>OBRJ01000568.1_pt1 | contig 15878 bp, 13 predicted proteins | sample 1494831 | NCBI WGS metagenome assembly OBRJ01 (sample SAMEA3360658, study PRJEB22359) | human gut metagenome | biome: ENVO:urban biome; feature: ENVO:human-associated habitat; material: ENVO:feces | place: Bangladesh | collected 2011
CTGGGAAACAATTTCCTGCTCCGGATCAGCGGGTGCTTCATTGCTCCGGATATCAATGGTCGGTTCTGGTGTTCTGTTTTGATCTTCGTGTTCTAAGTTCTCTGTGCTCATAAGAGAGTCTCCTTCTCATCAAGATAAAATTCACACCAATACTCGAAAATACAGCCAGAACCCGTAAAGAACCGGCTTTGGCACTATAATTAAGAAAGAATCCTGCTTTATGGGATTCTTTGGCTGCAGCGGGTTGAAAAAGCGACATAATTCCTCGCTTCCGCAGTGCGATCCTGCCCGGAGGGCTTTTTTCTATAGAAAAAACCGCGGCGACCCGATGACGTGCAGGCGGCCGCGGATCGGACAGGAATCCTGTCCTCGAGATAGTGTGTGTACGGACTCCCGACACCGGGGTATCCGTCTGTGTTGTCTATAGAATACCATATAAATGTTAAAAAGTCACCCTTTAAATTTAAACAAAATGTTCATAAAAAATCGGTAAAAATGAACAAAAAGAATCATGAAAAAATCCGAAAAAAATAACCCCCACGGGGGCTTGCAGGACGAATTTTAGCGTAGTAAAGTAAAAAAAGAAAAAAACAGAAAACGAAAAGGAGGAGAACATTATGCATATGGCTGATGCGCTGGTTGCGCCTGCAGTGGCTGCAACAATGTATGTCTGTTCCGGCGGAGCAGTTTCTCTTGCGGCATCCTCCAATCCGGATGGACTTGAGTGGTCTATGGAGCGTCTGACTGGTTCGACGGAACTGGAAAACGACGGAACCGGCGCACATGCAGCGGCGGAAGAGATTCAGGAAAAAACGGCACTTCTGCCGGACTATGGTTTTAAAAATTCGGATTCCACGTTTGGAACCAGCTTTTCCGGAATTGCGGGATCTGCAGTCGTTCTTATTGTCTGTGTCGGTGCGTGCTATGCATTCCGCTTCTTTAAAAAGAAAAAGTCATAAGATGCACGGAACAGGAGAAAGAAATGAATAAACTTGGCAATGCACTATATGAAATCCATCATATGGATATGCTTGCGGCGAAGGACCAGTGGGTGAACAGGCTTCATCCACTGGTTAAACTTGTTTTAACGATTGTTTTTCTGACCGTAACCATGTCCTTTCAAAAATACGATCTGACCGGCCTGCTGCGCATGGGAATTTATCCGATTGTACTCTTTATCGTCGGCGAAATTTCATTCCGCGACAGTATCCGGCGGCTTCGGATTGTCCTGCCACTTGTCTGCTTTGTGGGGCTGTTTAATCCGATTTTTGACCGTCAGGTAATCGGGTATATTGGTACCGTTCCGCTGACAGCAGGGATGCTTTCCATGGTGACGCTGATGATCAAAGGCATTTACAGCGTACTGGCGGCATATCTTCTGATTGCGACAACATCCATCGAAAAAATCTGTTATGCACTGCGTCTGCTTCACATCCCTGCCATTCTGGTGACACAGGTGCTGCTGACGTACCGCTATGTTACAGTGCTTCTCGAGGAGGCAAACCGCATGACCCAGGCGTACAGTCTGCGCGCGCCGAATCAGAAGGGTGTTCATTTCAAGGTATGGGGAACACTGGTCGGCCAGCTGCTTCTGCGCAGCATGGACCGCGCAAATGAGGTGTATGAAAGCATGACTTTGCGTGGCTATCAGGGAGAATTTTACTATACAGCGAAGGAGTCGTGCAAAGCGAAGGACTGGCTGTATCTGGGTGTGTGGTTTGCACTTTTTGCCGTGCTGAAAGTAACGGGATGAAGCGCTGCGTGGGAAGACGTCTATTTGCAACAAGTCGGAAGAAAGAGAAAAGCAACCTGGTGCAGCTGCCTGCACGCGGGAAGAGGAAAGAATTGTCGGGAGATATCAAAAATGAGCCATATTCACATCAATTTCGAACATGTTAATTATTCTTACGAAAAAACAGTCCCGATTCTGCAGGACATCACATTTACCGCACACGAAAATGACAGCATCGGGCTGATTGGAGCGAACGGTGTCGGGAAATCCACGCTGCTGAAATTGCTGGTCGGACTAAATCCGGACTATGAGGGCAGCATCCGTGTGGAGGAGATGCCGGTTGTAAAGGAGATGCTTCCGAAAGTGCGCGAGAAAATCGGATATGTCTTTCAGGATTCGGACAGTCAGCTGTTCATGTCAACGGTATTCGAGGACGTGGCATTTGCACCACGCAATTACGGATTGCCGGAAACAGAAGTGGAACAGCGTGTCAGCCATGCACTGGAGCAGATTCATATCGGGCATTTACGGGACAAACAGATTTACAAGCTGTCGGGCGGTGAGAAAAAGATGGCATCAATCGCCACGATCCTTGCGATGACACCGGATATCATTCTGATGGATGAACCATCGATTGCACTCGATCCAAAAAATCGTAGAACGTTAATTCATATACTGAACGATTTTGAACATCTGAAAATCATCGCATCGCATGATCTCGATATGATTCTGGAAACCTGCAATCGCGTGATTCTGATGTCCGGCGGACGGATTGTCTGCGACGGGGATACGAAAGCAATATTGACAAACAAAGAGCTTCTTGAGACAAACGGACTGGAGCTGCCGTTTTGCCTGCAGAAGCCGGTGTGGTAGAAGGTTCTGTCACATGAGCAAATATTTTTTGCTGATATGCTCCCTTCCGGGTAGACAAATAAAAACTTGTCTCCCAGGAAGGGAGCATATTTTACTTTACAGGGGAAACGCTATCGCTGGATATCCATTTTTGTGGCTTTACAAATGTTCAAATTAGAACTAAAATACAAAAAGTTCAAATTAGAACAAGAGGAAGGTGGAAGCATGTTTGATGAACAGTGGCAGTTTGCCGTGGAAGTAGAGCGGAAATATGCACAGTACCGCAAAAAGGTGATGATGCGTTATCATTTGTCTGCAGCAGAAGTAGATATTTTGTTGTTTCTTGCAAATAACAGTCAGTTTGATCTTGCAACAGACATTGTACGTGTGCGGAAAATGCAGAAATCACACGTTTCGCTGGCCGTGAACGGGTTATGTGAAAAAGGCTACCTGCGAAAAGAGGGCGATACAGCAGACCGGAAGAAAGTGCATTTGAAGCTGGAACCTGCTGCGGCAGAATGCGTTTGTTATGGGCAGAAATGTCAGAAGGAATTTGGAGAATCTCTGTTTTGCGGAATTTCAGAGGAAGATAAAAAAGAATTTTTGCGGCTCTGTGAGCTGATCCGGAAAAATGTAATCGGGAAATAGAATGGAGAAAGAATGGAGAAAGAAGGAATTTCATGACTATTACAGAATTAATCGTATGTATTGTGGCCGGCCTCGGTGCCGGCCTTGGAACGGGTCTTGCGGGACTTTCTGCGGCGGCGGTCGTTTCGCCTATGCTGATCACATTCCTGCACATGCCGGCGTACCAGGCGATCGGAATTGCGCTTGCGTCGGATGTGCTTGCCTCGGGTGTCAGCGCGTGGACGTATAAGAAAAACAAAAACATCGACATCCGCCACGGTGTGATTATGCTGATCTCCGTATTGATTTTTACACTGGTCGGAAGCTTCGTTTCCTCCCTTGTGCCAAACGGAACAATGGGCGGATTTTCAAAAGGTATGACACTGCTTGTCGGACTCAAATTTATTATTCGCCCGATCATGACAACGAAGGAAGTACAGGCAAACAAATCCGAGGAACAGAAAATCCGGCAGTCCATTCTTTGCGGCGTGCTGATTGGCTTCATCTGCGGTTTCGTCGGTGCCGGGGGCGGTATGATGCTGCTTCTGGTGCTTACAAGTGTGCTTGGCTATGAGTTAAAAACGGCGGTTGGAACGAGCGTCTTTATCATGACCTTTACTGCGCTGACCGGAGCTGCTTCACATTTCTATATCGGCGGAAAACCGAACCTTCCGATTATGATTGCTTGTGTGATCAGCACACTGGTGTTCGCGCAGCTTGGAGCAAAATGGGCGAACAGCGCAAACGTAAAAATGCTGAATCGCGTAACCGGAATCCTGCTGTGCGTGCTGGGAATGGTGATGCTGTTCTTCTGAAAAAAATCCTGTCCGATACAAAACCGGACAGGATTTTTTCTTACTATGAAAGCATGCAAATCAGGTTCTCATTGCTCCGTCCACGGAAAGAATTTCACCCGTTATATAGGAAGCCATGTCGCTTGCCAGGAAGAGAAATGCATTTGCGATATCTTCTGCCTCGCCGATTCTTCGAAGCGGGATGTGGCTGATCAGAGGATCGATCATTTCCTTCGGAAGTGCTGCAACCATATCAGTTCTGGTGATACCGGGGGCAACGGCGTTCACGCGGATGTGAAACGGTCCGAGTTCTCTTGCAAGTGACCAGGTGAGACCATTGACAGCATATTTGCTGGACGGATAGGCAACGCCGCCTGGCTGGCCACAGATGCTGACCATAGAGCTGGTGTTCAGAATACATCCGCCGCCCTGCTCTTTCATGATAGCAGCGGCCGGCAGGATTCCGTTCATCATGGCGTTCACATTCAGATCCATTACGTTGGCGAAATGTTCTGCGGTGTATTTGTCGAGCGGTGTGCTGTCGGAAACGCCGGCATTGTTTACGAGAATATCAATTCTTCCGTATTTTTCCTTGATTTTAGCAATCTCATCTGCCATGGCGGCCGCATCGGTCAGCTTTGGCCATGCGCCGGAAACGTCCCAGTCCGGGTTTTCTTCTTTCAGGGAAGCAACCGCTTTTACAACGGTCTCCTCGCGGGAGCCAAAAAGTACAACTTTCGCGCCGTTCTGTAAAAATTTTTGAACAATGGCATAGCCGATTCCCCTGGTTCCACCGGTAACAACTGCTATTTTATTCTGTAACATAAAAACCACCTCACAATCCATTTTCTTATTTCTATCATAAGGGATTCCGTTGGTGGACAGTCAATCCATATTTTTTACCGGAAAAAACAGTGAATTTTTCTCAAAAGCAGATGAGTTGTTACAGTACGCCGGATATCAGCGAACTGTAACGACGATTTTTGCGGATAGATGAAATTGCGGTGTGGATTTCTTTGCCATAAATAGTTATAATAAAGCTAAAAAAGTGTCCAGTAAGTGTACACTTTGAGCAGAACGTATCAGAAAAAGGTGTTTTGCGGGCTACGACTTTCTTGTTTGGGAAATATTTTCTGAATGTGCCGGGAGCAAAAAAGACGGCGCGGCAGATGATAGAGTTCGCTTTGGAAGACGTTCGATGCTCCGGAAAAGATGAGGGAAACTGACAAAAAGGGAAAATGATGTACAAGGTGTGAATTCATGAGAATACAGGAAGTAATGGGAAAAACGGGACTGTCCAGACGGACGATCCATTATTACATCGATCAGAAATTAATTATCCCCCCGGTGAATGAGGGCAATGGGTATCATGATTTTACAGAGGAGGATGTGCAGAAGCTTTTTATTATCCGAAAGCTACGGGAGGCGGGGCTTTCTCTTGCGGATATCCGTGCAATTCTGCGTAAGCCGCGAACAACGCCGTTTTATCTTCATAAGCAGATGAATGAGCTGCAGACGCAGATGCTTACGATACAGAAAACGATCAGCGAGATGGACCGCTTAAGCGGCCAGCTCCCGGTCTGCCAGTCGCTCGACCAGCTTGCGGGAATGCTGGAAGACACGAATTTCAGCCCCGATGAGCCGCCGCAGTTTCAGATGGAATCAAGAGATGCCAGGCTGCTGGCGCAGTATCTCTGGATGGCTTATCTGGACACGCCGGTCACGGAGTATCAGCAGTTTCTGTGGCAGAAAATCATGCAGCAGACCATGGAACATGCGCGGACAGATCTGAAAATGATGTCCCGTTATCTGCAGTCTATTTCCCCGGAGCGGATTGATGCGACGAATATTAACCAGTATCTGCGGAACCAGAAAATCATTGCTCTCACGGGGGCGGATTATCCGACGTTTGTGGAAGAATTGAAAACTTCTCTCCTTGCGTTTGCCTCTGACCCGGTACAGCAGGAAAAATGGAGTCTCCTCTACCAGCCGCTCATCCATCCGATCGCCGTTTTCTGCGTCTCTGTCAGCGGTTGGATGCGCGAGTTCCACCCGGCATACCGCCGCTATTATGAAAACACGCACACCTGCTGCCGCATGCTGAAAGATTTCATGGACAGTCCGGAGGGAGCTTTACTGAATGCTGCGCTGAACAAAGCATTCAACGGAAACTGCGATGTGCGCACCGGTTACTACGGCGAACTCGAAGTGGCGGCAACATTTCACAAAAGCATTTATGCACTGCTGTCACCGGAACAGATCCGGGAATTTCTGGCAGGGGTGGAAGGGTGAGTATCTGACCTTGCTTCGGAAACAGGAGGGTCTTACACAGGCAGAGATGGCAGGGAAAATAATGGCACATTACGGAAAAAGAGTATGTGTCAAATGGGAATACAAAACAAAATAGACAATAGCCTCACGGGTCGGAAGCCCATGAGGCTATTGCGGTTTTCGAGCATGATAAAAAAAGATTTTTCAATCATGCCCGGAAATGGGAGACAGATTTTTCTGCGACGATGCGCGCGGGACGATCGTTACCGGAAGAATGATTTTTTCCGTTTCGGCGGCAGGATTTTTGAGGGCGGCAAGCAGAATCCGTCCGACTTCGCGTCCGATTCCGGCAAAATCCTGATGAATGGAGGTAATGCCAAGGCTTCGGCTGACATTTGTATCGTCGAAGCCGCAGAGGCAGAGATCCTCCGGGATGCGAAGACCGATTGTGCGGCAGGCAAGGAAAATCAGTTCGGCGATGCGGTCGTTTTCGGCAATGATGGCGGTGATGCCATCGCGGTGCATGGCAAGAAGCTTCTGCTGAAATGGAGTAAGTTCCGTGGAAAGTGCAGCATCATCGGAAAGCTCCTCGCAGCAGGTGACGAGCTGCTTCGGGTCCGGTGCGATTCCGGCGGCTTTCATTTCATGCAGAAATCCGGCAAACCGGTCGCGTACCGATGAAGTCTCAGAGAGTGGAGCCGCAGTGAAAAATGCGATGTTTCGGTGCCCCTGCCCGAGCAGATGGCGCGCTGCCTGTCGTCCGCCGTCATAGTTGTCGCAGACAACATTGTTCAGATACGGACAGTCCGTCTGCTTGTCAACGATGACGATCGGACAGCCGGAGAACATGAAATCGTTCAGCTTTTCCAGGTGAATGTTGTCGCGCTTCGGATAATAGACAAGCGCGGCAATATTTTGAGACCGGAGCAGTTCCAGTGTTGTGCGTTCCTTCGGTGAGGAAGAGCCGGTGACGTGAATGCTTAGAAAATAGCCACATTCAGCCAGCACAGCGCTTAAGCTTCCGATTGCCTCCGAAATATTTCCCTGTGTGGTGGCGAACGGAAGAAGAAGAGAAATCATTTTCGGCGTATCGGTTGCTTTGCTGTCCGGTGAAAGACTTCGCGAAACAAAGCTTCCGACACCGCGCTTCCGGTACAGAATCCCCTGCTGTTCCAGATCCTCGATAGCACGCTTTGCGGTAATCCGGCTGACGTGGTGTTGCTCCGACAGCATTTTTTCGGTACAGAAGGATTCGTCAAACGAAAAGTCTCCGGCGTGAATGCGTGCAAGCAGGGTTTCTTTGATCATTTCATATTTTGGTTTTGTTTTTCTGGTCTGTGAATCCATAAAATTCCTCTGGGATAAAAAGGTATAAAAACGTTGATTCCGTCTGCGTGTTTCATTTGCTATTATAGCGAATGTAAAAAAACAAGTCAAATAAGAGCTGCGGCCTTTTCGGACACGATTTACTGCTACAGCAGACGTGGCACGATGAAAAACGATAAAATGATATATCATATAGAAAGCGAATGTAAAATGCTTGACAGAATATCATCTGATTTCTATAATATGATATATCAAACAAATTGGTGTCAAAAGGTGTTTTGCCCCGTTTGATACCAGAATACTCGACAAAATGCCGTATCGGCAGAAGGACAGCAAGAAACCAAAGATTTTTAAAGAAACGAAAGGAAACAGATCATGATGAAAACAACCGTACATATTATTTCCCATTCCCACTGGGACAGAGAGTGGTATCAGTCTTTTGAAGCGCACCGCATGAAACTGATTGAGCTGGTGGACAATATTTTGGATAAGGCGGAAAACGACCCGGAGTTTGGAGGCTTTTTCCTCGACGGACAGGTCATCGCAATCGATGATTATCTGGAAATCCGTCCGGAGAAGCGTGCGCAGGTGGAAAAATGCATCCGCGAGGGCAAAATCCAGACCGGTCCGTGGTATATTCTGCAGGATGAGTTTCTGACGAGCGGAGAGGCATGTGTCCGCAATCTTCAGGTCGGTATGCAGGAAGCAGAACAGTACGGTGCAGTCGGGAATGTTGGTTATTTCCCGGATGCATTTGGAAACGCAGGTCAGATGCCGCAGGTATTGAAGCAGGCAGGCATGGAGGCAGTTGTCTTCGGGCGAGGTGTTAAACCGATCGGACCGAACAACGAAGTTACCGGCGGACAGTATGAGTCTACATATTCTGAGATGATGTGGGAATCCCCGGATGGAACGAAGCTGCCGGGCATCCTGTTTGCAAACTGGTATAACAACGGCGTTGAAATTCCGGTAGACGAGGCGGAAGCGAAGGTTTACTGGGATAAAAAGCTGGCAGATGCGAGAAAATTTGCTGCAACGCATCAGCTTCTGCTGATGAACGGATGCGATCATCAGCCGCTGCAGAAGAACATTACGGAAGCAATCCGCGTGGCAAGAAAGCTGTACCCGGACATCGAGTTTATTCATTCTGATTTCAAAAAATATGTAGAAGCAATGGAGAAGGAAATCTCTGAGAACTTCTCTACGGTTAAGGGTGAGCTGACAAGCCAGGAAACCGATGGAAGATGGACGCTGGCAAATACGGCGTCTTCCTGGATCGGATTAAAACAGGACAACCGCGCGGGAGAGACGGCGCTGGAGCGAAAAGCAGAGCCTGCGGCTGCAATGGCACAGGTGTTTGGGAAAACATATCCGGAGGACCAGATGACCTACAGCTGGAAGAAGCTGATGCAGAATCATCCGCATGACAGCATCTGCGGCTGCAGTGTGGACGAGGTCAACGAAGAAATGAAGACTCGTTTTGCAAAGAGCAGACAGGTTGCGGATGCAATTTACGAGGAGAGCGTGGAGTATCTGACGAATAAGGTAAACACGGCGGCACTTCCGGGGGACGGCGAGAAAATCCCGTTTGTGGTATGGAATACATCGGGAGTGGCGAAAACACAGGTGGTGGAGAAAGAAATTCACGTGTTCCGGGATTACAATCTGTTTGTGTGGGATGGCTATGAGGCGGCAGAACAGGTGGAGCTTCCGGCAATGGTGCTGCGCGATGCGGACGGAAATGAAGTTCCGGCGAAGATTGCGGATGCGGGGATTGCGTTCGGATACGATCTGCCGGATGACCGGTTCCGTCAGCCATATATGGCGAAGAAGGTACGGGTGACGTTTGAGGCAGAGGTTCCGGCTCTTGGATACCGTACGTATTATTTGGAAACCGCAGAACAGCTGCAAAACGTGGACGTAGTTTCCGGTGACGCGAATGTGCTTGAAAATGATGCAATGAAGGTTGTTGTGAACGAGGATGGTTCTTACAGCCTTCTGGACAAGAAGACGGGCAGAACGTATGAGAACCTGGGCTGCTATGAAGACACCGGGGATATGGGCAATGAGTATATTTATATTCAGGATACGGGCAAACAGGTGATTTCTACGAAGGGCAGAAAGGCGGAGGTTTCCTGCGTGGAGCGAAATGCGTTCCGTACAGTGGTTGAAATCCGCCACAAAATGATGGTTCCGTCCGGAATGGGTGAAGAGCTGCAGCGGCAGCGCGAGATGTGTATTGATCCATATACGCGGGTGGCAAATCGCTCTTTTGAGCTGGTGGAAATGGATGTGAAGACGGTGCTTACGCTGGAAAAATCGGCGAAAGGGCTGCGTGTGGCTACCACCATCTGCAATCAGGCGAAGGATCACCGGGTTCGTGTGATTTTTCCGACGGGACTGCATGCATCGACGCATATGGCGGATTCTGCGTTTGAGGTGGTTCGGAGAAATAACCGTCATAACGATACCTGGACAAATCCATGCGGATGTGAGAGACAGCAGTGTTTTGCGGCGATGGAGGACGAAAAGGGCGGCCTTCTGGTTGCCAACCGCGGTTTGTATGAGTATGAGATTCTGGAAGAGCAGGAGAATGCAATTGCGGTGACGCTGCTTCGCTGTGTTGCGGAGATGGGCGATTGGGGATATTTCCCGACACCGAAGGCACAGCAGCTTGGAACATTCTGTCTGGAGTTTGAGGTTGTGCCATATGCGGCCGGGGAGACCGGCACTGCATTTGAGGAAGGCTATGCGTTCCAGCAGGATCTGACGGTGGCACAGGCCGGGCTGGAGAGAGCGTTCCTTCGGAAACCGGGTCAGGTAAAGCCGGAGCTGATTGAAGGTAAACTTCCGTTAGAGATGAGTTTTCTTGCATTTGAAGGCAATGGTATTCATATGACTGCATTTAAGAAAGGTCAGAAGAAGGACGATCTGTTTGTGCGGTTCGTGAATCATATGGAGCAGGGAGAGATCCTTTCTTTTAAGAAAGAAGATTGGATGAAAGAGGTTTATCGCAGCAATGTCATCGAAGAGAAGGACAATGTGCTGACACCGGATGCGGACGGTATTTATCATGTGTCGCTGAGGGAATTTGAGATTGCTACGTTTGGGGTTGTGAGATAAGCGGACGCTTCGGCAGGAGGGCGTGCGATCGTTGCAAAAAACGGGGAAAAAGCAAGAATAAGGTGGACTTTAGGGCAGACAAGTTATATGCTTTGGGTATAAGTAAAAAATGATTTTTTACAGGAGGGTTTTTACATGAAAAAATGGACAGACCGAATGGAAACTCCGATTCAGGCGGAGATGATCTGTTATGATGTGAATGGAATTCACATCGTGTTTGGGGTGACAAAAGAGAAGGCGTTAAAGCTGTTTCATTTTTCGAGTGCGCCGTTTGATGCAGAGAATCTCTGCCGGAAGCCGGATAACTGGTGGCCGATGGAGGGGATGCGGGAGGCTCAGATTGAGGAGAGCTTCCAGTTAGTACAGGTGAATTTTTCCGGTTATAACCGGCCGTATGAAAAGCACGGAAATAAGTACATTGTGACAGCGCCGGGCTTTATGCTGAAATTTGACTCGATTTCGGAAGAAAGAAACGAAGAGGGCGATCTGCTTCGCATTGTACAGAAGGATGATGTGACGGGCGCGAGGGTAGAGTCGGTCATGCAGTTTTATGACGGCCTTCCGGTTGCAAGAATGTACAATACCGTGACGAATGAGGGCAGTGAGAACCAGACACTGGAATATATCTCAAGCTTCAGCTACTGGGGCATCGAAAAAGAGCAGAAAGAGGGCATTCCGGAGTTTATCAGCTCAGATGATAAGATGTCGATGATTGTGGTTCACAATGGCTGGCAGAAGGAGCTTACGGTGAAAAAATACCGTTTTGCAGATCTTGGCATGGCGCAGACGCAGCCGCACAACTATCAGAGAACATCGAAGACGATTGAGATTACAAATACAGGTAACTGGTCGGCGAAGGAATATGTTCCGATGGGATATATTGGGAATAGCGCAGCAGATGCGAGCCTGTTTTTTGAGATTGACCACAGCGGTTCCTGGCATTATGAAATTGGAGATCAGAACTGCCACTTTTACCTGGCTGTGAGCGGCCCGACGGAAATCCAGTCGCACTGGTCGAAAAACCTGAAGCCGGGAGACAGCTTTACAACCGTGCCGGTGGCTGTCGGTGTCGGTCATGATGATTTTGAGGAGGCAATCGGTACCTTAACGAAGTACCGCAGAAGAATTCGCCGTCCGAATAAGGACAATGAGAACCTGCCGGTTATTTTCAACGATTACATGAACTGTCTGTTTGGAGATCCGACGACAGAAAAAGAATTTCCGCTGGTGGATGCTGCCGAGAAGGCCGGATGTGAATATTTTGTTATTGATGCGGGCTGGTATGCGGACGGCAACTGGTGGGACAGTGTCGGTGAGTGGCAGGAGAGTAAAAAACGTTTTCCGAACGGTGTGCGTGAGGTGACGGATTATATTCGGTCGAAGGGCATGATTCCTGGGGTATGGCTGGAGCTTGAGGTTATGGGTATTAACTGTAAGAAGGCTTCGATTCTGCCGGATGAGTGTTTCTTCCTGCGTCATGGAAAGCGTGTGTATGACAGAAGCCGGTATCAGCTCGATTTCCGTCATCCGCTGGTCATTGAACATGTGACGGAAGTCATTGACCGTGTGGTAAGGGATTACGGCGTTGGTTATATTAAGATGGATTACAATATTGAACCTGGTATTGGTACGGAAGTCGATGCGGACAGTTTTGGAGATGGCCTTCTTGAGCATGAGAGAGCGTATCTGGCATGGCTGGACGGCATTTATAAAAAGTACCCGGATCTTGTGATTGAGAACTGCTCGAGCGGCGGTCTCCGCATGGACTATGCGATGCTGGCGAGAAACAGTATTCAGTCGACGAGTGATCAGGAGGATTACCGGAATTATGCGACGATCTCGGCGAATGCAGCCATCGGCGTGACGCCGGAGCAGGCGGCGATCTGGTCGTATCCGCTGCGGGACGGCACCGAAGAGGAAGTTATTTTCAATATGGTGAATGCGCTGCTGCTTCGTATCCATCAGAGCGGCCACCTTGCAGAGATTTCGCCGGAGCGGTTTGATCTTGTAAAAGAGGGAATTGACTGCTACAAGGAGATCCGCAGCGGCATCAAGGACGGCGTTCCGTTCTGGCCGATGGGATGGGCGGATAATGAGGACAAGCACCTCGCAGCCGGCATCCGTGTGCCGGGGGATGTGATTTATCTTGGTGTATGGAGACGCGGCGGAGAGGCTGATTTTGAAGTTCCGCTGAACCGAGCATTCCCAGGGAAAGAGCTGGAGGTTTCCTGCATTTATCCGAAAGCATGCGGTGATGTGTTCCATTACGATGACTACAGCAAGACGCTGCAGATTCACTTCCCGGAGACGTATATGGCGCGTCTGTTTCAGATTAAAGTGAAATAAAATTACATAAATCCCCGCCCGCGGAATAAATTGTATCGGAGTGTATCTGATAGGATTTTTCCGGGGAGGGGATTTTTTTGCGTATTCTTTCGGCACTTTCGGATCTGATGGTTCCCGTGCTGATTTTTTATGTGGTCGGACTGGGGCTTTTGATGAAACAGGATGTGTTCGGCGATTTTCTGAACGGGGCGAAGGACGGCATGCGGACGGTGATCGGAATTGTGCCGACCTTAATCGGGCTGATGGCGGCGGTCGGTGTGCTGCGGTCATCGGGATTTCTGGAGGATTTTGGAAAGCTGCTCGGAACGGTGCTGGAACCGGCGGGGATTCCTTCTGCCCTGGTGCCGCTCGGGGTTGTGCGCCTCTTTTCCAACAGTGCGGCGGTGAGTTTGCTGCTGGATCTCTACAAAGAGGCGGGGTGTGATTCCTTCGCCGGACGGGCGGCTTCGATTATGATGTCGTGCACGGAGACGGTTTTTTATACGATGGCGGTCTATTTCGGAGCGGTCCACATCAAAAAAACGCGGTACACACTGGCGGGTGCATTGCTCTCTTCCCTGGTCGGAATGGCGGTCAGTATTGCGCTTGCAGGTCTGCTCTAACCATCTTTTCTGATCATATCAGTGAAATGTGTTGACATTTTAAAACGATTGGAATAAGATGGAAACAACTTAAAACATACAAACTTAATAGGAAATAGGGAAATAGAGAAAAAGCGAGCAAAAGTAAGGAGGAAATCAACGATGGTAAAGGTATATGACAGCATTCTGGATCTTGTAGGAAAAACTCCGCTGGTAGAACTGAAACGAATTGAAGAAAAAGAAGGACTGCAGGCGAAACTGATCGCAAAAGTAGAATCCTTCAATCCGGCAGGAAGTGTCAAAGACCGTATCGCAAAAGCGATGATTGAGGATGCTGAGGCAAAAGGTCTCTTAAAAGAGGGTTCCGTTATCATTGAGCCGACTTCCGGAAACACTGGAATCGGACTGGCAGCGGCAGCTACTGTAAAAGGGTATCGTATGATCCTTACGATGCCGGAAACCATGAGCGTAGAGCGCCGGAATATCGTAAAGGCATACGGCGCAGAGGTTGTTCTGACGGATGGAACAAAAGGAATGAAGGGCGCTATCGAGAAAGCCGATGAGCTTGCAAAAGAGATTCCGAACAGCTTTATCGCAGGACAGTTTGTGAACCCGGCAAACCCGGAGACACACAAAAAGACAACCGGACCGGAGATCTGGGAAGACACCGATGGAGCAGTTGATATCTTTGTTGCGGGCGTTGGTACCGGTGGAACCATTACCGGAACGGGTGAGTACTTAAAAGAGAAAAAACCGGAAGTAAAAGTGGTAGCGGTAGAACCGGCATCCTCACCGGTGCTGTCGGAGGGTGTTTCCGGACCACATAAGATTCAGGGAATCGGTGCAGGCTTTGTGCCGGAGACGCTGAATACCGGCATTTACGATGAGATTATCAAGGTAGAAAATGAAGACGCTTTCGAGACCGGCAGAGATCTGGCAGCCGAGGAAGCCATTCTGGCAGGAATTTCCTCCGGAGCAGCTCTGTATGCGGCAATTCAGCTCGCAAAACGTGAGGAAAATAAAGGAAAAACCATCGTTGTGCTCCTGCCGGATAACGGAGACAGATACTATTCCACAGCTCTGTTTGCCAAATAAAAGGGAACAGCCTCAGATTTTAAAATAATAGATATCAGTGAACACTGCCATCCGCGGCACTTTCTCTCCACCGCGAATGGCAGTTTCGCATATTAATTTATACCAGAAAGGGAACTTTACTTATGACACTACAACAGCTTCGCTACGTAATTCAGGCCGCAGACTCCAGATCCATGAATGAGGCGGCAAAGGCACTCTATATTTCACAGCCGAGTCTCTCTGGAGCAATCAAGGAGCTGGAAAAAGAGATCGGAATTGAGCTGTTCAAGCGCAGCAGCCACGGAACAGTACTGACCCCGGAGGGAGAGGAGTTTCTGGGTTACGCACGTCAGGTCACAGACCAGTATCAGCTTCTCGAAAACCGCTATATTTATCGCACCAAGGGAAAGAAAAAATTCAGCGTGTCGATGCAGCATTACAGTTTTGCCGTAAAGGCGTTTGTGGAGCTAGTGAAGCAGTTTGGTATGGATGAGTACGAGTTTGCGGTTTATGAGACGAGAACGTATGATGTGCTGATGGATGTAAAGAACTTCAAGAGCGAGCTTGGGATCTTATATCGGAATGACTTTAATGCGAAGGTGCTGAACAAGCTGCTGAAGGACAATAACCTTGAGTTCCACGACCTGTTTTCCTGTGGAACGTACGTCTATCTCTGGAAGGATCATCCGCTTGCAGATCAGGCAGAGATCACTATGGAGGAGCTAAAGGAATATCCGTGCCTGTCCTTTGATCAGGGAAGCAATAATTCGTTCTTCCTGGCAGAGGAAGTACTTTCAACGTATGAATATAAGAGAATCATTAAGGCAAATGACCGCGCGACCATGCTGAATCTGATGGTCGGACTGAATGGCTATACGCTCTGCTCCGGCATTATCTGTGAGGAATTAAACGGCAGTGATTACCGCGCGGTGCCGCTTTATGCAGAAGAAAACATGATGATCGGTTATGTTTCCAGGAAGGGTATGTCGGTCAGCGCACTGGGACAGCAGTATTTGGAAGAAATTCGGAAATATAAGGAGCTTGTGCTGTAAGAAAAGGGAGAAACAAGAAGACTTTAACCGAATCAAGTAAGTCCTCTGCTTCCATTGCGAAAAGCAATAAGCAGTGGGTGGGGACTTGCTTGTATCAGGA
>OBRJ01000569.1_pt1 | contig 15774 bp, 14 predicted proteins | sample 1494831 | NCBI WGS metagenome assembly OBRJ01 (sample SAMEA3360658, study PRJEB22359) | human gut metagenome | biome: ENVO:urban biome; feature: ENVO:human-associated habitat; material: ENVO:feces | place: Bangladesh | collected 2011
AATGTCTTTTTTCACAGACAAGGAAATCGGAGGGAGGGAATTGCGGCGGCAGAAAAATTTCTCAGGGAGAAATTTTTCATAACAGGAGGTTTTTTCTACTCCGGCTATCATTCATTATTTTCTTAACGTAAGGAGGAATACTTATGTCTACAACTGAAAATCGCGGTCAATTTGGTTCAAAGCTAGGCTTTATCCTGTCCGCAGCAGGTTCTGCTGTAGGTCTGGGTAACATCTGGAAGTTCCCCGGCAAAGCGTATAATTGCGGCGGCGGTGCTTTCCTGTTGGTTTACATCATCATGGTTGCTCTGATTGGTACCACAGTTATGATGGCAGAATTTACGGTAGGTCGTAACGCACACAAAAATGCACTCGGTTCCTTCCGCGCCATCAGCCAGAAATGGGGCTTTGCAGGCGGTCTCGGCGTTCTGACAGGCTTCATCATCCTTTGTTACTATTGTCAGGTTGGCGGCTGGACTATGAAATACATCTACGCTTACATTGCAGAAGCAAAGATGGTATACGCTGATCCTACGGCTTACTTCCTTGGCATGCTGGGCGCAAACGGCTTCCCTCTGCAGGGTGCTATTATTTTCCCTCTGATTTTCCTGTTCCTGACAGCCTTCATTCTGAGTCACGGTACAGCAGGTATCGAAAAGATGTCCAAGGTTCTGATGCCCTTACTGTTTGTACTGCTGATTGGTCTGATGATTCGCTCCTGCACACTGCCCGGCGCTGACGCAGGTCTGAAATACATGCTGCATGTTGATTTCTCTACCATCAACAGCAACGCTATTCTGGTTGCTCTGGGTCAGGCATTCTTCTCGCTCTCTCTTGGTATGGGTATCATGGTTACATACGCTTCCTATCTGTCTGATGAAGATAACCTGATTTCCAACACCGGTATCGTTTGCGTACTGGATACTCTGGTTGCTCTGTTCGCAGGCTTCATGATTATCCCCGCTGTGTTCGCTACAGGCATCGACCCCGGTATGGGCGGCGGCTTCGCATTCGCAACACTGGCAGGCGTATTTGAAGCAATCCCCGGCGGTACACTGTTCGGTCTCTTGTTCTACTTCCTGCTGTTCTTCGCAGCAGTAACCTCCTCTACTTCCATCATGGAAGGTACGATTGCATTCCTGATTGAGGAAAAAGGTCTTAAGAGAAAACACGCACTGCTTGGTACATCCGTTGTTGTATTCATCATCGGCGTATTCTACACACTGTCTCAGGTTTACATGAACATCAAGGGTATCTGGGTTTCCAAGAACGGTATCGAATACCCCATCTTCGGTGACTTCCTGGAATACCTGACAGACAGACTGCTGCTGCCTCTGGGCGCACTGTTCTCCGTAATCTGTGTTGGTTGGGTTTGGAGCCCTGAAAAATCCGTAGAGGAAGCTACTTCTCACGGCAGATTCAAATTCTCCCTGGCACCTGTTTACAAATTCATGGTAAAAATCGTTGACCCTATCGCAATCGGTGTTATCATCATTGCAGGTCTGGTATTCGGTTTGTCTATTTCCTAATTCAAAAAATTTCTCAAAAAGAAAATATTTCTTAAAGAGAAACATAAAAGCATACTGTTGCATAAACGATATGATAAAAAGGACGAAGGCTCCCCCTTCGTCCTCTTTTTTTGCCTGTAATTTAGCATTTTTATAGGTGAAACGCCATTATGTATACTGTCCTTTTATTCATACTATACAATCACATTTCATTTTTGCCATTGACATTAAGAGAAACACGCCTAAATCTTAACGGTTTTTTTATGGAAATTTACATGATTTTCCGCTATTCTAGCCTTAGGATAAATTTGTAAGATATTGGAACTGCATACATTTTCTTCTTTATTAGGAAAGATTCCCTATCAGACATCATACAACTTAGAAGAGGGACTGAGAAAAGGATGTCTGAAAAGAAGGCCATTATATGTATCCATTATGCGTTTTATGTCGTTTCAGTATTCTTACATCTCATCCAGCGAAACAATAGGGCTTTAAATCTATCGTTTATCTGTAAAGGAGGAATACTTATGTCTACATCAGCTGAAAATCGTGGTCAATTTGGTTCGAAGCTAGGCTTCATCCTTTCTGCAGCAGGCTCTGCTGTAGGTCTGGGCAACATCTGGAAATTCCCCGGTAAGGCTTATTTCTGCGGCGGTGGTGCCTTCTTGATTATCTATCTGATTATCGTTGCTCTGGTTGGTACAACCGTTATGATGGCAGAATTTACGGTTGGACGTAAAACACACAAAAATGCAGTTGGCGCTATGCGTGAATTAAACGAAAAATGGTCCTGGGTTGGCGGCCTTGGTGTTCTGACAGGCTTCATCATCCTTTGCTACTATTGTCAGGTTGGCGGCTGGGCAATAAAATATATCGTTGCCTACATAGTAGATGTAAAAACCATCTGGGCTGACCCTACAGCTTACTTCCTGAATAATCTGCTGGGCGCAGACGGCACATTCCCTTTGCAGGGTGCTGTTATCTTCCCCTTCATCTTCTTGTTCTTAACGGCTTATATCATCAGCCACGGCACAGCCGGTATCGAAAAAATGTCTAAGCTTCTGATGCCCCTGCTGTTTATCATGCTGATTGCTCTGATGATTCGTTCCTGTACCCTTCCCGGTGCAGATGAAGGTCTGAAATACATGCTGCAGGTTGATTTCTCCACTATCAACGGCATTGCAATTCTGACCGCTCTGGGGCAGGCATTCTTCTCCCTCTCCCTTGGCATGGGCGTTATGATGACATACGCTTCCTACCTCTCCAGTGAAGATAACCTGATTTCCAACACGGCTATCGTTTGTACGCTGGATACTCTGGTTGCTCTGTTTGCAGGCTTTATGATTATCCCCGCTGTATTTGCGACAGGTATTGCTCCCGGTATGGGCGGCGGTTTCGGGTTTGCTACACTGGCAGGCGTATTCATGGCTATCCCCGGTGGCCAGCTGATTGGTACCGTATTCTATTTCCTGCTGTTCTTCGCTGCAATCACTTCTTCCACCTCCATTCTGGAAGGTACGGTTGCTTTCCTGGTAGAAGAAAAGGGCTTCGAACGAAAGAAAGCACTGATCGGCGCATCCGTTATCCTCTTTATCGTCGGTGTTATGTATACACTTTCTCAGGCATACATGAACCTGAAGGGTATCTGGATCTCCGGCGATGGTATCAGCTATCCTAGCTTCGGTGACTTCCTGGAATACCTGACAGACAGACTGCTGCTGCCTCTGGGTGCATTCTTTACAACTGTATTCGTTGGCTGGATTTGGGGTACAGACAATTCCGTGGAGGAAGCTACCTCCTACGGCAAGTTCAAATTTGCCCTTGCACCTGTATACAAATTCATCGTTAAAATCCTTGACCCTATCGCAATCGGTGCTATCATCATTGCAGGTCTGGTATTCGGTTTGTCTATTTCCTAATAGAACTCAAAAAAATGAAAATCGGCTGAGGCGGAAGCTCTCCCTTCCTTGCTTCCCCTCTCCGTCATTTAGATTATTACGCGGCAATGATAGAGGACTCGAAAGAGTCCTTTATCATTGCCATTTTTCTTTTTCGGAAATCCCTTCGCACCATAATCGACTTTTTCCATAGTATAAATATTGTAAATGCCAAAAGGAGGAAACACGCATGAGAGAAATGTGCAGAAACTTCGCCTGTAATCAGCATTGCAGACAAAACAACGCAGAGACCGCTTCCGCCACGCTGACACCGGCTACCATGATAGGAAATTGCAACGCCTGCGTGCTGGAGCAAATTGGGCCGGCGCAGGCTATGGTGCCCTTCCAGCCCTATGAAGCACCGATGGAGGCTGAGCAAAGCCTTATCTGCGGCACTGTCTTTGCCGATCTGGCTATCCCCTATTGCTCCGGCTGGAATCTTTATCGTTTCGGAAAGGGGGCAGAGGTATGAATCAGGAGGAATTATTGAAATCCTTGATGGAACTTGACTTTATTGCTGTAGATTTGGGGCTTTTTCTGAATACACACCCCGATGACAGCGATGCCATTGCAGCCTACAATCAGGTCATCACTGCCGCTGACACGGTTCGGATGAAATACGAGGAGACATTCGGGCCTCTTTGCTCCTTCCGCAGCTATGCCGCCAATACACAGGCTTGGCAGTGGATGGAAAATCCATGGCCTTGGCAGAACGATGCCAATTTTTCTCTGGCAGGAAAGGAGTGTAAATAAATGTGGATTTATGAAAAGAAATTGGAATTTCCTGTGAAGATTACAAAACCCGATGCAAGACTTGCGAAAATCATGATTGAACAATACGGGGGTGCTGATGGCGAGTTGGGTGCGTCCCTGCGGTATCTCAGCCAGAAATTTACGATGGTAACGCCGGAGGCAAAGGCAACGCTGAATGACATTGCTACAGAGGAATTCGCCCATTTGGAGATGATGGGCACCATCGTGCATCAGCTGACACAGGGGCTAACGAAGGACGAAATTCTTGCCGCCGGCTTAGATCCCTATTATGTGAACCATGGCTTAGGAGTATATCCCTCCTCCGCCGCGGGTGTTCCCTTCACTGCTGCGTATCTGCAATCCAAGGGAGACCCCATTACCGATTTGTATGAGGATATGGCAGCAGAGGGTGCGTTTGCATAAGCACAACCTTTTTCTTCTTTTCCATTCAGAAACAAATCTGTCTCTCCCCTTCCGTTTCTTTCCCAAATACGAGCCGTTTTTCTTTTTTTCTGCCGAAACAAAGCCGCTCCCTTCCGCTCCGAAAACTTTTGCCATTCTTTCACAATTTCCTCTATACAAATCGGGATAAATGTGCTATATTAACTGACGGATGGCATTCTGAAAGAAGCTATACTGCAAATTTTATATATTTTATTTTTTTGATTCGCCGGATGGCTGTATCCTCGGAACGGCACAAATGGCAGCAGATGTATCTTGTCTTATCACTTCTTTGTGAAGGAAGGTGATAGGTATGAGAGCAGGTTTTATCGGAGCCGGAAAGGTCGGCTTCACACTGGGTAAATATCTTGCGATGCACGGCATCGAAATCAGCGGTTATTACAGCCGCACACCCGCCTCCGCAAAGGAGGCCGCAGAATTTACACAGAGCAGATACTATACAAGTATAGAAGAAATTACGAAAGACAGTGATACCCTTTTTCTCACTGTGCCGGATGGCGCAATCGGTGAGATATGGGATGACATGCGTAATCTGCCTATCAAAAATAAAAATATATGTCATTGCAGCGGTTCGATTCCATCGACCGTTTTTTTTGATGCAGAAAACAGAGGAGCCTATCGGTATTCGATTCATCCCCTGTATGCAATCAGCAGCAAAGCTACCTCCTATCTGGATTTGGGGAAGGCGTGCTTTACCATCGAAGGAAGTGACGCACATCTTGCGGAGCTAAAAGCACTGTTCAGCGAAATGGGAAACACCGTAGTTGCCATTTCTCCCGACAGCAAAGCCCTCTACCATGCAGCCGCAGTTATGGTCAGCAACCAGATTGTCGCTCTGGCAGATATGGGCACTGCCCTGCTTGTCAAATGCGGCTTTTCCGAAGCGGCGGCAGCAGAGGCTTTATCTCCCCTTCTTCTGGGAAACGCGCAGAGCCTGGCAGAAAAGGGTGCGGTAAATGCACTTACAGGCCCCATCGAGCGTGGAGATGCCCAAACCGTATCGAAGCATTTGCAGGAGATACGGAAATTTGCAGCGGAAAGCACTGTAGGTCAGGATATTCTGACCGCCTACACCGCCCTTTCCAAACAGCTTATCAGGATTGCCCAGCAAAAGCACCCGCAGAAGGATTATAAGCATTTGGAAAAGGAGTTGGAGCAATGAAAAACACAGTAGCTACCCTGCAGCAGCAAAAATTGGCCGGAGATAAAATCACCATGCTGACCGCATACGATTATTCCACAGCAAAGCTGGTGGATGAATGTGGCGTAAATACCATTTTAGTTGGCGACTCTTTGGGTATGGTTATGCTCGGCTATGAGGATACCCTTTCCGTTACCATGGAGGATATGATTCACCACACCGCTGCTGTTACCAGAGGTGCAAAAAATGCACTCGTGGTCGGCGATATGCCCTTTATGAGCTACCAGACCTCCGTTTATGATGCCGTTGTGAATGCCGGCAGACTGATGAAGGAAGGCAGATGTCAGGCTGTCAAGCTGGAGGGCGGCGCGTCTGTTTGTCCCCAGATTAAGGCAATCACAGAGGCATCTATCCCCGTTGTGGCACACATCGGGCTGACCCCTCAGTCTGTCAATGCCTTCGGCGGCTTTAAGGTGCAGGGCAAGAGCGAGGCAGATGCACGCAGATTGATTGAAGAAGCAAAGGCAGTTGAGGCAGCAGGCGCTTTCGCCATCGTTCTGGAATGTATCCCTGCAAAGCTGGCAAAGCTGATTACAGAAAGCGTTTCCATCCCCACCATCGGCATTGGCGCAGGTGCGGACTGCGATGGTCAGGTTCTGGTTTATCAGGATATGCTTGCGCTTTTCTCCGATTTCAAGCCGAAATTTGTAAAGCATTTTGCAAACGCAGGCGAAGTGATGAAGCAGGGCTTTATGGATTACATCAAAGAGGTTAAGGAAGGCACCTTCCCTGCCGCAGAGCATACCTTTAAAATCGCAGATGACATTATCAATAAATTGTACTAATACGGAGGCAAACCATGAAAATTGTAAAAACTATCTCAGAAGTCAGAGCAGCAGTGAAGGCATGGAGAGCGGAAGGGCTTTCCGTAGGCTTGGTGCCTACCATGGGCTTTCTGCATGAGGGGCATAAAAGCCTGATTGACAGAGCGGTAAAGGAAAATGACAGAGTTGTTGTCAGCGACTTTGTAAACCCCACACAGTTCGGGCCTACAGAGGATTTGGCAAGCTACCCCAGAGATTTACAGAGGGATGCCGCACTTTGTGAAAACGCAGGCGCAGCACTTCTTTTTAACCCCGAACCCTCTGAAATGTATGCAGAGGATGCTTGCACATTTGTGGATATGAGCGGACTGACAGGCGAGCTTTGCGGCAAGAGCAGACCCATTCACTTCCGTGGCGTTTGCACCGTTGTTTCCAAGCTGTTCCATATCGTAGCACCCGACCGTGCTTATTTCGGGCAGAAGGACGCACAGCAGCTTTCCGTTATTCGCCGCATGGTGCGTGATTTGAATTTTGATATTGAAATCATCGGCTGCCCTATTGTGCGTGAAGCAGACGGTCTGGCAAAAAGCTCCAGAAATACATACCTGAACGAAGAAGAACGCAAGGCGGCTCTGGTACTGAGTCAGGCAGTGAAGCTGGGGCAGAAGCTGGCGGCAGACGGCGAAGCATCCGCAGATGCCATCACAACAGCCATGAAGGAATTGATTGAAAAGGAGCCTCTGGCACGCATTGATTATGTAAAGGCAGTAGATGCCGTTTCCGTTGAGCCTGTCAGCAAAATGCAGCCGCCCGTATTGGTTGCTATGGCGGTTTATATCGGCAAAACCAGATTGATTGATAACTTTATTTACGAGGGCTAAGGAGAAAACGATATGTATTTGAATATGTTAAAGGGAAAAATTCACAGAGCAACCGTTGTACAGGCAGAGCTGGACTATGTCGGCAGCATTACCGTTGATTCCGATTTGCTTGCCGCGGCAGGTATTCTGGAATACGAAAAGGTGCAGATTGTAGATATCAACAACGGGGAACGCTTTGAAACCTACACCATCGCAGGCGAAGCAGGCAGCGGCATGATCTGCCTGAACGGTGCGGCGGCGCGCTGTGTGCAGAAGGGCGATAAAATCATTCTGATGTGCTATTGCCAGATGACACCCGATGAGGCGGCTGTGAATCCGCCGAAGGTTGTTTTCGTGGATGATGAAAATAAAATCAGCCGTGTTTCCAGATATGAAAAGCACGGACGCTTGGAGGATATGTAATCCCGATAGGCGAAAAGAGGTCTGTACCAAAGGGTACAGACCTCTTTTGCATTTCCTCTTATTTTTTGAGGGCAGGCAGTGCCGCAAAGCCTTCCTCCGCCTGTGCCACTGTTTTCTGAATAATTTCCTCTGCCATGCGCCGCAAATCCATTTGCAGCACTGCCGCAATTACGCCCTTTCTCTGCTCCTGCGGCACATCGTACAGCTTGAGCGAACATTCCAGAAAGCGAGAAATTTTCGCTTCCATGGTGAAATAAACATCACACGGCATTGCCATGAAGCCCCGCATGATGCTTGCCGATGCAATTTCCATTTCGTAGAAATCCTTCAATTCCAAATCGGGCATATATTTCCCGAAAATGGACTGCAGCCGCCCTGCCATGCTCTGATAGATATACGCCGAGGTGGTCGGCAGGGAATACCCCACCACATACAGCTCGCGCAGCGGCTCTGTCAGCTCCGCAATATGCAGCTGCAGCGACGTTTCCACCGCATAAAGAAGCACAGGGTCCTCTATGCCGCTATGCTGCTCCGCCAAGGCAAACTGCCCCCCGAACATCCGCCGCACCAGCTCCAGCAGCAGTGCCTCCTTGCTCGCAAATGCCCGAAAGAAAGAGCTTTGTGTCATGCCTGCCGCCTTTGCAATTTTTGCCGTTGTGGTTTTTTCGTAGCCGCTTTCCAGAAACAATGCTACTGCCGCACGCAGCATTTTCTGTTGCGTAAGCAAGCCATTCTGCTGTTTTCCTCTTGGAGACAAAATCATACCCCTCTTTCCGTTTTACCTGTGATTATAATCACATTTTATCATCTATTTCACTCCGCCGCAAGGGCAAACGCGCCGAAATATCCTTTTTGGAAGGGCAAAATACCCTCCCTGCCGTTTGGCAAAGAGGGTATCTGTCAAAATTTTATTTTGTAATGGTTACTGTTTTTTCGGCTTCATTCCATGCCACCTGTGCGCCAAGGGTTTCGGAAACGAACCGCAGGGGCAGATAGGTTCTGCCGTTTTCCACGAATGCCGCAGCATCCAGCTTCACAGCCGTGCCATTGACATACGCCGTATCTGCGCCGATGGTAATGAGAATGACATCTGCGCCCTTCTGAATGGTGACGCGCTGCAGCTCGCCGTTCCATGTTACGGTTCCGCCAAGGCTTTCCGCCACAATGCGAATCGGGAGCATGGTTCTGTCGTTCACGATTTTCGGGGCAACGTCATTTTTGATTTCTCTGCCGAAAACAGAAATCTTCCGACTGCCAATCGTGAGGATAATTTCGTTATTTTCTTTCCATTTTGCGTAAAGCGTGCTATTTGCGGTCAGCTCTGCGCTGAAATCAAAGGGCTTGGTCAGCTTGCTGTCGCTATACCAGCCGACGAAAATATAGCCCTCTTTTGTCGGGTCGGCAGGTCTTTCGATTTTGCCGTTTTTATCCGTTTTTACCTTATCGACCGCACTGCCGCCGTTTGTATCGAACTGCGCGGTATAGGTCCGGGTTGTTGCGCCGCTACTGCTGCTGCGCTTTTTCGTCGACACAGGTTCTTCGGGCAGGTCGGGCAGGTTGGGATATTCACCCTCACGCAAAGAGGGGAGCTTGCCTGCTTTGGTCGGGATTGACCAGCCGTTTGCCTTGGTAAAGCCATTTGCATCCCAATCAAACAAAGTTTGGTTTGGCACATCCGTCATAACCCTGCCTGCGGAAACGAAAACATTCGTGCCGTCTTTTTCATCTGTGCCGTCTGCATAGGTTGTTTTGCCGCCAACCACAAGCTTGGTTCTGTTGTAGCTGTAGTTGTTTGTTAAAGTTACATTCGCATTAGAACCCACATACCCTACAATACGGTTTACAAGGTTGCCGCCTGTCACGCTCTCTGCCAGAGAAACGCAGTTTCTGATTGTTTTAGCCCCGGAGACATATCCTGCAATGCCGCCTGCATAATCTTTTGCGGATACCTCCCCGCTGTAATAGCAATTTTCTATGATGACACCGTAAGCCTTTCCGGCAATGCCGCCTGCATTGACTCCTGTTGCAGTTACATTTGCCAAGGCGTAGCAGTTTTTGATTGTGCCAACGCCCAATCCGGCGATACCGCCTACCCCCCTATCACCTGTCACTGTCCCTGTTACAAAGCAGCCGCTGACATCACAGCCGCTTGATGTACTCCCGACAATGCCGCCTCTATCCTGACCATCTCCCTCCACATTGCCTTGGAAGGAGCAATTCAAAATATGCGTATTATTGTTTGCATATCCCACAATGCCGCCTGTACAGTTATATCCATTGACTTCCCCTGTGACATTACAGCTTTTGATGACAGCACCTTCCGTATAGCCGAATAAGCCGCCATACTGTCCGCCGTTGGATATTGTGAGATTGGCAATCTGATGCCCACCGCCGTCAAATGTTCCTTGAAAAGGTCTTCCTTCTTCGACCAGCATTGTTCCGATGGGTGTCCAATTTGGTTCATTCTTCAAGTCAATATCTGCGGTCTGCTTGAAGTATTTGCCTTCGTATGTTATGCCGCTGTTTGCTGTTTCGTCGCCGTTTACCTTTTGTGCCAGCAGCTTCAAATCATTGACATTGCGAATCTCATAAGGGTTTTCCGCTGTGCCTTTTCCGTAAAAGCCTTCTCCTGTCAGATAAGGCGGAAGATATGCAGACTGCGTGCCGCCTGTGTTTTTCAATATCGGCAAGCCATTGTCTGTGAATTCCCATGCGGAATTATCACTGCCAAAAATATCAGAGAACTGCGGAGAAAGTGTTTCGTTTGTATAGGTAAGGTCTGCGCCATTTAATCCTGCTGCATTATCAGCGGAAACAGTTGCGTTATTTACCGTTGTGCCGTCCCAAGCGTAGTTATCTGTTAATGTTGCCCTATTTTCCCCTACAATACGATTTGCATTACTGCCTGTCACACTTTCTGCCAGAGAAACGCAGTTTTTTATCATGCCTCCCCATGCATTACCGACAATGCCGCCTGCAGACCCACTTGCGGATACCATGCCGCTGTAATAGCAGTTTTCTATGGCTAGATTATAAGTATCTCCGGTGATGCCGCCTGCAAACTTTCCGCTGGCAGAAACATCCGCCAACACATAGCAGTTTTTAATTGCACCTCTGCCCTCTCCTGCAATGCCGCCTACTTTATCATTTCCTCCATGTACCGTTCCGATTGCATAGCAGCTGCTGACTTCACATTGATTTTGCACTTGCCCCACAATACCGCCTACATACATATTCCCCGTCACATTGCCTTGGAAGGAGCAATTCAAAATATTATTCGTTTTTCCATCTACAGCACCCACAATGCCGCCTGCAAAGTTATATCCACTGACTTCCCCTGCTACATTGCAGTTCTGGATAGTTGCGTTTCTCACATAGCCGAATAAGCCGACATACTCATTACGACCTGTTATTGTAAGATTGGCAATCTGATGCCCATCGCCATCAAAAGTCCCTTTAAAATGTCTTGTTTCTGACTGCCCAAATTCGCCCGTATAAACTTTTGTTCCGATGGGGGTCCATGGTTCATTCTTCAAGTCAATGTTTGCGGTCAGCTTGAAGTATGTGTTTGCGTAGGCTTCGCCGTTGTTTACGTTTTCCGCCAGCTTCTTCAAATCATCCACATTCTGAATCTTATAAGGGTTTGCCGCTGTGCCTTCCCCTTCAAAATCCGCAGTTTCCTTTTCGAATACCGCTGTGCTTTTTTCCTCTTCCATCAGCAGAGAAATTCCTTTCAGCAGCTCTTTCTTGCTTTTCTCCTGCGGCTCGGTTTTCTCGTCAGATTGCTCCTGCAATTCCTCTTTTTCTTCTTTTTCTTCTTTTTCTTCTTTTTCTTCTTTTTCTTCTTTCGGTTCCTCTTTCAGTTCCTCCTTGATTTCCTCCTTGATTTCCTCAAGCATTTTCTCCTGCACGAGCTCCTCCTGCGCCACGGCACGCATCGGCACCGCCGTTACCGCAAGGCACACTGCCGCCGCAATGCTTATCCATTTCTTCCAATTCATATTACCCCTCCTTCATGCGCTTTTGCGGACTACGGCAAAGCCCCCATATCATCCGCAAAAATTTTACTTGTGATTATAATCACATGGTATCATATCTGCTTTTTCTCCGCAAGGAAAAATAAGATAAAATTTTCTTTTTGGAAAAAATAGACAAACCCAAAAATGCGTCCCAAATCGGAAAGGGGGCTGAAACGGAAATATCCCTGCCTTGTCGGAATAAACTGATATGGAAAGGGGGGATTTTTATGGAAAAAGCACCTTGCCGCAGTATTTTCAAAAACGGAACAGACCGCACCACGCAGGCAGAGGTTACACGAATCTGGGCGGCTTTCATCAATCAGGCAGAAAGGGCAAGCACCATCCTCGCAAGGGAAAACGCATAGCATGAAAAAGGAAAGGGTCGCCATTTACTGCCGCCTATCGGAGGAGGACAAGGGCAAGGGCTCCGCCGAAAACGACAGCAACAGCATACAAAACCAACGCGCCCTGCTGACGGAATATGCCCATTCCCAAGGCTGGGAAATCTACGAAATCTACATTGATGACGACTACAGCGGCGCAAACCGCAGCCGCCCTGCCTTCAAGCGCATGCTGCATGCCGCCGAGGAGAAAAGGTTTGACATCATCCTCTGCAAAACACAATCCCGTTTCAGCAGGGAATTAGAGGTGGTGGAACGATACATCAACCGCCTGCTTCCGCAATGGGGCATCCGCTTTCTGAGTTTGGTGGACAATGCCGATTCCGCAAACGAGGATAATCTGCTTCTGCGGCAAATCAACGGCATTATGGATGAGCATTATCTGGCGGAGCTATCCAAAAATATCCGCAGTGTGCTGACGCACCGCAGAAAAAACGGCTTTCACATCGGCTCCTTTGCGCTCTATGGCTACAGAAAGAATCCCGACCGAAGGGGACATCTGCTGATTGACGAGGAGGCGGCGGCGGTGGTGCGTGAGGTTTTCACGCTTTTCTCGCAGGGCTACGGCAAGACCGCCATCGCACGCATGCTCAACGAAAGAGGGATTCCAAATCCAACAGAATATAAACGCTTACAGGGGATTCGCTATCGGCAGCCGAAGGGCAAGGGCAGTACGCTCTGGAAATATTTCGCTATCTCCAATATGCTGACAAATGAAATCTACATCGGCAACATGGTGCAGGGAAAATACGGCAGTATTTCCTACAAAACCAAGCAAAACAAACCGCGCCCCAAGGAAGAATGGATACGGACAGAGGGGACGCACGAGCCGATTATCGAACAGGAATTATGGGAGCGTGTGCAAAAAATGCTTGCCGAAAGAGCAACGCCATTTCCATCCGGAACAATCGGGCTGTTTGCGCGTAAGGCGCGCTGTGCGGAATGTGGCTACACGCTGCGTTCCTCGAAAACCAAGGGGAAGTATTATCTGCAATGCCCCAATCATCACATTTCCAAGGAGAGCTGCAGGGGGGCGTTTATTTCCGTGGAGCGGCTGGAGCGGATGGTTTTGCAGGAATTGCAGGCGATTTCCGATGCCTATCTGAATTGGGAGGAGCTGGAACGGCAGCTTGATTTTTGCAGTCATTTAAAGGAACAGAGGGCTTCTTTGCAGAAAAGCATCCACACCCATGAGAAGAAAATCGAGGAAGCGCATAAAGCAGTGCGGGAGCTGTATCCGGATAAGGTGCGCGGTATTCTCTCCGAAGCGGAATATCTCGATTTATCGAAGCATTTTTCAGCGGAACTACAGCAGCAGGAGCGGCTGATTGCGGACGCAGAGCGGAAAATCATCGACCTTGACGCACGCATTGCCGCAGGGGATAACCGCCGCGCCATCATTGAAAAATACATCAACCCGACGCACCTGACAAGGGAAATGGTCGAAATTCTGATTGATTCTATTTCTGTCGGCAGACGGATTGCAGGGACAAGGGAGGTTCCCATCACCATATACTGGCGCTTCTGAAAAATGGGCGAAAGCAGTGCCGCCCGAAAATTCTGTAGCAAATCTGACAAAATCTGCAAAACGCTATTCCATTTTGTCTTTTTATATGTTAGAATGTATTCACAATATTATTTTTGAATACAAATACAAAGGAGGTACTATTATGGTCTATATCGAATCCCCCAGCACAAATCCTGCTTTTAATCTGGCTCTGGAGCAATATGTTTTCGACCGAATGGACAGAAGTCAGGAATACTTCATGCTTTGGCAGAACGATAACACCGTTGTCATCGGTAAAAATCAGAACGCCTTTGCAGAGGTCAATCAAAAGGTTGCCGATGCAAAGCATATCTCCGTTGTCCGCCGACTTTCCGGCGGCGGTGCCGTATATCATGATTTGGGGAATCTGAACTTCACATTTATTCTCGATGCAAAGGATGCAACCGATCTGGATATTCGTCTGTTCTGTCAGCCGATTGCAGAGCTGCTGCGTTCTCTCGATGTGCCTGCTGAGGTCAACGGCAGAAATGATATCAGTATTGAAGGGAAAAAATTCTCCGGCAATTCCCAGTATCTGAAGCAGGGCCGCATCATGCACCACGGCACGCTGATGTTTCATTCAGACCTTTCCGTTGTTGCGGATGTGCTGAATGTTTCCGCAGATAAATTCCAGTCAAAGGCTGCAAAATCCGTAAAAGCAAGAGTGACAAATATTGCGCCTTATCTGCCTGAGGGCTTTACGCTGGCACAATTCAAGGCGCTTCTCTTAAAATACATTCTGAAAGAAGAAAATGTTCAGCCCTATGTATTCTCCGCAGAGGAGCTGGCTGAAATCGAAAAAATCAAAAAGGAACGCTATGATAAGTGGGAATGGAATTACGGCTTTTCTCCCTCCTACAGCGTGGAAAAGAGCCGCCGCTTTGAGGGCTGCGGAAAAATCGAGGTACATATGAATATGGAGGACGGCAGCATTACCGATTTGCAGTTCTTCGGCGATTTCTTCGGCGTAAAGGACTCGGCTGACCTTGCCAAGGCACTGATTGGCACAAAGCTGGAGCAGCAGGCTCTGGAAAGCCGCCTCGCCGATTTCGATATCGCACAGTATTTCCATGGACTGGAGAAGAATGATTTTCTCAATCTTCTGCTGCAAAGCGAATGATATGATTTGTCGCCTTAGGTGTGTCCCAATAAGAAAACATGAAGAAAATGAAATAGCTGAAGGGCTGCGGATACAAGGAAGTTTCCCGCAGGCATCCTTTGACTTAGGCTGTCAAGGGGAACTGACGCAGTAGCCGCAGCTTTCAGCATTTCAGAATGCAAGGTTTCTTATCCGGGCGCACCTTTAGGGCGGCTTTTTTATTTTGGTATCCCCAAATTTTACAAAAGAAAATGCCCCGACCAATACGAAATCAGTCGAGGCATCTTCTTTTATTATAGTTATATGTCTAAAGTAACAACTTAAAAGGGATGCGGCTATGGGCTCAGCACAGCCGCAAAAAAAGAGTTATGAAGGAGATTTTGTCTTGCTAAATCCTGCTCCCTCTTTAGAGGGGAGGGACGGCTGCAAATCCGACTCACAGCCGCTGTGTATCTCAAAAGTGAACACTTATGTTCATCAAGCTTTTGTTTATCCTTTATCTTTTGTTTTTTTGTATTTATACTGTTGATTTTTATTTATTGGGAATATGAATTGCTCTCTTTTCTGCTGCCAGAGCCGCTTCTCTGACCGCTTCGGTTACGGTGGGATGTGCATGGATTGCCGCAATAATATCCTCAACCGTTGCCTCCATGCCGATGGCCAGCGCACATTCGCCAATCAGATCTGTTGCTCTGGGGCCAAGAATATGTACCCCCAGAACCTCTTTATATTCCTTCCCAATGATGAACTTAATGCTGCCAACGCCGCCGTTCATAATCAGAGATTTACCGTTTGCCATCAGAG
>OBRJ01000574.1_pt1 | contig 15620 bp, 27 predicted proteins | sample 1494831 | NCBI WGS metagenome assembly OBRJ01 (sample SAMEA3360658, study PRJEB22359) | human gut metagenome | biome: ENVO:urban biome; feature: ENVO:human-associated habitat; material: ENVO:feces | place: Bangladesh | collected 2011
TAGATTTTATATGTCAATCATGACCATAATTAGATTTCTGTCTTGGTCCGATTGGGTCAGTCATATAGTATCTACTTCGATTTTGTGCGCCACGAGAACAGTTTCCACCTTTCCCCGCACCTTTTTCAAGCCTATAGTTATTTGAATCTCTCATCCATGACCTGACTTCAGGAGATTTTTGACCAAAAAATTTTCCCCTTCTATTCCAGTAATCCACAAGATCTTCTCCTACATGTCCCATATGGGCAGATCTAACAGGCTGCCATGATTTAGTTGGTGCATCCCAAAATTGAGCAGATCTAGGAATATCACTTATACGTCTTAAACCACTAATCTGATCAGATGTCATGCCATGCAATTCCTTAGCACTTAACATGCGCTGTGTTACAGCCCTACCTGTAGGACTTACTTTTAATGTTGTTTTTCCTACTGTAGCCAACCTATTACGAGAAAGGTCCAATGGATCAATCGAACCTTAAGCATTTACAGCGAACTTGTAAAAATTGTCCCCTTCGCCCAACAATCCAATCGGATCCTGATTCACAACCCGACCCACATCAGGCTCATAATGCCTGAAGAAGTTGTAATGCAGCCCGGACTTACAGTCCGCACACTGGTTCTGTAAGCGGAACGACTAGTATAAGCTATCCGTTACCTTGGTTTCCTCTTTCAGACGACCTCAGCCATTTTAGCTGCCGGTAATCGGGTCGTAATCAAGACGGTAGGTTTCTCGCCGTTTTCATTGTTGAGGACGGTCAGACGGCGGGCTTTGTCGTAGATGTAACTGAGTACACCGCCTCTTTGGTCGGCACTTTGAATCAGGTTGCCGGCTTTGTCGTAGGCGTAATGGCGGTTGAATACTGTACAATAAAGGTCGTCTAAAAGTTAGATTCCAGACGACCTTGATGTTGACTAGTGATGAGGTTGTTAAAGATCAAACATTTCAGATGACCTCAAAGAAGGATTACAGTAAGTCTATTATAGGTAATTCAAGAATATCTTTCGTTGTTAACTCTCCAATTTTCTTTTCAATAAAAGACAACTTCCTATTTTTCACTAATTTGTCATCATGGAACGCATATTCGTAGATTTTTCTATTTGTTTTATTATAGACATATCCATAATAATCATCCTGATTATTCTCATCTTCAACAAAATTCATAAAGAATACTTTATCGTCTTGCTTTAATCTCTCTATTACTGCACTGTATAAGTTTGGCACCTCATTTGCTACAAAATTTGTACATTCTAAAACACTTTCCAGCAAAATTTTAGAAGTTAATTCCTTAGACTCCATCAACTCAACTCCTATCTTTCTAAATAATCTACTTAGGCTTGCATCCATTTATCTATATTTCTTAATATCCTGTAAGGCAATTATACTATTTCTCAAATCATCTAAAAATAAAAATTGAATTTCATATTCACTTTTTAAATTTTCGTCCTCTATTTTGCCATCTTCGGAGTATGGGAAATTCGCTAAAGCATCTTTCCAGTTAATTACGTTTTCAGCACATGCAGCAAAGTAATAACTATCAGATGATTTTTGTTGTATACCTAGTAACATATTTCGAATCGAAGCTAATAATTCTATAGTTCCTTGTGTTTCTACCATATCATTTAATGGATCATCATCATCCCAATTTATATCTTTTATAGCTTTTAGAGAGATTCCAATATTTATTTGGGAGAAATCATACCAACCAGCTTTAATGATAGCATCACAGAGTTGGTAGTTCACATTTGAATTAGTTATTTTAGTCATATTTTCATTTATTTTTTTCTCAATGATCAGTGCATTACAGCACCAAGCTGCAAATTTACATTTCTTTTGTAGATCCATTTGATCTAAAAGAGATTGTACTTTTTCAATATGTAATTCTATATTCATAATTTATTCTTTCATTAATCATATACACCGCTAGCATTGTCAACACTTGGTCATCGAAGTACTGGTTCTGTAATCTGAACGGTTGATGTACATTCCGATAGACGCGCTCATCCTTTTTCAGACGACCCCAGCCGGTATAGTTGCTGAGCCACAAAAGGTTGCTGTCTTTATTGGTTTTCTCTCTTGGTATGCCGATTTGGTCGCAGTGGAAGTAGTGGGTTTGCTGGCGGTTTTCGCCGTCTTTGATTGTCCAATTGCATACCTGTGCCAAGGGGTCGTAGCTATCGTATTGTAAGTGTCGGTAATGGTTTCGGGCAGCCATTGGGCGTTGTAGCCGTAGCTTGTGGTATAACCGGCGGAATCGGTAATACTGATGAGGTTGCCGCGTTCATCTTAGGTATAGGCGGTAATCCTGCCCGTGGGATTGTTGACGGCAACTGGCAGGTTGAGGGTTTCGTGGTAGTCGATTTGGGTGCTGCTGCCGTCCGGCGCGGTGATGGCGATGACGTTGCCTTTGGGTGAGGTGATTTGATAGAAGTAGTCTGAAAAACGTGTGTACTGCACACATTCTTTGGAAATTTAATGTAGGCTACGGCTTTCTTACCTCAATATTATTTTTATAAATTTTGATTAGATTTCCCCTCTCGTCATATTCATAAGCAAAATCCATTACTTTATTATCATTAATATATTTCTCGAATTTAACTAATTTTCCATCTTTATAAAACCCAATATAATAAGATATAGTCTCTTTGCTTTTTCGGATATTGTTTACCTCATCTAAATTGATTTCATCATACAATTTTGCAGGATATTTATACTTAGGGAAAGTCATTCCTAAATAGTATCTAACAGTCAAATCATTATATCGAGTATTTTTTTTTAATGGTTGTGACATTTTTAAAGCTCCTATCGAAAGCAAAATAGTTCCAATCATTCCAATCAGTAACTTTTTCATCTTACTTTCTCCAATTTTAAACCTAATTTTTTTATAAAGCCCTCTTGGGATGCCGATTTAGTCACAGTGGAGTAGTGGGCTTGTTGGCCGATTTCTCCGTCTTCGTTAATGGGAGGGCGATAGGCGAAACCGCGTACGTGCATACCGCAGCCCACGTCAGGATTGGAGGTTTCGTAAGGGCTACGGATTGCTAATTTTGGTTCGATTCCTGATATTTTGTTATATCAGAAATAGTGATATCTTCATTATTAAACATATCATCCCAAATTTGCTTATAAAGTTCTTTTGCAGTCATTTGTTGAGGTATTTCAAAGGCTGCGTCGGTACTAGGAAATTGATCATGTAGTCGTTCTTCTGTCCAGAAATTTAATCCAAATCTCAAACTTTCTTTAATTCTGAATTGGGTTGATATTGTAAAATTTTGATACTCGGGGTACAGATATTCTTTGACTAATCTCTTTACGCTATCTCGATTAACCAAATTCAGACCTGATAAGTCTTCAAGTTTGTTATCTATACCTTCGTGTAATAGTCCAAGAAAAAGTCTGATATATTCAGGACTGACTTTATACTTTTTATTCATTTTAATTTTCCCAAAATTGAAACTAATTGACTAACTTTATTGAATTTGGCTTGTACTTGAGATGTTTGGATTAATGGTCCTCTTCGTTGGTCCAGTTGTGTACCTGTGCCAAGGGTTCGTGCGTACCGCACACGCCCCACGTCAGGATTGTAGGTTTTGTGCAGGCTACAGTTTGCTTTTTTTCATTCGAAAGAAAAATTTAACATTTTTGATAAGCGATTTATAAAATATAGAATTGCCAAATATTCATCTTGGCAACAATATTCTTCGGTTCTCAATCCTCTTTCAGAATAGAATATATGCCATTTTTTATTTTCTTCAACAATACATAATGATTCATCATTTACTTTATTGATTGAGTAACTATCTTCTGGTACTCCTTTATTTTTAAGATATGAATTCAATTCATTAATTCTTAACATTTTCCTATTTTCACCTCTTCCAGATGCCCAGATTCTATATGATTAAACAGATTTTGGTAATTCATACTGTGTCCCTAATCCAATCTCTCCGAACAACGGCATAATTTTACTTGCAGCTACATTATCAATTGGTTTCAGAACCCTATATATAGTATAAGACTTTCGATTAGGAAGGCTTACTGAAGGATGGATAAGTGAGAGTTTAGAATTTCAGACTGCTTTTGGGGTTTGTTAGAACTTGAAATTAATCCACACTTATACTAAATATTATAATGAATGATTTTTAACTCTATTCCTAACTCAGATAATAATTGAATTTGTTTTAAGGAGATTTTATATTCACGAGTAGCCTCATCGTTGGCCCAGCTGTAAATTATAAGCTCTTTATTTAGCTTATATTTTTTAAATATATAGTTTAAATTTTTCTTTATGTCTTCTATTTTTTGTATAATTTTATTAATTTTTTCATTTAAATTTTCCTCTTTATCTATACCAAAAGAATAGTAAGAGTGTTCAATTATAAATTGAACCTTTTTGTTTGGTGAGGTAAATAAATCTCCCTTACTATAAAACTCAGCATTTTTAATATTAAGTATTTTGTCTATTTCTTTCATGTTGATGTAATCATTTGATTCCATATAAAATGTTACTTCAATTGAATTATTCAGCATCATCGCAACCAATTCCTGTTCTAATAAATTCAGAAGAATTTTTTCTTCTTAATAAAAGTTCTCCAGTTTTATTTTGTTTATAAACATCATAATGAGATACAGCTCGTTTTCCAACATAATCAGCTTTAAAGGCATGTGGATCTGTACCTATTTTATCTAAAATCGGTTTTAATTCTTTTGGGTTAATTAGTTTACTATCTTTTGTATCTCCGTCATTACAACCAGACGACAAGCCATATAAATCTACCCAAGCTTGTACATTTTGAGAATAGTTATAAAAATTGCTTCTTCCCCACAAACCAATCGGGTCCTCATTCACAAAAGGCCCCGCATCAGGCTTATAATACCTGAAGAAGTTGTAATGCAGCCCCGTCTCACGGTCGACATATTGGTTTTGCAGTCTGAACGGCTGGTGCACGTTCTTGTAAACCCACTCATCCTTTTTCAGATGACCCCAGTCGGTGTAGTTGCCGAACCATAAGCGGTTGCCGTCCTTATCGGTCATCTCTCTCGGGATACCGATTTGGTTGCAGTGAAAGTAGTAGGGTTGTTGGCGATTTGGTAGAGGTCGTCTGAAAATATCAAATCTTACTTTTGTTTTTTTTCTTAGGATTTAATTCGTCTTTACGCTGCTTATAAAACTGCCAATATTTTTTGTCCTCAATACTAAATGGATAATATCCAGCATCATTATAAGCAATATCAAAATATTTATAAGCTTCATCATATTTTTCAAGGTCATAATAAAAAATACCAGCTAACAGATACGTCCCTGCATTAGTGGTTCCTAAGTCAGCAACACTTAAAGCAATACTCATCCACTCCTTAGCCTGTTCATATTTTTGATTTTTATAATACAACTCAAACAAAGCAATCGTAACCATTGTCGTTGGATGCGCCCATTGGGTTACTGGCTTGGGTATTAGCTCAAACGCTTCTTTTAATAACTTTTCTTGTTCTAAAAAAGGTTTATTATAAGCCTCACAGACTAAATCATTGATCTTTGATTCTAATTCTGGATTAACTGCATCTAAATTCATAGCATACAACTCCTCAATAAAAATGAAACAATGTCAAATGTAGATTTTATATGTCAATCATGACCATAATTAGATTTCTGTCTTGGTCCGATTGGATCAGTCATATCGTATCTACTTCGATTTTGTGCGGGCTACGGCTTGTTACAAGGACTAATTATTGCATAATTTGTTGTTTTAATTTTTGGTCAAAAGAATTTTCCAGGAAGATCAAATCATGCTTGCTAAACAATCCATTATCATTTTCTAATACTTTTTTATCAAACAATAAAATATTCTGTATTAAAGGATCATTTAGTGGTAATTCATTCTTATTTATAATAAAAATAGCGGTTAATGCTTTAAAACGAAAAGCCTCTGGATAAAGTGCTAAATATTTTAAAACTTCTTTGCTACCGGAATGGAAGGCCATAATGATTGGAATATGATTTTGCTGCAAATGCTTTAATACATCTGGATAGATGTTTTTTGCATCATTCTCAGATTCAGGTAATTTAATGGTATCTCCATAAGGAAATGAGGTAATAGGGGGAGCTTTAAAAAAATGCGCCTGTGAGATAGATGGTTGTACAAATACTAAATCATATGGATTTGACGATTTATCATAAGGAGGAACATTTTGGGAGAAAAAATCTCCCATTTCAGAATTGTATGCATATAGGTGAAGTATGACCCCCTCGAAAGTACGAGAATTGCTAAAGGATATTTCACCATAAACATATTTTCCTTTTTTAAATTTAATTCTATCTTTTAGAAAATTAGCATCAGGAATATTCAAATTATTTTTCAAATATTCAATAAGACCTTGAATAAATTCTTTACTTTTCATAATTATCGTCCTTAAAATCAATCTTTGAATACTAAAGTCATAAAGCGAGCAACGCCTTTGGATGAACCCACATCCGTTTGCTTATCCTTATTTTTGTTGAAACCATATATGCAGCCTTCGGACATTTTCCTCCAGCATTGTGCGTTTTTTTCAAATTGAATAACCCTGATCTCTTTTGACCTTTCGTTAATCGTCCTGTATTATTTTTTCCCTGTTCTATCGAGAACTTTGATTGTTACTTCATCTGATAAAATTTTAAAACCTCTATTTTTTAAATACTTAGTTGCTTTATCAATTCCACGTTGAGCACTCTCTGATTGTACGGATAATCCTAATGGATCAACCCAGACATTTGCATTAGGAGCAAATGAATACAAATTCTCTCCACCCAGCAGGCCAATCAGATCCTGATTCACAAACCAACCCACATCAGGCTCATAGTACCTGAAGAAGTTGTAATGCAGCCCCTTCTCACGGTCAGCGTACTGGTTTTGCAGGCGGAAGGGTTGGTGAGTAGTGCGGTTGGTTTTACTGGCTTTGAAGACGAAAACAGGTTTGCGGTTGAGGTGGACGTCAGGAAACTATTTAAATTTTTCTAATAATTTTTTTCTCAATTCCGCAAATTCATCCGACAGATTATTTTTAAGTTCAGTATAAATTTCATCATCGATTTTACTTTGAGTGAATAGTGTCTTTTCAATATAAGGGATAACTTTTTTAGAACTAATTGAAATTAAAAATGCAATAATTTCATTGTAAATATAAGATTTTTCATTAAATTGGCTTAGTTTATCGATTAGTAAATTTTCAATTGATTCTGATTTATAATGTTTTCCTTTTAATCCATACAATACCCATGAAATAATTTTGTGATGCTTGCTATTTAAATTTTTTATAAGATATTCTTTTATATAATTTCTTTTTGGAAAATATGCAGAACTAAATGCAATAGAAATAATTATAGAATATCTATTTATATTCCAAATAGAACTAATATTATTTTCTATAGTGCGAAACTCTTCTTCTCCTAGATTATATTTTTTGAATAGATGTCCTAAAGAAGATATTGCAGATGATTTCACTTTAATACTTTTGTCATTTTGAATAGAGTAAATTAATATAGAGAAAATTTCTTTCAATTCCGTAGTGCTAAGTTCTTCTTGTATTTGTCCCAAGATAAAATTTGCAATTTCTCTATGTTTACTATATCGACTTGTTAAGAGGATATTTCTGATGATATCAATAATCTCTTTATACTGAAAAAATTGTAGTCTTTTTGCTGCTTCATATTGAATAATAGTATTAGAATGTAGTATTTTCTCCAATAAGTCATTGATTGATAGATCTTTACATTCTAAAAAAGCGTCAAAACTTGAAATTTTATCATTTACCATATTATTTTTTCCTGTTACACCTATCTTTCGAATGCCAAGCCTTTAGGGTCGTTCCATCTTTGTACATTCAGTGCAAACTGATATAAATTTTCCCCACCCATCAATCCAATCGGAACTTGATTCACAAATCGCCCCACCTCAGGCTCGTAATAATGCATCAGGTTGTAGTGCAGCCCGGTTTCTTCATCATAATACTGGTTTTGCAGTCTAAACGGTTGATGCGCATTCTTGTAAACCCGCTTGTTCTTTTTCAGACGACCCCAGCCGGTGTAGTTGCCGAACCACAGCAAATTTCCGTCTTTATCGGTCATCTCGCGCGGCAGGCCGATTTGATCGTAGTGGAAGTAGTGGATTTGTTGGTGGCTTTCTCCGTCTTCGTTGATATGATTTAGACAGGCGAAACCACGTACGTACCGCACGTACCCTACGTCAAGACTGAAGATTTTGTGCGGACTATGGCTTGCTATAACTTACTTACAGAATATTTCATGTTAGAGGTAGAAATTCCATCTTCAAATTATTACTAACAACTAATTCTTTGAATTTATCAGAAAAAGCCCAAATTAAATCATCATTTATATCTTTTGCACAAAACTCAAAACCAGATATATTTCCTAAAAATACAGGTGGATAATCAATAAACTTCTCTCCATCTATTTCATAAAAATTTGATTTTTCCATATTTACCAATTCAGCAGTTAATTTAATTTTTCCAAGGAAAAATTTAAATTCATCATTCTTGATTCTAAGTTTAGCCGGAAAAAAATCTAATTCATTTTTTAGTTTATCAGCCAATTTATTAATGAAAGTTTCAGAGAACAATAACATCTTAGGAATTGTTTGAATAAAATCTGTATTAGAAATATTTTTGGAGGTATATCCACTCTGAGCTATAAAAACTGCTTCATCTGTATAATTACCTTTATTGTAATTAATAAATTCTACAATTTTTCTATCATCCTGTTTTAAGTCCACATATGCTTCTTCATTATCAACAGCAGAGTATATTTGATAAAGAGTCATCATTTTTCCTTTCTTACTATTACTTTTAGAAATTGGTGCAGTACAAGTATATTTTTAAAATGTTTATTTAAAGAACAAATATTTCAGACGCCCTCAAAAGAGATATTGAGGTCGTCAGAAAATATAAAATTACTTTTTTGCAGCACGAATTTTTTTCAATCCATTCTCCAAAATAGTAACTTTCTCGGGAGGAGTTCCCCTATCCAAAGCATTCCACCAGTTATTTACTGGTTTAACAAATAATTGGAATCCTTCATCGGTTACATTGGATTTTCGGATGATCAAATCTTCTTTGATAGAGCCATCCTCATTAAATGGGTCAATATCAACAAGTAAGTTATTGTTTTTGAGAAACGTCATAAGTGCAATAGACATTCTGATAGTATCTTCACGATAGTCTTCATCAGAGTTTGCCTCCCAAAATGTCTTAAAATTAAATAATGTCATATCCATGATAATCTCCTAAGGTAATCGAATAATTTCGGATATTCCGTCAATATGAACTAAGATTTATAGTTGCCGAACCACAAGAGGATACCTGAAACTTCTTTGTCTTTCAGACGAGCTCAAAGAGGTATTGAGGCCGTCTGAAATGGTTCGAGTTTAAACAGTTTGCTAAATTTGTTTTTTAAGAATTTTCTCTAAATAATCTGAAAAATTAGCTGCTAAAGTTAGCAATTCATCAGTGTCATGATTGTAAATCATTACCGTTTTAGATGAGGAAATATAAATAGGGTTTCCCCAGCCATCGGTGCCAATTATTAAATTACTTTGACCATCTTTAAGATAATCGGAAAATTCTTTATTCAAATCAATAATTGTATCTTCCCCAAGAAATTCGGAATTATGTATTCCATATATTTGAGTATCCCTAACGACACACCCTCCAAATCTCATTGTAAATTCTTTAAAATCGTCATCTAACTTTATATTAAGTGCTTTCTCTATATTGAGGACCTCATCATCAGTTGTTGGCTTACCTTGAGCCACTGGATTTTTTTGAAAGAAAGCAATTAACTCTTCTAAAACAAATTTATTTAACATAAATATTCCTTATTAAACTAACAAGACTTACCTACTTTTAGGTCTCTACGTCTTAACTCTTTTCTGGCTCTATATTTCCAATATTCTCTACGCCAATTTCCAAAATCACTTCTGACACTGCTATTTCCCCTTTTTTAGATCGTTTTGCCAATCCCTAAGGGTCAAGCCACATGGCCGCATTAGGCCCGAAACCAATAAAGATTATCCCCACCCCATAACTCAATCGGGTCCTGATTCACAAACCGCCCTGCATCAGGCTCATAATACCTGAAGAAGTTGTAATGCAGCCCGGTTTCTTCATCATAATACTGGTTTTGCCGTCTTTGGCGTTCTTTGGAAAGGCGCCGTCCGAACGGGTCGTAGGCGTAGTCAATGGTGCAACCATCAGATTGCCGTTAATCTAATTGTTTAAGGCCATCTGCAAAACAACTTTCAGACGGTCATTATCCTAACTAATGTTTCACTATCACTAGCGATATTTTTTTCTTGGGTCTTTAAAGGTTCCTATAAACTTCAGATCATTGTAAAGTTTACCTGGATTTTCCTCATGAAATGTTGCATTAGAATAGTAATATAAAGAATTACCTTCATTTATTCCTTTCTCTTTTGCTACTTTCACAATATCTTTTATAACTTTATTGGAGTGTGCTCCAACTTCTTCTGCTAACACTTCAACTGGCACAATTTCTCCATTATCTGTCTGGAATGCCACAAAATAATCAGAATCAATAAATGAAACTCCAAAATCTGCAAAAGCTGGACAATGAGAATCTAAGACCTCCATTCCATCTGTATATTCATTAAACTCATCAGGTGTTTTAAAAGATGTCCCCATCCACACAGAAATCATATCTTTAGTTGTTTCAATCATATAATACCTCATAATTCAAAATGTTAAATATTTTATTATTCCCAATAAAAGTCTGAATTATTTAATTCCTTCCACTCTTCCAAAGAATAAAGAAAAGGCAAAGAAAAGTTTTCCAATATTTTTTCTTTTAAATTTTCTGACACCATAAATGCTCCTGAATAATTATAATTGGAAGACAATAAAATATCCTTATCTGAATTAGTATATGCCTCCAGTGAAAAATCATCTTCATCTAATGCTAAATCTGGGTAAACAATTTCATCCTGAATTTCCCAATCAACTATTCTTACTAAATAATAGACTTCGTTCGTCAATAACTCACCTTTTGTATTGACAATAATTGCTTTACTCATTCCAAAATCATGATCAAATCCGTATTTTTTAATAAATTCCAAAAAATGCGCTGACATGATAAAGAAATCATTATATGGAAGAAAATCAAAAGTAACGCCTCTTGCTTTCTTTAAGCAGATATAAACCTTTTCAGGCATTGGAGGAATTTCTTGTCCCTTTACGAACCAACTCCATGGAAAGTCAAAATCAGGATGCGTTTTTTTAGGGTTGAATACCTCTGATATACCTAGGACTCCACTACTTACTCGTGGCAACCCCATTTTTTCTGCTTTATCCATGCTTTGCAGAGCATATCCCCACACTAATAACTTTTTCATAATATCCTCCTAATCTAATCGTTTTGGTGAGTTGGCAGATGAACATCATCCAACAGATATGTACTTACTCAACCGTTAGTCCAACTAGCTCTACCGAATCCTTTGCCTTTCATGCCGAAACTATTAAAAAATGTTTTGTTTTCTTTCCAAACTGCCTGTGGAATTAAATGGTGTGTCTGCCAAGAAGAAGCTGGACGGAATTTCTCCAAAGTTATGCAGTACCGTAGATAGAAAGATGCGTCCATTACTACGATAATAAGCGTCATAACTAATTGTTAAATACCATATTTCTCTTAGAAATTTTTTTTACATTATCAGGTAACTCCTCTAAATGGTGGGGTAGAGAATCTAAAATAATTTCTCTATTCTCATACCAGCCTGAAGCAATCATTTTCTTAAAAAAATCTGAGTGTATTTCGTATGGTTTTTTCATAAATACTTCTTATTATTTTACTGTAGTATTTTAGAATGAAATATTCAGCCTTATTGATGCCTGTTTGGAGTCATAGATGAACAAAAGGGAATTCCATGCCAATTCAGGGCCTTTAAATTCGAGTACTGGAGCACTTTTTAGTACACAATATGATTTTAAAGGAGGATATAAATTAAGAAAATTTTGAATAATTTTTGATTCTAAGATGTTTTTAGTTAAATAAAAATAGTCATTAAATAAGATATCAATTTCCTTTTTGTATATGTCGATAAATATTTTTCCTTCTTCTCCAAGGTAATAAATATTTTCTTGAAATAAATAAATACCTTCTTGTATATTTTTAAAATTTATTAATTTAGTTTTTTCTTTAATGTCTTTAATATCATTAAAGTTTAAGGAGAGATTATTGATGACAATGTTTTTTTGTTGTATAAATAATTTAATTTGATTCATATGTAATTTTACCTCCTGAAAGATCGAAGGTTGCCAGTACTTGTTAATTTCGGTTTATCCATATCTCGAATATAATATTGGGTTGCTCCCCCATCGCCATATTTTTTATTTGCTTTTGCTTTTGATTTCCCTACGCAAATATCTTCTTCTACTACAAATATATGTAATTGTTTTCTCATGTCACGTGCGGCAGTAGCATTTCCACTATGTCTCACCTGTACAGAATCGTTAAATGCTCTGGCATTTCCTCTTGCAGAACGTACAGCCCAATAGAGGTTACTACCACCAGCCAATCCAATCGGATCTTGGTTGATAAATCTTCCACATTCTGGCTCATAATACCTGAAAAAGTTATAGTGCAGCCCCGTCTCACGGTCGGCGTACTGGTTTTGCAGGCGGAAGGGTTGGTGTGCGCTATCCGTTACCTTGGTTTCCTCTTTCAGACGCCCCATGCGGTGTAGTTACCAAACCAGATTACCTTCGCTATTGGTCATCTCTCTCGGGATGCCGATTTGGTAGCAGTGGAAGTAGTGAATTTGTTGTCGGCTTTCGCTGTCTTCGCTAATGTGGTTTAGACAGGCGAAACCGACTTTCTGCGTACCACAATACTCTACGTCGGGATTGGAGGTTTCGTACGGGCTACAGCTTGCTATTTTGAATGAGTTATTTTTTCTACTCTCCCATCTTTTTTAGAAATAACTATATGGAAATTACCACCTAGTGCTTGTGGAGGGGCTCCATTAATGATCCAGACATCTTCCTCTTCAATAATACGGTATGGTTTTTGATTTATTGAAACAGTATTTCCATACACGTTTTTTATGTATATTTCAGCAAGCTCAAGCGCCATATTTTCTGAACTGACTAACATATTGCTCTCCTTTTTGTCTAAAAAATCTTTTGCAAAAGCTGAAGTAAAACAAAGAAATACTAATATAATAAAGAGACAGATTTTGTTCATCATTCTTTCCTTAATACCAAAATTTAAAAATCGATTGTGCTTGTGTAGGTAATGCATTATCTATATATTGATTAAATGAGAAATTTTTAAAGAACGAATGTTTCAGACGGCCTTGATGCTAATCAATAATCGGATTATTAAAGAACCAATATTTCAGACAGTCTCAAAGAACGGATTGAGACTGTCTGAAAAGCAAAAAACGCGTGCGTTCACACAGCACACAAGCTACTTCGAGACTGGAGGTTTTATACGAGCTACGGCTTGCTTTAATTATTAAACTGGAATCATTCTGCTAAAGCAATCATATAGATTTTTACCAATTAAATAGATATTTTGGAATTTTACTTCTTCAGGCATTTGTACACCAAATTCATCAAAATAATCTTCTTCATCCCATTCATTTTCATGATCCCAATAGAAAATTTGCCCAATTCTTTCTCCTTGAGTACATAGACAAATCAAATCACCAAATTCATTACTTGATATTGGTAGAAAATTATCTGGTATTCTATTTTTGTATTTTTCAAGCCTTTCACTAATTTGGGAGTTTTTTTGGTAGTTTATATTTTCACCATAAAAAAAACCTAAATCACCACCATTCCATTCCATATTACCACCCACAGGAATATCGTCATCAGGATAACAATATTCAGGTAAATTACTATATGGTGTTAACTTAAATTCTTTTATAAACCCCGTCTCTCCACCAAATAATTCAAGATAATCCAAATAATCTGAAAACTCTTCTTTAGTAATATCTAAAAATTTAGACATTGATTTTCTAGATGTAGGAATCAGTGGTTCAAATGTAAACCTTTGAACTCCACCCATTTTTTCAACTAAACTCTTAATTTTCATTGTCATTACTCCTTCTAGTTATAATTTTGTCAAATAATCAACACTTCTTCTTAGGTCGTTTATTACGCATAGTACATGTATGTATTCCACATATACGTTACATTAAAAGTGAAAATTTCATGTAGACTAAGAATTGCTAAAATCAGGGAGGATAATGAGTTTGTAACTAAGTACTTTATCAGCTATTTCCTCGGAGCTCATGTCTGTCCAATATATATAATCTGATATATTTGAATCTGTGACCAAATTTACTAATTTTTCAAGGAGTACCTCTTCATCCTCTTCTGATCCTTCAAAATTTCTTAACTGATCAATCAATTTGATTAAATATAATCTATCTAACATAATGCTATCCTCTTCCAAAATGGTATTTCGGGTCTAGTATCTCTTTATGGAATGCGGCTATTGGACACAGTACGACAAAGGTCGTCTGAAAGACAGAAGCCGCGTGCGTGCGTTCCATTCGCACTCTACATCGGAATTGTAGATTTCATTGGCTACAGCTTGCTCATTTATAGAGACTGTATTACTTCTATATATCTGTCTGTTTTTTTATCCCAAAAAATGTACAAATAAGTAGTATCATGCTTCAACTTCGATATATCTAACTGCCCTAGAAACATTGCGGGAATATTATCAACGATAGGCCAATCAGGCTCCTGTAACCATTTGGGATGTTTATCCATGCAAATGAAATGTTCCTTAATGATCTTTTTAAAAGTGGTCACCGTCTTAGGTTTGTACTTATCATACAAGGAATTTAAATAACCCATATCAGCTGGTATCCAGTTAGGAATAGCCTCCAAAATCAAATCAAAATTTTTTTCTGTCGTTGAATTCGAAGAGTACGGGATATGCTTGTAATCTAAAATTTCCCTGAAAATATCCATCAAATTTAACTTTGCATCAAGAGATGTCAAATCCTGACTAATTAAATATTCATAAGTGGAATTACTATTCATATAAGGTTTAGCTTTAGTATTTTCCAACAGGGAAATTAATTCTTGATTGGAATACAACGCCATTTCCAATTCTTCAGTTGATAATTTTTCTTCCACAAAATTCTTTAAAATTTCTATTGCTTTCATAGCTAATCTCCTAGATTCCTATAAGGGTCAAGCGCTGCATGTTGTTCTCTAGTTACTTCTCTCAAATTAAAAGGACTATGCCTATCCTTCTGCCCAAGGTGTCGTAGCTGCACGCTCAAATTTCTTTTGTGCCGTCTTTTTTAAAATTTGGGCTTTAACCAATTTGTTGAGGCTTATCTCACTCTACAGCTTGCTAATTATTGATAATAGATTTTTTAGCTATATGTATTAGATCTTTATAATTCTCCATAAAAGGTTCTTCTAATGTGGATTCTAATAAGCATTCTAAGTCATATAGTATTTTTTGCTCAGCTTCATCAATAATTTCATTATTTTCAACGAACTTAACAAGCCATTCAAAAAAAACTAAGACTTCATTGTAAATGTCAATATAAGAATGTACAATTTTGACGATGTACAATGTACAGTTATT
>OBRJ01000580.1_pt1 | contig 15434 bp, 16 predicted proteins | sample 1494831 | NCBI WGS metagenome assembly OBRJ01 (sample SAMEA3360658, study PRJEB22359) | human gut metagenome | biome: ENVO:urban biome; feature: ENVO:human-associated habitat; material: ENVO:feces | place: Bangladesh | collected 2011
ATTGCAAAAGTAAGAAATTACAGAAAATCAGATGAAGGCAGTGGGAATAAAATCCGAATACTGCCTTCTTTTTTATGCATAAAATGGTGCATAATTCGTTGCAAAATGGGCGAATATCTGTTATACTCATATCATAATTATGCGTGAATATATTGTTTTGCAAAAACAGGAGATAGAAACAACAGGAGGGATTACACATGTCTGAAAATAAAACAAACGGTCAGATTCAGATTGCAGATGAGGTTGTCGGCGTGATTGCCACAACAGCTGCACTGGAGGTGGAAGGCGTAGTTGCCGGCGGCGGCAAGGGCTTTGTGGAGCTGTTTGGCAAGAAGGGTCATACCAAATGCGCAAAAATCACAAAGGATGCGGATGAAGCCGTTCTGGATATGGATATTATCGTAAATTTCGGCACAAAGGTGCAGAACGCTGCCAAGGAAGTACAGGAAAAGGTGAAAACAACAGTGGAAACCATGACAGGACTTACGGTTGCGGCGGTGAATGTAAGCATCTGCGGCATTGTGAAGGAAACAGAAGCAAAGGCAGAGGAAGAAGAATAATCTTGAAAAACGGTGGGTCTCATGGCTATCTGAGGCCCTTGCTTATTTTTTAAGTGTGCCGTTGGTTGGAGAAATAATGGAGGGATACTATGAGCCGTAGAGGTGCGAGAAGAAATGCGTTTTATCTGCTGTTCCAGATGGATTTCAGCGAAGCGGAGGAATTTGAGCAGGTGAAGGAGCTTTTCTTTGCGGAAAAGGAAGAGCCTGTAGAGGAAGAGGATAAGGAATTTATTCTTTCCGAGGTGGAGGGCGTACATGCCCACATGACGGAAATTGACGAAATGATTACAGCAAGCGCAAACGGATGGGACCCTGCGCGGATGAATAAGGTGGATTTGGCGATTCTGCGTCTGGCAGTGTATGAAATGAAATACGGGGAAACTCCCATCGGCGTTGCCATCAATGAGGCGGTGGAGCTTGCAAAACGCTTCAGCTCCGATGAAGCACCTGCCTTTATCAACGGCGTACTGGGCAAAGTAATCAAATGATAGAGCCGAAGGTGTTCTCGGTTGGGCAGATTAACCGCTATATCAAAAATCTGCTGGAAAATGATTTTATACTGAACAGCCTTCTGGTGCAGGGGGAGATTTCCAATTTCAAGGCACATTCGAGCGGTCATTGGTATTTTACCCTCAAGGACGCACAGGGGGCGATTGCCTGCGTGATGTTTCAGCAGGATGCGGCACAGGTGCCTTTTCTGCCCGAAAACGGGATGCAGGTGATTTTATACGGGCATGTTTCCCTGTACGAAAGGACGGGACAGTATCAGCTGTACGGCGAATTTCTGGAGCCGGTCGGCATGGGTGCCCTGCAGCTTGCCTTTGAGCAGATGAAGGAAAGGCTTGCGGCAGAGGGGCTTTTTGATGCGGACTATAAGCGGGAGATTCCCGAAAATATCGGCTGTATTGCGGTAATCACCTCCCCGACGGGGGCGGCGGTGCGCGATATTATCCAGATTGCAAAAAGACGCGACCCGAGAGTGAAGCTTGCCATATTCCCGACACTGGTACAGGGAGAAGCGGCTGCGGCGGATATCGTGAAAAGCCTGAAGGCGGCGAACAGTTGGGGCAAGGCAGACGTGATTATTCTGGGGCGCGGCGGCGGCTCGATGGAGGATTTATGGGCGTTTAACGAGGAAAGCGTGGCAAGAGCCATTTTTGCTTCGGAGCTGCCTGTGATTTCTGCTGTCGGGCATGAAACGGATTTTACGATTGCCGATTTTGTTTCGGATTTGCGTGCGCCGACCCCATCTGCGGCGGCAGAGCTTGCAACCACAAGACTTGCGGACAAAAAGGAGGATGCAAGGGCACTGGCGGAACGATTGGAACGGAATTTGCAGGCGATCCTGACGGTATCTAAGCGGAGGCTGGAATTTCTGAAGGAACGCCCTGTGCTGAAGCGTCCGTTGGAATTGATGCAGAAAAAGGAGCGCGTGCTTGCGGAGCAGGAACGGCTTTTGTATAAAGAAACGGCAGGACAGCTGCAACGGCTCAGCCGAGGACTTCTGGCGGCAGAGGGCAGGCTGGCGGCGGTTTCACCGTTTTCTGTGATGAACCGCGGCTATGCCATGCTGATGGATGAGAGAGGCACGCCGTTTACAACGGCGCAGGCGGCAAAAATCGGGCAGGCGGTACGGATTCGCATGAAGGACGGCATTTTGCAGGCAGAGGTGACAGGAAAGGCGGTATTTGCCGATGGCGAGAAAGAAACAAACCTTTGATGAAGCAATGGAACGCTTAGAGGAAATTGTAGAACAGCTGGAACAGGAGGAGGTCTCCCTGGAGACGGCTGTTTCGTTGTATAAAGAGGGGCTGACTCTTGCGGCACTTTGCAGAGAAAAGCTTTCTGCGGCGGAGGGAGAAATCGTTCTGCTCAGAAAGGAAGCAGGGCTTTGGCAGGAGGAGCCGTTTCAGGCGGAGGTGGAAGAATGATGGATTTGAAGCAGGAAATGAAGGAACGCTGTGCCTATATTGAACAGGCGTTGGAGCAGGCAGTGCCCGAACAGAAGGACTTTCCGCCTGTGATTTTTGAAGCAATGCGCTACAGCCTTCTGGCAGGGGGCAAGCGTCTGCGCCCGATGATGGTTCTGGCGGCGTGCGAGGTGGTCGGCGGCAAAAAGGAGGATGCCCTTCCCTTTGCCTGTGCCTTGGAAATGATTCATACCTATTCGCTGATTCATGATGACCTGCCTGCGATGGATAACGATGATTACCGCAGAGGGAGATTGACGAACCATAAGGTTTTTGGCGAGGATATGGCGATTCTGGCAGGGGATGGTCTGCTGCATCATGCCATGGAAACGATGGCGGATGCCTGCGTGAAAAACCCTACGCCGCAGACAACAGGTGCCATGAAAGCGATTGCACACGGTGCAGGTGTGGAAGGCATGCTTGTTGGGCAGGTGGTGGATGTTTTCATGGAAGGGAAGCCACTGGATATCGAAACGCTTGATTTTATCCACTTGCATAAAACGGCGGCAATGATTCGCGGCGCACTGCAGGCAGGGGCAATCTGCGGCGGTGCGGATGAAAAAACAGTTGCGGCATTTGCACTGGCAGGCGAAAAAATCGGCATTGCATTCCAGATTTTGGATGATATTCTGGATGTGACAAGCACACTGGAGGAATTGGGCAAGCCCATCCACAGTGATGAAAAAAATCAGAAAACAACGTATGTGACGCTGTTTGGGATTGAAAAATCAAGAGAGATTGCGGCAAGGCTTTCCGCTGAGGCTGTTTCCATCTGGGAGGAGCAGGGCGAGAGCTGTGCATTTTTATTAGAGTTGACAAAATATCTTACAACCAGAACATTTTAAGAAGATCCTTCCGAGAGATTTTTTGAGGTTGTGAGAATAGAGAGTTGGTGAAACTGTGGACGGTATTTTAAAGCATATCCATTCCACTGAAGATATAAAGAATTTAAACGAAAAAGAGTTAAAGCAGCTTTGCAAAGAGCTGCGGCGGTTCCTTTTGCAGAAGGTATCCAAAACAGGAGGACATCTTGCGTCCAATCTGGGCATTGTGGAGCTGACTGTAGCACTGGAATACTGCTTTCATCTGCCGGAGGATAAAATTGTCTGGGACGTTGGACATCAGGCATATATTCATAAGATGCTGACGGGCAGAAAAGAGGGCTTCGACCATCTGCGGCAGTTGGATGGACTGAGCGGCTTCCCCAAGCCGACGGAAAGCGACTGCGATGCCTTTGCGGCAGGACACAGCTCCACTTCCATTTCAGCGGCGTTCGGGCTTGCGAAGGCAAGAGATTTGACAGGCGGCAAGGAGCATGTGATTGCAGTCATCGGGGATGGCTCCATGACGGGCGGACTTGCTTATGAGGCGCTGAACAATGTCGGCAAGGAGCATACCAGAATGATTGTCATTCTGAATGATAACCAGATGTCTATTGATACGAATGTGGGGGCCATCAGCCGCCATCTGAACAGCTTGCGGACAAGCTATCAGTACCGTGGATGGAAGGAGGCGGTCAAGCAGTTCCGAGATAATGTGCCTGTGATTGGGGAAGGGACATATCAGGTGCTGAAAAACGTGCGTGACGGGGCGAAAATGCTTCTGACGGGAGGTGCTTTATTTGAACAGCTTGGGCTTAAATATATCGGTCCTGTGGATGGACATGATTTGCCGGAGCTGATTGAACTGTTTGAAAACGTGAAGGAAATGAACCGCCCTGTGCTCATTCATGTAAAAACGATTAAGGGCAAGGGCTATCCCTACGCGGAGGAGCGTCCCTGGGCGTATCATGGCGTAGGTGCGTTTGATTTGAAAACAGGACAGCCGCTATCCAAGGGCGGCAGAAGCTGGTCCTCCGTTTTCGGGGATAAAATGGTAGAAATCGGGAAGAAGAACCCGAAGGTCGCAGGGATTACGGCAGCAATGAGCGGCGGCACAGGCTTTGAAAAATTTCAGAGAGCCTTTCCGAAACGTTTTTTCGACGTTGCCATTGCGGAGCAGCATGGCACAACCTTTGCGGCAGGTTTGGCAAAGGGCGGCATAACACCTGTGTTTGCGGTGTATTCCTCCTTCCTGCAAAGGGCGTATGACCAGATCGTGCATGATGTGTGTATGCAGAAGCTGCATGTTGTATTTGCGATAGACCGTGCAGGGATTGTTGGGGCAGACGGAGAAACCCATCAGGGCGTTTTCGATATCTCCTTTCTCAGCCACATCCCTAATATGACGGTGCTTTCGCCAAAAAACGCATGGGAATTGGAAGAAATGCTTGATTTTGCGGTGAATGAATGGAACGGCCCGATTGCGGTGCGCTATCCCAGAGGAACGGCGGAAACTGCTTTTGCAGAGCAGAAGGAGCCAATTACATACGGCAAGGCAGAGGTCATTCAGAAGGGCAGGGACATTGCCGTTCTGGCGGAGGGACACATGCTGAAGCCGGCGGCAGAGGCGGCAGAGCGCTTAGAGGCGGAAGGGTATCACCCCATGCTTGTGAATATGCGCTTTCTGAATCCTCTGGATACGGAGCTGCTGAAGGAGCTTGCACAAACGTGCGCCCATATTGTGACGGTGGAGGATAATCTGCGTAAGGGCGGCTTCGGCTCAAAGGTACTGGAATACTACGGGGATGCAGGGATACAGACGGATGTGCTGAATCTGGCATTTCCCGATAAATATATCGAACAGGGCACGCAGGCACAGCTTTTTGAAAGATATGGGCTGGATGCGGCGGGCATTTACAACAGCATCAAGGAAAGATTGGGAGAATGACCATGGCAGAAAAGGTTGAAAAGGAAAGATTAGACGTTTTACTGGTGCAGCAGGGCTTGGCAAACTCCAGAGAGCTGGCGAAGGCGTATATCATGGCAGGGAATGTATACGTTGACGGACAGAAGGAGGACAAGGCCGGCACAAAGGTGGCGGTGACAGCGAAGCTTGAGGTAAAGGGCAACCAGATGAAATATGTCAGCCGCGGCGGCTATAAGCTGGAAAAGGCGATGGATGTATTCGGTATCCGTCTGGATGGGAAAATCTGTCTGGATATCGGCGCATCGACAGGCGGCTTTACGGATTGTATGCTGCAAAACGGCGCAAGCAAGGTTTATGCCATTGATGTTGGCTACGGGCAGTTTGCGTGGAAATTAAGAAATGACGAAAGAGTTGTTTGTCTGGAAAAAACAAACGTAAGATATGTGACGCATGAGCAGGTACCGGATGAAGGGGATTTTGCATCGATTGATGTTTCCTTTATTTCCCTGACAAAGGTATTGCCTGCGGTGCTTGGTGTGCTGGGCGAAAAGGGGCAGCTGGTTTGTCTGATTAAGCCGCAGTTTGAAGCCGGACGGGAAAAGGTCGGCAAGAAGGGCGTTGTTCGGGACAGCAGCGTGCATCGCGAGGTCATAGAGATGATTGTGGAGTATGTCCGCACACAGAGGCTTGGGATTCTCGGTCTGGATTTCTCCCCGATTAAGGGACCTGAAGGCAATATCGAGTATCTCATTTATCTGGATAAGAGCCGGAGCGGCATGCACGAGGACGAGGTGCAGGCGAGAGTAGATACCGTTGTTGCACAATCGCATAAAATCCTTTCGGGCGAGAAATGAGGTGCGGAAGATGAAAAAAGTAGCAATTTTACCGAATATACAGAAGGATAAGGGACTGGCGGTGACAAAGCGGCTGGTGCGTTATCTGGAGGAAAAGGGCTGTCAGCCGCGCCTTTCCGAAGCGGTGGCGGATTTGGCGGAGCTGCCGCAGTATGCACAGACGGAAACGGAGCTGTATCAGAACAGTGATCTGCTGATTTCGCTTGGCGGCGATGGGACACTGCTTGGCATCGGCAGAAGAACGGCGAAATTTGAAAAGCCGATTCTGGGGATCAATCTGGGGACGCTCGGCTTTCTGACGGCGGAGGATAAGAATTATGCCGAAGCGGCGATTGATAAGGTGCTGAAGGGCGATTTTAAGCTGGAAAAACGCATGATGCTGACCTGCGGCATTGCCAAGGGGGATGAACGCACGGAGGGCATTATTGCTTTGAATGATATCTGCATTACGCGCGATTTATATAAAATTCTGGAGTTTCACGTTTTTGTAAATGATGAATTTGTGGATACCCTGCTTGCGGATGGTGTTATCATCTGTACGCCGACAGGCTCGACTGCCTATAACCTTTCCGCAGGGGGACCTGTATTGAAGGCGGATGCACAGATTATTGCGATTACGCCCATTTCACCGCACACGCTGACAAGCAGACCCATTGTGGTTTCTGCGGATGATGTGGTTACGGTTGAGGTGAAGCCCAGCAGAGAGGACACGCCCTTTACGGTCAGTGCGGACGGGCAGAACAACTTTACGTTGACGGGGCAGAATGTTGTGCAAATTCGTCGTGCGGATGTCTGCACCACGATTATTAAGACAAAGCCGCAGAGCTTTTACGATGTACTGCGGCATAAATTGAAATAAGAACGGCTGAACAAGCAACCTTTGGATATCTTTCTGAAACAGTAAGGAGGGGTAGTGCGATGAAGATCGCCAGACATGCAAAAATTTTGGAATTGATTGAAAATTATGACATTGAAACGCAGGACGAGCTGGCACAGAGACTTTGTGAGGAAGGCTTTGTGGTGACACAGGCAACGGTTTCCCGTGATATTCGTGAAATGAAGCTGACGAAAATCGCAACAGAAAAGGGACGGCAGAAATATGCTGTGATTACGGGCAATGATACGGAAGTGACAGAGAGACTGACGCGCGTATTCAAAGAGGCTGTGCTGAAAATGGACTATGCGCAGAACATGATTGTAGTGAAAACACTGGATGGTATGGGCATGGCGGTTGCCGTTGCGCTTGATAATATGCAGAACAGCGAAATCCTTGGCACGATTGCAGGGGATGATACTGTTTTCTGCGTGGTGCGTACACATAATCAGGCGGCAGTTATCATCGAAAAGCTGTATCGCATCATCCATAGTGCCTAAAGGAGGGACGCTTTATGCTGGAACATCTGCACATCAGAAATGTGGCGCTGATTAAGGAAAGCGAAATCTCCTTTGGAGATGGGCTGAATATTCTGACGGGCGAAACGGGTGCCGGCAAATCCATGATCATTGATTCTTTGCAGTTTGCCCTTGGCGGCAGAGCAGGGAAGGATTTTCTGCGCCACGGCGAAAAGCAGGCGGCGGTTGAGGCGTTGTTTTCCGTACAGTCGCAGGCACTTACGGAAAAGCTTGCGGAAAACGGCATTGCTCCTGAGGAGGACGGGACGCTTCTGATTACCCGCACACTCAGCGAAGCGGGGAAATCCGTCTGCCGTATCAACGGCTCTACGGTGACGGTCGGTATGCTGAAGGAGATTGCCGAGGACATGATTGATATTTACGGACAGCATGAGCATCAGTCTCTTTTGAATCCGGTGAAACACATTCGCCTGTTGGATCGCTTCTGCGGCGCAGGCTTTGGTGAGGCAATGGAGGAATACAAAAACAGCCGGCAAAGGCTGAAGGATCTGGAAAAGCAGCTTGCGATTCTGATTGGAGATGAAAGCCAAAGAGAACAGCGGATGGATATGCTGCTGTTTCAGAAGGAAGAAATCGAAGCGGCAGAGCTGCGGGAGGGCGAGGAGGATGCCCTTCTGGAGCAGAAAAAACGCCTGAGCAGCATGGAAAGGCTGATACGGCTGACGGGCGAAAGTATAACACTTCTGTATGACGGGGATGACCGCGCACCCTCTGCCTGCGACCGGCTGGGGGATGCCCTTGCGAAATTACAGGAAGCGGCGGAATATGATGCGGCTCTGTCTCCCTTAGCGGATGCATTGGCGGATGGCTATGCTGCCGTGGAGGACTGTGCGCGGGAATTGAAGCGCGAGGCGGAAAAGCAGGAGGCTGATCCGGAGGAGCTGGAACGCATTGAGGAACGCTTACAGCTTTTTTATAAATTGAAGCGAAAATATGGTGGCAGCATTGAGGCGGTATTGGAATTTTACGAAAAAGCCGTACAGGAGCTGGAATTTCTCTCCAACAGCAGCGAAAAGGCGGCGGAGCTTTCTGCCAAGAAGGCAGAGGAGGAGAAGCGCCTGTCTGCTCTTGCGGAAACGCTGACAGCGAGAAGAAGGGCGACTGCCGAACAGGTGGAGGAGCAGATTGAAACGGCATTGCATGACATGGAAATGAAGCATGCACGGTTTCATATTCAGATAGAAGAAAAAGCCGATTGGGGCGCAGACGGCAAGGATAAGGTGGAATTTTTGATTTCTGCCAATGCAGGGGAGCCGCTCAAGCCCCTGGCAAAGATTGCATCCGGCGGCGAAATGAGCCGTGTGATGCTTGCACTGAAAACGGTGCTTGTGGATGCGGATGAAATCGGGACATTTATTTTTGATGAAATTGATACAGGGGTCAGCGGCAGAACGGCGAGAAGGGTCGGCGAGAAAATGCGCTTTCTGGGCGGAAAACGACAGCTTCTCTGCATTACGCATCTGCCCCAGATTGCCGCGATGGCGGATAATCACTTTCTGATTGAAAAGGAAAGCGACGCAGGAGAAACCATGACGCGCGTGACGGCACTGGACGAGGAAGGTGCGGTGCGCGAGGTGGCGAGACTGATGAATGATGTGACGGAAACCACACTGGCGGCGGCAAGAGAACTGCTTGCGGAAAAATAAAACGAAGAACACATAATGACAGCATTGTGTGTTCTTTTTTTGTCGAGATTTTTCTGCTTTTCACAGGAAAAACGACAGGTTTCGCAGGTTCTTCGTTTTATAATCATAGAAGGAGGGAAGGAATGGAACCGAAGATTTACATAGATATCGTTTTTCCGGTGACATGGGGGATGGATGCCTTTCTGCTCTGGATGGCAGGGCGGATTTTGGGTTTGCGAAGGAAGCGGTGGCGATTTGCATTCGGCGGCCTTTTTGCGGCGGTGTGTGATTGCGCGTGGCTTTTCTTTTTGCAAAGAAGCGGCGGTGTGCTATTTTCGCTTTTGCTTCTGGCAGGCGGCGTTTTTATTGCCTATACACCGAAAAGCGGAAAAATATTTTTGCGGCTGATGGGGACAACACTGCTTTCTTCGTTCCTGCTTGGCGGCGGTGCACAGCTTTTGTTTACCTTTACGCAGGCACAGCGATTGTTTGGGCAGGGTCTTATCGTAGAGCGGATTTATCCATGGTGGCTACTGCCATGGGCGGTGCTTCTGGCGTATGTATTGCTGAAATTGGGTGCAGGGTGGATAGAGACGCATATTTGCCGCAGACGTGAATTCTGCACGGTTGCTGTGTTCCGGCAGGGCAGATGTGCTGAGGTGCGTACGCTGATTGATACGGGAAACGGGCTGAAACAGGCGGATGACCGAGGGGTTGCGATTCTGGAGATGCAGGCGGTTTTGCCGCTGTTTTCGGCAGAGGAGGGCATGCGGCTGCTTTCCGGAAGCAGAGAGGGCTTGGAATGGCTTGCGTTCAGCAGTCTGGGGAACCCGAATGGCAGGCTCTGGGGCATACGGGCAGAGAAGCTGATTTTGTTTTTCGGGGAAAAAAGCATCTGCCATCGGGATATTTTTGTAGGGATTGCCGAGGAAGCGTTTACGGGCAGTTATGAGGGCATTGTGCCACCCTCTTTATGGAAGGAGGATTCGGAATGAAGGAATGGAGATATTTGGTTTTTCTTGTAAAATACCATTTGAACCGTTGGATACGGGAGAAGAAGCAGGGAGGGGTATTCTATATCGGGGGGAGCGATGTATTTCCGCCGCCGCTCAAGCCGGAGGAGGAGATGGTGCTTCTGGAGCAGCTGGGCGGAGAGGAGGATGTGACGGTAAAATCTGTTCTGATTGAGCGAAATCTGCGTCTGGTGGTCTATATTGCAAGGAAGTTTGAAAATACGGGCATCAATGTGGAGGATTTGATTTCCATTGGCACGATTGGGCTGATTAAGGCAATCAATACGTTTAAGGTGGATAAAAAAATCAAGCTGGCAACCTATGCTTCACGCTGTATCGAAAACGAAATTCTGATGTATCTGAGACGAAACAGCAAGACGAAAACAGAGGTTTCCATTGATGAGCCGCTGAATGTGGACTGGGAAGGAAATGAGCTACTGCTTTCCGATATTCTGGGGACGGAGAACGATATCATCACGAAGGATATTGAGAATAAGGTTGACCGAGAGCTTTTGCAGGATGCCATGCAGAAGCTGAGCGGACGGGAGCGGCGGATTGTAGAAATGCGCTTTGGGATTCTGCCGGAAACAGAGGAAAAAACGCAGAAGGAGGTGGCGGATATTCTGGGGATTTCGCAGTCCTATATTTCCAGACTGGAAAAAAAGATTATGCGGCGGCTGAAAAAGGAAATAAGCAAAATGATGTAAGAAAAAGGTGCGCCCGATGGGGACGCACCGAAAGCGGATGTCGAAAGGTGCGCCCAGATAAGAAACCTTGCATTCTGAAATGCTGAAAGCTACGGCTACTGCGTCAGTTCCCCTTGACAGCCTAAGTCAAAGGATGCCTGCGGGAAACTTCCTTGTATCCGCAGTCTTTCAGCTATTTCATTTTCTTCATGTTTTCTTATTGGGACACACCTAAGGACATCCGTTTTTGCTATACATCCAGATAATGAAGCGGTTCATAATCGACATTTTTTGCCTTGCCAAACCCACGGTCAATATACTGCTGATTGCCGTTTTTTCCGCCGTGGCGCTGGATGCGTGTGCTTTCGCGCAGGGCGGCTGCTGTGGGAATGCCGTCATGGATTTCTGTCAGACGCATGAAAAAAACTCCTTTCGATTGCTATAACAGCTTTTTTGCTAGGATACGAAAAAGAATGTGATTTTATACGAGGATTGGCGAGATTTGCTTCGTATATTTTTATGCGCAAAGGGAGAAGGTATTCATATACCTTTGAACGAATGGAGTGACAAGATTGGCTTATTACGGAAAGGTGGAAATCAGCGGTGTGAATACGGCAAACCTGCCCGTTCTGACAGGAGCAGAGGCGAAGGCGCTGTTTATAAAATGCAAGGCAGGGGACGAAGCTGCCCGTCAGCAGCTGATAGAGGGGAATTTGCGGCTGGTGCTTAGTATTATCAAGCGCTTTGAAAACCGCAATGAAAATATGGATGATTTGTTTCAAATTGGTGTGGTGGGGCTGATTAAGGCGATTGATAATTTTAACATCGAAATGGATGTGATGCCTTCAACCTATTTCTGCCCCATGATTATCGGGGAAATTCGCAGATATCTCAGGGATAACAACACCATTCGGGTATCGCGTTCTCTCAGAGATACGGCGTATAAGGCGTTACAGGTGAAGGAACGGCTGATGGCAGAGCAGGAAAAGGAGCCGAGCATAGAGGAAATTGCGAAGGAAATGGGGATGAGCCGAGAAAATATCGTGATGGCGATGGATGCAATCCAAGATCCTGTTTCTTTGTTTGAGCCGATTTATCATGACGGCGGTGACACGCTTTTTGTGATGGATCAGGTGAGTGATGAAAAGAACGGCGACAGACTCTGGCTGGAAAATCTTTCGCTGAGCGAAGCCATGCAGCACCTCAATGAACGCGAAAAGAAAATCGTAAATCTGCGCTTTTTTGAAGGCAAAACACAGACAGAGGTCAGCACAGAAATCGGCATTAGCCAGGCGCAGGTTTCCCGTCTGGAAAAATCCGCATTGCAGCACATGCGAAAGTTTATGTAAGGGACTATGAGAAAACGAAAAAAGGTAGTCGAATATTCCTATAAAAGGTGTAGACAATTTTCTTTTGATAGGATAAAATGAAGAGCAAAGGGGAATTTTTAGATACCCGAAGGAAAGAAGACATTTTGAATATCAGGAGGAAAAATATGAAAATAAAAGCAGAAGACACCGCGGCATTGATTATCGATTTTCAGGAAAAGCTGGTGCCTGCCATTGCAGATCATGATGAAATTGTTGCAAAGGCAGCTATTTTTGCGGCAGGGTTGAAGGAATTTGGCGTTCCTATGGCTGTGACACAGCAGTATACAAAGGGACTGGGCGAAACCGTTCCTGCGATGAAGGAAGCCATCGGTGCATTTGAACCCATGGAAAAAACAGCTTTTTCCGCAATGGACTGTGATGCCTTTGTGGAATGGGTAAAGGCACAGGGCAAAAAGACAATTTTGGTTTGCGGCGTGGAAGCACATATCTGTGTGCTGCAGAGTATTATAGATTTGATTGGTGAAGGCTATCGTGTATTTATTGTGGCGGACTGCGTTGGCTCCAGAATGGTATATAATAAGGAGTATGCAATCCAGAGAGCTGTGCAGGAGGGTGCATTTGTAACTACCTGCGAGGGCGCGCTGTATGAAATGACACAGGGGGCAGGCACACCCCATTTCAAAGCAATTTCAAAGCTGACAAAATAATGATTGGAAGCCTCAATTCCTGAGAATTGGGGTTTCTTTTTTGAGTAGGTTTTCAAGAAGGAATGAGAAGAATGCACATAAAAGAACATTTTCAGACAATTACATACCATAGAAGGCTGGTACGGCAGAGCTGCTTCCGAGTTGGGCTTTACTGGCAGGGTCTGACGCATGATTTGAGCAAATACAGCCTGACAGAATTTCTGGTCGGTGCGAAATATTTTCAGGGCGATTGCAGCCCCAATAATGCAGAGAAGGAGGAGAAGGGCTATTCCTCCTCCTGGCTGCATCATAAGGGCAGAAATAAGCACCATTTTGAATATTGGATTGATTATTCCATGCCCGGCAGTGAAGGCCCGCTTCTGATTGGGATGAAAATGCCCCTGCGGTATGTGGTGGAAATGTTCATGGATCGCATTGCAGCATGCAAGGTTTATCAGAAGGAAGACTATACCGATGAAAGCCCGTGGCTGTATCATCAGAAAAGCAAGCGCGTACAGGCGGTGATGCACCCCGAAAGCCTTGCTTTGCTAAATCACTTACTGCAAATGCTGGCAGAGGAGGGGGAGAAAAAGACCTTCGCTTATGCAAAACAGCTGGTGCAAAAGGACAGAATCAGCCGATGGAAAAAATGTCTTGGAAAAAAGCAGGGCAAACGAGGTGAATGAGATGAACAAAGGAAAGGTAGTAGTAGGGATGAGCGGCGGCGTGGACAGCACGGTTGCGGCATATCTTTTAAACAAGCAGGGCTATGAGGTGACAGGCGTAACACTGCGGATGTGGGACGGAGAAGGCACAGAGAAGGCCATTGCCGATGCAAAACGGGTGGCAGATTCCATCGGGATTTCCCATGAGGTACTGGATTGCAGAGAAGCCTTCCGTACCTGTGTGGTGAATGATTTTATCGGACAGTATCAAAAGGGCGTAACCCCGAACCCCTGTATCGTCTGCAACCGCATGGTAAAGGAAAAATCCCTTCTGGATAAGGCGAAGGAAATCGGTGGGAAGTATATTGCAACGGGGCACTATGCCCGTATTGAAAAGCATCCGAAAACGGGACGTTATGCCATCCGAAATTCCGCAACCGCCGAAAAAGACCAGACGTATGCGCTTTATCGGCTGACACAGGAGCAGCTTGGCGCGATGCTTCTGCCTATTGGGGAATATACCAAGGACGAGGTGCGTAAGATTGCGGAAGCTGTGGACGGCTTTGTGGCAAAAAAAGGCGAAAGTCAGGATATCTGCTTTATTCCCGATGGGGATTATGCCGCTTTCATTGAAAGAGAGGGCAAGCTGACGGAAACGCCCGGTAATTTTGTAGATATGGATGGAACTATTTTAGGTAAGCACAAGGGCTTGATTCATTATACCATCGGGCAGAGAAAGGGGCTTGGCATTGCGCTTGGCAAGCCTGCCTTTGTGTATCGTCTGGATACGGAAAAAAATGAGGTTGTTCTTTCCGATAATGCGGCATTATTCCGGACAACGCTTTGTGCCGGCAATCTGGCATACATGGCGTATGATAAATTTGAGGACGGACAGCGTTTTCTGGCGAAAATTCGCTATGCGCATAAGCCTGCATGGTGTACTGTGAAGATGGTCGGGGAGGATAAATTAGAGGTTGTCTTTGATGAACCGCAAAGAGCTATCACGCCAGGGCAGTCACTTGTGCTGTACGATGGGGAATTTGTTGCCGGCGGCGGATTTGTATTATAATTAAGCCAAAAATGAAAAAGGTTTTTTGAAAATTCAAAAGGGGGAGTATCCAAGGGAAGTGGGTCGGCAAATGTCGGCCTGTTTCTTTTTGAAAAAAATGCTTCACAGCATAAAGGGCAGAAGCCGAAAATTCGGTTCTGCCCGGTGGGGTCGAAATGTGTATCGTATTTTTGGATTTATCTGAGTAAAATCAAAGGCTTTCTCTTAAAATTTCAATGATTTCCGCTCGATTGGGAGCGTGATAGCCGCCCTTCAGAATCAATGTGACATCTGCGATGCTCTCCAGCATATCCTCGGTTACGCCAAGCTCTGCAAGATGCAGCACTACGCCGATTTCACGCATCCAGTCTTCCATAGCAGAAAGACCTTCCTGTGCTACCTGCTCTGCAGCCTTGTCCTCTGCATTGATATTCCAAACATTCACAGCAAAACGCTTAAATTTCGGGATGGCATAGGGCAGTATATGGCGATAATACGGCAGGGATACCGCAGAAAGCGTCATGCCGTGGGTCGCATCAGTATAGCCTCCGACTGCCTGCCCAAGCATGTGCACCATCCAGTCAGTATGCTTTCCTTTATCAATGAGCGTATTCAGCGCCCATGTGGCTGTCCACATGAGATTGCTGCGCGCTTCATAATCCAGTGGATTTTGTACGGCTATGCGGCTGGAATGAATTACAGAGCGCATTAAGCCCTCGCTGATGTAATCACTGGTGTTGTCATCTTCATCCGAAAAATATTGCTCGCAGATGTGATTGAAAATATCATATATACCGGAAACCATCTGATATTTCGGCAGTGTAAACGTATATTC
>OBRJ01000591.1_pt1 | contig 14932 bp, 14 predicted proteins | sample 1494831 | NCBI WGS metagenome assembly OBRJ01 (sample SAMEA3360658, study PRJEB22359) | human gut metagenome | biome: ENVO:urban biome; feature: ENVO:human-associated habitat; material: ENVO:feces | place: Bangladesh | collected 2011
GGGTGGTAGAAAAAAAGATTTCCCATATAAAAAAGCATACAAAAGAAGCTGGCAAAAAAAGGATTTCTTTCACCGGCTTTTTTCGTGTGCTGATTTTTATAAAATTATGTAAGACTTCCTTGAATAAAGTTTCTTTTAGTGATATACTGAAAAATATACATGGATAAATTCATGCTTTTCCAGAAAATCTGTGTTGAATTTTCCATATGTGAAACAGAATGTGTAGTCTGTCCTAAATGTACAATCGCATTCTTTCAATCTGGCGAATATGGCTTTCTACCGATTCCATCACATAAATACGGGTAGTTTCGATGCTGGCGTGTCCCAAAAGATCCGCCAGCTTTGCTATATCCTTTTCCAAGCGGTAAAAGCTGACCGCAAACAGATGCCGGAAGTTATGCGGAAAAACCTTCTTCGCCTCCACACACGCCGCCTTGCACAGCCGCTTCATTTCGCCCCAGACGTTTGTACGGCTGATCGGCTTTCCCGTTCTCGTGATAAACACCGCCCCCGAAGCAATTTTGTTCCTTTTACAATACCTCTGCAATTCCTTCCGCAGCCTTTGCGGCAAAAGTACCTTTCTCTGTTTTCCTTTGCATTTCACAACTGCCGTTCCCGTCCACACTGCCTCAGCAGTAATAAACTGCAATTCAGAAATACGAATCCCCGTGTTGCACAGGGTTTCCATAATATAAAACAGCCGTTGATTCCCCTTTTGCTTTGCCGCCTTTAATAGGGAAAGATATTCCTTTTCCGACAGCTCCCGCTCCTTATCCCGAAAAATACATCTTTGCTGTTTGAACGGCTTTACTCTGCAATCGCGCCACCCTAAAAACGAAAATAGCCCATTCAGCGCCACCAGTGCTGCATTTGCTGTACTTATGGCATATTTCTCCGCAATGCTCTTTTTGTATGCGATAACCGTTTCTTTCGTAACCGCCGTTTCTCTCGGCAGATACCGACGAAACTGCTCAATGTTATGCAGATATTTCAGAATCGTCCCACTGCTTCGCTCCGCCAGCCGCAAATGCCTTTCGTATTCTTTCACCATTTCCTGCGTTAAGGTATACTCCATCCTTTTCGCCTCCTCGATTTTATTCCCCTTGATTTTAGAAAAAGAACGGAAAAATAGCAAAAAAGTTCACAAACAGGCTCTAAATTGCACCCCATTTGTGGACTTCATTTTTTGTATGCAACAGATTCAAATTTTCCTTTTCTGCATATTTGAGTACCTCTTGAGTGCCTTTCAAAATTCAACTAAAAAAGCCTTGAAAACCCAATGTTTTCAAGGCTTCTGCATGGAGATGAGGGGAATTGAACCCCATGGAAAAGTACATTTTTCCTTGAAAAATCAACGTTTTCCGGCACTCAATCTTGATTACTCGTGATTACTTTTTTAGAAAATTCACTTAGAAAGGGGAGAAGTGCTTCCGCATTTCCTATCATAAAACGAATGAATATTTAATGCCTCTCAGAATCGGATTCTACGAGGCAAATTGATTTTTCAGATTGTATATACAAAAAATTCTTCACGATTTCCTCTGCTCCAATGCCAATCCAATCAACCGATCCGTCTGATCTGCCATGAACAACGGAATGTTCAGCACATCATCATCCAACTTCAGATTATCCAGAGAGAAACGCACACGAAGCTTTACCTTATCCGGAAAAAGTTCCTTAAATTTTTTCAGACTTTTGCTCGTGGTATTAGCTTCCGATTTCACCTCGATAGGAAAAATATCATTTTCCCGCTGAATCAGGAAATCCACTTCATACGGAGGATTAGTCTGTGTCCAATAGCGGGGAGTCACCTCAAACTGTGTTATCAATGTCTGCAGCACAAAATTTTCCGTCAATGCACCCTTAAACTCGGTAAACAGGCGATTGCCCTCACCAAAAGCAGTTGGTGCAAGCTGTGCCAGACGGCGGAGTAAACCCACATCCACCAGATAAATCTTAAAGGCGGACAGATCATCATCCGCAGCCACAGGCAGACCCGGTGCGGAGCTGCGATAGATTTTATGCACCAGTCTTGCATCTACCAACCATTGCAGGGCATCCTCATATTCACGCGCTCTTGCCCCCTCCTTGACAACTTTATAGATGAATTTCTTGTTTTCCTTCGCCAGCTGGGAAGGAATAGACTTCCAAATCATAGAAATCTTTGGAAACTCACTGACATTTGGATGCTTCGCAAAGTCACGTTCATACGCCCCGATGATACCCGACAGAGCCTCCTGCATCGCAGAAACATCCCTCGCCTCCGTCCACATCAGGACAGGCTCCGGCATACCACCGGTAACATAATACATCTTCAGTTTTTCATACAGTGGATTGAAAAAGGCATCCGGAATCGGTTCAATGGTATCCACGCTTTCCAGATACGCAGCAAGGTTTTCATCACTATTGGCAAGCAGAAATTCCGAAAATGTCATCGGGTCAATCTGCATGAAATTGACCTTACCGACAGGAAAAGAGGAAGGCTTCGCCAGGGCAATCCCCAACAGAGAACCAGCGCAGGCAATATGATACTGCGGCGCGTTCTCACAGAAATACTTCATGGAATTGATGACTTTCGGGCAGTCCTGCACCTCATCAAAGATAATAAGCGTTTTTTCCGGCAGGATTTTCTGACCGCTTGCCAGCATCAGATTTTGCAGGATACGGTCAACATCCTTGGTTGTCTCAAAGAACTGCTTGTATTCCTCGTTTTCATCAAAGTTAAAATAAGCCGTATTTTCATAATAGCGTCTACCGAACTCCTTTAGAATCCATGTTTTCCCTACCTGACGCACCCCTTTCAGAATCAAAGGCTTGCGATAAGGAGAATTCTTCCAGTCCAGCAGTTTTTTCAAAATAAATCGTTCCATAACCTCACTCCTCACATTTTTATTGGAGTATTTGTGTGTTATTATCACATTTTTATTATATCCCGATGCATGTTAAAATACAACAAAATCACAAAATCACAAAATTATTGTAGTTTTTGTGTTTCTACATCACATTTTTTCAAATATATACAACTATGCGTAGAGCCTTCCAAAACAAAAAAAGAGAAGTGCTTTAGGTGTGTCCCAATAAGAGTGTGTCCCAATAAGAAAACATGAAGAAAATGAAATAGCTGAAAGACTGCGGATACAAGGAAGTTTCCCGCAGGCATCCTTTGACTTAGGCTGTCAAGGGGAACTGACGCAATAGCCGCAGCTTTCAGCATTTCAGAATTCAAGGTTTCTTATTTGAGCGCGCCTTTCCATCACCCCTCTTCAATACCAAATAGTTAAAATTTTTCAAGCGAAAATCATCTTTCGGCGGCATAATACTTCTTTGCTTCTCCTCTGCCGCTTGTGGTAACAAAACCATTATCAACCATCTGTTTCAGTATGGTATAAGCACGGGTTCTCTTAACGCCCAGAATCTCCTGGACTTTCTCATTGTTAATTTCTCCATGCTGTGCGATATAATCAAGAATTACCTGCATCTGTTCCGTTTTCTCCGCTTTGCCATCTTTTTTCTCTGCCGGAACGCTCTTATTCCTGTTCGGCAGTATCATCTTAAACGTATTCTGTGTCACTTCTATCATCGGCTGCAAGCTGCAATCCTTATATAAATCAAAAATTCTTCTGATTCCCGTTCCGTAGGATTCAATCAGCCGCAAACGGCGGAAGACCTCTGCCAGCTTTTTATTGCGTGGCTGTGAAATGCCGCTGCGAATATCCTCTGTCGACAGTCCCATGACCAAACCGCCCATAGAGATAAATTCCATCTTATCATTATTGACATTGATAATGATACTGCCGCTAAAGCCATAATCCCGATGCACAATAGCATTCAGCAGTGCTTCACGCAGTGCCTCTTCGGGATAGTCTACAGACTCCACGCGCTCCAACTGCTTAATCGTTGCTGTCGTTTTATTACAAAGATTCAAATACGCAAATGTATCGTCTAATTGCTTGAAAACAGAACCGCCAAACTCTCTGCTGTCTCGAAATTCTGTATTCTCTCCGTTATTAAAAACAGCCACCTTTATGGTATATGTGCATTGGTCGGAAAGAATGAGCGCAAGATTTGTATACAGGTTGTCGGCAACGCTCCTGATCCCCAGTGCATTGTATTTTTCTTCCGAAAACGGCACATGATATTTCTGAAATGCCTGCTCTGCCTGCGAAAAGGTAAGCTCTTGCTCCAGAGACCACATTTCTTCATAGATTTCACCCATTAATTTCGCCTTAAATTCTATATTTTCCGATTCTAAAATCATTCATAAGCATCCCCTTCTTTTCTTATAATGCACGAAATTTTCAGTAAAATAAAGTGAAAAGAGTGAAAATTCACATAAATTCAGTGAATTTTTACTCTTTTTCAAAAAATTTTGTCATTCTAAGCCAAAGCCCACGAACAGACTCACCCCTGCATTTCCCCCAGCATCCGTATCATCGTTTCCTTCAACCTTTCTACGCATTCTGTTTCATCTACAGCTTCGGCATACGCCGATACCAGCAGGAGCGACAGCGCCATGCACACCAGTACACCGATCTATTTCTTTTTTCTCCTTTTGCTTTATCTCAAACAGCCATACGGCTGTATTCTTTTTGACACATTTCAACATTTGTCTGCATTATAGCACCTTTTTCCGTAGATTGCTATCATACTAAAGAATGCGGTGGAAAGTATAATAATTTATTTCTCCTTGGCATACCAAATGATTTTTTCCATTCATAAATACGACATATAAAAAACGACATAAGATTTCTCTCATGCCGCTTTTTTTGTATACTTCTATTTTATTTAATTATCCTAAATATCTTTAACCTGAAGGAACCGCTCTCTTAAAAGATTTCAACAATGTAACAAATATTGGATCAAGAGAATCCGTATCAAGTTCAGGTGCAGGAACGCCATAATCCTCCCATACTTTTGCTGCCTGCGAATTATCGGGGGCAATAATTTGCGTAACAGCCCCTATTTTACCATCCTCCAATGCAAGATGATAAAAACGACTGACACCCCATGTGGTTTCACTGATCACAATGTTGTCACTGAAATCCGACACATAACACTCGTTTTGTCTGCAAAATTCTTCAACTGTCAATCCAACATTTTCCTCATTTGTTACATCCACGAACGAAATGACTGCGCTGTTTCCGCTTTTAATTCTGCGTGTATATCCATCACCAGAATCATAGATTTCCACTTCATTCAAATCATAATCGAAATTATACTCATTGTACCCAAAATAGACCGGTCTGCTATCATCATGTCTTTCCCAATGAACAGGAAAACTATATTCACAACCCCAAAATTCAGGGTCGCAAGGCATATGATAATATTCTTTTCCATCAATTTCAATTCGTTCAACAATACTCCAGAATGGATCTGCTGCACGTTGCTCGGCTTTTTGCCCTGCTTTTAATTCCTTTACAGATATTGGCGTAATCAATATATACTGCCCATCTTTCAACCACTCAACATCACAACTAAGCATCTCACCTATCGCACGAAGCGGAATCATAGCTTTCCCTTTTATGATTTGCGCCGCCTCGCCCATTTCATATGTAACTCCATTGACATACGCTGTGGAAGATCCTATTGTTAATTCAATGTTTTTATTTCTTATACAATCCGGATTTGAAGTAGAGCCTGTAATATCGACGGTTATCTTCTTTGTATTTTTGTCATAGTCTACAGTTGCCCATGCGGAATACATCAATGCATTCCGTGTATCCCCATCAATCAGTCCATCTACAAGCGGACGCACAGGAATCATAGTTGTACCGTTTTTAATCACAGGTGTAACATTATAGACAGGTTTATAAAATTCATCATATTCTATTGCTTTCATATGTCCTTCTGATGTCACATAGGCAGGACAACCGATTTTAAAGACAGTGGAACCACTTACTGTCACCCCTGATGACTCTGTTCTACATTCCACCACTTTTCTTCCCGGCTCGCCTTCCAGATATTTTCTGAAAAGAGGTGTATAAGTATCGTAAAAATTCTCTCCTGCGTTCAATGTATCATCTAAGCTGTTGCTGTCAGCCGCATCCATACTTTCAATTGCGGCGTTATATTCCTTCGCTACATTTCTCGATTTTTTATGCAAATCATAGAAAGCACTGCCGCACGAGCCATAATAAATATAATTGTCATTCCCTTTTGTTGCGCTGCCAGTATTCACATGAAATCCCGTATAAAGGCCATTGATCTGACTGCCATCCTGTGGATTGGTAATGACTGCATAATAATGCTTGGTTACATAAATATAGTCATTCCCAACCTTTACATATTCACTCGTTGGTGATTTATATTCAACTGTAAAAGGAGACTGCGAAACCACTGTACCTATAACTGAGCTAACTCTTAAATCCATAGCATTTAACTGGTCAACCAGTGCATTATATTGTTTCGCTAAATTCACAGCCTTATTATAATATTTATTGACCTCTGAATCATTTTTTACTACTCTTACAGGATTTGTATCCGCCTTTGTAAAAGTATACCCCGAAAGGGCAAACGTTGTTGACGGCACTGCCAAATTAGCAATCAGCGAAGATAGAACTATAGCCAATATCCTTTTACACTTTCTTTTCATAAGATCACTCCCTCATACATTAATGTGCATAATCGCCATTTTCCCATTTGCCTGAATACGTCTCTGTTCCGTCAAAATCATATTTTGTACCACGTCCATGAAAAGCCCCGTTTTTAAATTTTCCTTCGTATTCAATCTGTCCGTTATTATAATATAACGTTCCTTTTCCATTCTTTTCTCCGTTTCTCATTTTCCCATCATACACAATATGATTAGACTTATAGATTTTTACCGAACCAGACAACTTACCATTCCTATATTCTCCCTTAGTCACATTTGGATAAACCGGTCCAAAAAGATATCCTTCTAATGGCGGATTTGCCACACCAACAAAACGAATTACATCGCCAACTCCAGAATCATCCCAATAAAAACCAAATGTGTTTCCTTTCCCATGTTTTTTATTTTCTTTCAAATATCCTTCATAAGAAACATAATCAAAAAGATAGTGCGACAACTTCTCTAAAGTATCTTCTGAAAACTCCTTCCCCTGCTCTTGCATAATTTGTACGGCATCTAAAACAGCTAGACTTATGTCTGCCTCATCGGCCGCAAATTGAATACCGTATCCGTCCATCATACCTTCTTTAAAGTTTCCTAAATAGTAAAAAAGTCCTCCTCCTTTCAGATCATATGTCCCAGAACCTGTTGAAACACCCAAGACAGCACCAAATCCATCCGGACGATTATCTTTTACATCTCCAATATAGTAAAGATCCGTTTCTCCGGATGTACAATAATAGTAACTTTTTCGTAAAAATGGTTTCGCAAACTTTACAGGATGCCCCTTTGAAAATAAGTCTTTATCTGTACAATTTGTAACTAACCATTCTAATGCCTCTCCACGTTGTTTAAAATTATGAATTTCTACCGTTCCTAGGTCTGTATATAAACGATGGAATAATAAATTTTCTATCGTCAGTGCTTCCGGAGAACGCTTTTCCGCTTCATCTGAGTCAGTCTCCCCATCTGAAGCATCCGTATTTGTATCCGCAACTGTCTCCTCAACAGCCGTTTGTTGGATATTATTCTGTGAGTTATCATCTTTTCCGCAGGAAGAAATCTTTGAGATAACAAAACAGATTATAAAAAGCATAAAAATTGCACTTAGGCAACCTCCGCATCCAGGACTACTCGATGTACCGTTTTCTGATGACATAATTTACCCCCTTCACTTTTTAAGTGTCTATCAATTCAAAAGAAAAATTTTCTTGTTTCCCGACTATGCTAACGCAATAGAACAAAAGTATGTAAACCAAACCTCCAAGCTTTCCACCTGTTTGTCTCCTATAAATAATTTCATATCATGCTTCCAATTTCCAGAACATGTAAAAGGCATTCTGTTTCCCCAGCCTAAAACTTCAAAAAAATGCTGGAGATCCTTATCCGGCTGCTCCCCCAACAAGCATAAAATAGGTTGTATTATGCTATAATGATCTTTTTTACCTTTTAATCTCTGTCCATTATAATCAGCAAACTTCATATTAGACGCACAATAACCGCTTTTAGGAAATAGCTTATGAATTGCGTCTTCTATCCCCGAATAGCTTCCTAAAAAGCCAACAATACCGAGATCTTTTGGTATACTCGAACTACCATTCATTGTAGATGTTCTGCATTTAATGTGATAAGCAAAACCCATGGTTCCCTGACCAATCCAAGTTACAGTATTATCTTGAATAATGAGATAATACTGTTGTGTGCTGTTCTTCATAATTAAATCAAATAAATCATTTGTCTCCAGAAGAAACTCTAACTTTTCACGGTTCCATGGTAATGAAATAATAAACATAATTTTTTCTCCTTTCTTTTTTATAAATATAATAGATATTATTTTTCGTTATCTTATAGCATATTTTATCATCCATCTGCATATTTTACAATAGAAAAAGAAAACAAAACAGGTGGTGAAGCGTCATGGAAAAACAGCAGTTAATCGAAATCGGGCAGCGTTTACGCAAACGCCGGCAGGAGCTTAAGCTAACCCGAGAAAAAATGTCCGAGCTGGCAGATATCGGCTCCGGCTATTATGGGCAGTTGGAGGTCGGCACCTCACAAATGTCCATTGATACCCTTATCAAGCTTTCCCATTCCATGCACCTTCCGATGGAATACATCATCTTCGGGGACGGAGTAGAAGCAGGCGACCCTTCCGCCGTCATTGATTTACTAAACCGCTGCACGCCGAGAGAGCTTTCTCTGGCGGAAGAAGTCCTGAAGCTATTTTTAATGAAGGAACGCTGACACCTTTTCTACTATTATAAATAACCCGTCGTCAGAAAAAGTGCACTCGCAGTACACTCTTTTCCATCACAGGTATGCTATACTGGTGGCAGAGGTGAAAGCAATGAAAGATACAGCTGAATTGATGAACGAAATCAAAAGTGCAAAAAATATTCTGGATTATATGGAGCGCAATCAGGAAGAAATGCATCTGAACACCCTTGCGGATTGTTTGAATGAATGGCTTCCGAAAAAGGACTGTCAGGTTGCGGACGTTGTAAGAAAATCAAATCTGAATAAATCCTACGTCTATCAAATTTTTAACGGAAAGAAATTCCCCTCTCGGGACAAGGTCATTGCACTGGCGTTCGGCTTGGAATTAAATGCCGATGAAACGCAAAAACTTCTGAAGCAGGCAGGCTATCGGGAATTGTATCCTCGTGACAGAAGGGATGCACTTCTGCTCTTTGCTATCAATCAGAAAATGGATATTGTAGGGGCAAACGAAGTGCTATATGATCATGAAATTGAAGTATTGGAATAAAGAAGGGTACCGACTATGCCTAAGTCGGTACCCTTTTTCTATGAAAATATGGATTAAAAGATGTTTGTATCAAAAACATCCAGATGATATAGCTTTAAGACCGCTGGAGCATACGAATCGCACATCTCGGGTGGAATTATAGCGACTTCTCCCCCTCCCTTAATATAACAAAGCCCTTTAAATCCTTTATAATTATAATATGTTTTCCCTGTATCGTAGTTATATGTTCTGGAAAACATCCCGAACAGCAGATATCCCTGATTCGTGCAATAGCCTGTGGAGATAAAATTCACATTAGGATACTTTTCTTTCAATCGGTCATACACTTCCTTCTCATCCCTCGAAAACACAAACAGCTTCACATTCGATTGTTCAATCTGTTTGATATCCACCGTAGCAAAAACACTATCCCGGTAGGAAGTGAAGACAACGACATTCATTACCTCCCGAAAATCCGTATCCACTGCATAGCTCCATACTGCAAAACTCGTCACAAGCGTAAGCCACGCAAGCACCAAAGGATACAACAGCCTGCGGCGAATCTGCCCGAAGCGAATTGCCCATGTAATCTGCCAGACATGATGATACCGTTTCTTCGGCTCCAATGCCGTACATTTTTTCAGAATATGCTTCCAACGCCGCTTTTTCGCCGCCTTGCCAAGCAATTCCTTTGCCGTAATGCCAAAAGCGTAAATATCCGCCCGTTCATCTGTCTGTGCAAAGCCATATTGTTCGGGTGGTGCATAGCCGCGCGTACCCAGCAGGCGCGTATCCATTTCCGCCTGTTCCTTTTCCTCTCGCGCCGCATCAAAATCAATCAGGCGAATATGACCGTCACTGCCAAGCAGAAGATTGGAAGGCTTGATATCCCGATGCAGGATATGATGCTGATGCAGAAACCGCAGCACATCGCAAAGCTCAAACAGCCATTTCGTCACCCGCTTTTCCGTTGCAGGAATCTGCTCCAACGATTTTCCTGTGATATATTCCTCCCATACGATCGTTTCGTTTTCCGTATAGGAAACCGCATACAGCTTCGGCAGATACAAATGCGGCAATGCCTGCAGTTGCTCATAAATCCGAAAATCCCCCTGCAAATGCTTTTCCACCGCCATACGGTGATGTTCTGCATCATAGACAAGATAAACCTTGCCCTCTTTGAATGTATCCACTCGTTCCATCTCGTACACCCCCCTGCTGCTTTCAGTATAACAAGGAAGGAACGGAGATACAAGTAGGCTTCCTTTAAGGAAATTTTCTCACCATCCGATAAAATGTCGTTTTACTCACCCCCAGCAACTGCATTGCCGCAGTGGCGGTGATTTCTTTTTCTCGCCATCTTTTCATGACCTTTTCTGCATCGGGATGGATTTTCGCTTTTCTGCCCTGATACTTTCCCTGCTTCTTTGCCTCTGCAATGCCTTCCCTCTGGCGTTGCAGGATATATTCTCGTTCCAGTTCGGCAACCGCGGCAAAAATCGTCAGCATAAATTTTCCGGCAGGAGTAGATGTATCAATAGATTCCTTCTGAGAAATAAATTCCACCTCTTTTGCAGTAAGCTCTTCGACCAATTCCAGAAGGTCTTTCGTATTTCTTGCGAAGCGGCTAATCGATTCTACAATAACGGTATCCCCCTTCCGCACATAGTGCAGCATTTTCTGCAGCTCCGGGCGGTTGGTATTCTTACCGCTGACCTTATCCATATAAATTTCATCCACACCCAAGGCTTCCATCAGCGTCTCCTGCCGAATGGTATTCTGTTCTACTGTGCTTACTCTGATATATCCGATTTTCATAAGCATTTCTCCTTCCATTGCAAAAAATAAAGGAAGGGGCAGCCTTCCTCCATCTTTTTGTCCCATTAGGGTATACCTGATTGAAACCGCAAAAATGTGTCCCATTTACATCAGTTTTCCTATTTTGGAACGTTCCATTTAACAAGAGAACCCTAACGAAACACTTTTAACATTCACATCCATAGAAATAATCCTCCAGTTCTTCCGGTGTAAAGCCTTCCTCCAACAGATGTTCCACATCATCCGCGCAATAGCCGAACGCCCCTGCTACAGATTTCAGCTCTTCGATATAATCCGCCCCATAATAATCCTTGATGTACGCCATATCATAACCGCACCGCCAGCCCCAAGGATGAGCGGCATAAGAATTATAATAGGAAGCTTTCAGATGATCGTCACAGAAGGAGTCTCTGGTGATATTGCCGTTGCTGTCAATCTTGAGAATCTCGCCGCAGGACACATTGATTTTCTCTGGATTCTCCAACGGCAGATGCAGGGCATCGAGAGCCTTTTGCAGAATCTCCTCTGTAGAAGCATAGAGATACATCCCTGTTTTGGGATAATGATAAATGCAGAGCGGATTATCACCCTTGACGAAATAAAGGTTATTCTGCGTATCCATCACCGTAAACGCAAAGGAGCCCTCTACCTGTTCCGCCATTTCTTTCAAGCTATTCAGGTCAAGGGCTCTGTTCTGCTCCAGCAGCTGCACTGCTACATAGCTGTCCGTCTGGATTTTTGATTTGGGCAGATGCTTTTTCTTCCGCAGAGATACATCGTTCTGCAAAACACCGTTATGCGCGAGGGCAAAATCATTGTTTCGGATGCGTCCACGAAACGGATGATTATTGTAGTTTCGCTTGGCACTGCCCTGCGTTGTCATGCGTGTATGCCCCATAATCAGGCTTGCTCTTTCAGGGATACGAAACCGCATCCGATGCGCCGCAACAGGGCGTTTATAGATATGTAATCTGCCGCTGGTCTGGTAAGCAATGCCGGTTGCATCCGTTCCTCTTGCTTCACAAAAAGCAGACAGCACAGAGATAATATGCGTTTTTTGCCAGCTTGTTAATTTCTTCTTATAGTCCATCATTCCATAAAGACAACACATCAGATTTCCTCCTCCGTTTCCATAGGTTCATTGATATACAATCTTCTTTCTTTTAAATAGCGGATCAGCTCGGGGTAGGTTTCCTTCGGGATATCCGCTACAAAACTGCTCCACGATAGGTTTCTAATTTCTTCGTCAGAAAAGACAAGCGCCACATCACAGATATGATTGACCATCTGCAATGTGGCGATAAAGGTGTTATATTTCAGAGTGCCACGGAAAATGCGGAACTCTATTGTATTGTAATTCCGGAGATTGACACAGGAATACCGTCCGCCACCATAGCCTTTCTTGGCATGGTCCAGAATGTCAGCAGGATGCTCCTTGTAGCCATACCTTGCTGCCCAGCGGTTCATCTGGTACTGTGTGCGACGGGAGAACCGTAGAAGCTCATTCCAGTTTGCTTCCATAAAATACAGAATCCTTGCAATGCTTCTGTCCTGCACCTCTTCCGTAGCACCAAAGGCAGTACGGTGACATGGATATGCAGCCCTGCGGTATCTGTGCTGTGAGATAAATAACCCAGTTCTACGGCACGCTGCATGATTTCATCCCAGGGGAATTCATTGATGTGATAATCCAGCGTAAATGGATGCGATACGATTTCAAAGCCTTCAGAAAGAGAGCCGTCGCTCTTGCAGTAGATGAACTCATCCGCTTCGCTGTTCGCTAATTTCAGCAGTTCCTTTGCATTGGCTTCGAGCTCGCCGCCCTCATCGATCTCCAGTTCCACACCAAAGAAGCGCATGCCTTCTCCGCGGAAGATAGGTTTTGGCTTGTAGGAATATGCGTGGATGCCGCTGCATCGCCGATAGTTTTCCGCACAGTGATAGCAATAGGGCGTATCCTCGTCATCGTCCATGTAGTAGGCATCGCTTTCGTAGAGAATTTCATTGCAGTCGCTGCATCTGGTATAGTACATATCGTAGCAGGACTGACATAAGGGTGTGACCGCATCGCCTGCATTATCTCCGCGCCAGATACGCGTACTGCAATGCTGGCAAACCTCTGTTTCCTCCATCATACAGTCTGTGCAGATCAATAATCCATCCATTTCGTTCTCTTCCGTAATCGGATGCTGTGTGCCGCAGAGATCACAGTTGAATGTTGTTTCCATAGGTATCCTCCTTATCTCTCCTCTTTTATCACAATGATATGGCTGCCGATTTTCAGAAAGTGCTCGGGTTGTCTGTAATATTCTATATACTTCTGTAGCTGTTCGGGCGTTAAATCGGTAAAGTTGTCACAATCCACAGGCGCACCGCAAAGAAAACAGGTGCCGCAGATAATGTCATACACTTCATCGGTTTCTTCGTTCCGCAGGGTGCGGTTATAGGGCAGTCCCATCAGCTTTCCTTCCTCATTGCAGATGAGTGCAACTTCTTCCGGAAAAGGAAAAACAGCCTGTATCCTGCCGCCCACAAGGGACTGCATGGATGCCAGACTGCCTTCAATTTCCATTATGACAGGTGTTTCATTTGGTTCCAGTTTTAAAATTTTCATTTTCATCATCCTTTAAAATAATATCGACTGCTGCACATAAAACTGCCGCAACGCCGGCAATCAATATACTCCAAATCTCTTTGGACGTAGGGTTCAGTTTTTCATTGGCAAGTCACTCCTCTCTCTTTTTCATCTTTTCTTTTTGTTATCAGGCAGTTGCTCTGGTCTGAATCAAGCCTATTGCGATTTCCCAGAGGATGTCACGCAGGACGGTTAAAATCAGTTTCAGCATGAATGGTCTCTCCTTTCCTTTTTTATCAAATCGTACCGTTTTTTCTGTTTTATGGATTGACCACATCGGTTTTTCCGCAGAAAACAGAAAATTTTTTATTTTCGTCATTGCCGGTAATTGCGGGGAATCAGCTTTATCCTATAAAAAATACATGATTATAAAAGTGCAAAATAACACTAAATAACACGAAACAGTCCTATAAAATACAAAATAGCCAAGCCGCAGGAAAGAGCCTCATAACAAAAATCGAGGCGCAGTGCGGCAGGGATATATTTCTAGGCTCACCGGAAATATAGCACGGAGCAAGGCGGTTCTTGTAATGAGGATTTGACCAAGGCTTGGCTAAAAAGGAGGTTTTTCTATGATTAAAAATAATGACTACCCCTTCTATGAAGAGGATATGGAAATTGAAAATGATTGTTTAAGTCACAAAGAATGTATGGAATATCTTTTTATCGGAAGGTCACTTTTTTATAAATTGGTCAACTCTGGGGAACTTCCCGCATTCAGGGTAGGAAAACTCTGGAGAGTAAAGAAAACTGATTTAGAAAAATATTGTATTGAAAACAGAAAAAAGAATCTTTCGAGATTTGCGTAGATATGATTAAAAAAATTATGCTTATCACCCCTAGATAACAGAGAGCCTGTAAAAATAAGATTTTCTTTACATGTTCTCTGTTATCTTGTATCTCAAACGTTATTTAAATCATATGCAAAATGAGCCCACTTCAAAAATCACTTAAGTTTTGTCTTGATGCGTTCGTGATATAGCAGGATTAAGTTCTTCCATAAATTGACGGTGTGAAAAAATCTCTGTAAATGGGCTTTCTATGATAGGATTTAAAGGCTGAACAGAAGTATTTCCAACTATCCGGCCTTACAGACACTATAGTAACTAAATGCAGGCATGTCAAGAAAATCCTGATTTTT
>OBRJ01000596.1_pt1 | contig 14749 bp, 13 predicted proteins | sample 1494831 | NCBI WGS metagenome assembly OBRJ01 (sample SAMEA3360658, study PRJEB22359) | human gut metagenome | biome: ENVO:urban biome; feature: ENVO:human-associated habitat; material: ENVO:feces | place: Bangladesh | collected 2011
AGTTTTCCTCGAGTGGGCAAAGCCCCCTCTGCGGATTCCATTCGGGGAATAAAACTTCCCCGAACCCCTCCGCAAATTCCGTTCTTTTTTATTTAAAGAACAGTTCGTATACTTCCTTGGTGGGCATATCCTTACCTGTAAAGAGGTTGAATGCCGCAGCGCCCTGCCACATCAGCATACCTGTGCCGCCGACAGCAACCTTACAGCCTGCCGCCTTTGCGGACTGCACGAATTTTGTTTCCTTGGGATTATAAACCGCATCTGCAACCACCAAATCGGGGTGGAATACGGATACATCCTCAACCAGAGACTGGTCATCCAGAGGCTTCATGCCAACCTTTGTTGCATTTACCAGAATATCGCTATCCTTGATTGCGGCATACAGTGCATCTGTTTCCTCCAGAGGATGGATGCTGACCTCGCAGTCGGGGACCATCTGCTGAATTTTTTTCACTGTTTTTTCGCCGTTTGCGTAAAATTCATCTTTTCTGTTGAAGATGGAAAGCTTCTTTGCGCCATCCAGTGCGCACTGCACCTGAATTGCAGTTGCAGCACCGCCGGCACCCATCACGGTGATTTTCTTGCCTTTGACATCAACACCGTTTTCCTTCAGGTTTCTGACAAAGCCCATACCGTCTGTGTTATTGCCGTAGAGCTTGCCATCCTTTACCACAACGGTGTTGCAGGCACCAATCAGCTTTGCCGCATCGGAAAGCTCGTCCACCAGCTCTGCAACTCTTGTTTTGCAGGGCATGGTTACGTTGAAACCCTTACAGCCCAGCACCTTCAGTGCATTGACTGCCTCCTCTGTTTTTTCCAGAGGCACATCGTATGCCAGATAAGCATAGTCCAGACCGGTCTGTGCGAAGCTGTAGTTATACATGGCGGGAGAGCCGCTATGCCCTACAGGGGTACCGATCAAACAAAACATGCCTGTTCTGCCTGTGATTCTTTTTTCCATTGTATTTTTCCTCCTTTATTTTTTTCTTTTGTTAGATTTCCAGTGCGGCATTCAGCCCTTCTGCGGTTGCATCCAGCGCCTTTCTTGCCTTCACTGCGTCACCGATGACATAGGTCTCCGCAACGATTTTTTTGATTTCCTCGCTGATGGTATCGTTATTGCGATAGCCCATCGCCAGAACCACGTTGTCGAAGCCTTCCAATCTGCCTTCGGTGCCGTCTGCCAGTGTGTAGGATACGCCGTCTGTGAAGAACTGCGCTACCTTTGCACCTGTTACACCCTGTACTTTATAAGCTTCAAAATCCTTCATGAGGAATTTGCGGTGTTCGGGAATGACATCGGGACCAAGCTGTTCTCTCAGTTCGATTACGGATACCTCGTGACCCAGCTCGCCCAGGAAATCTGCAACCTCGCAGCCAACCATGCCGCCGCCGACAACCAAAACCTTTTTACCCACAGCTGCCTTGCCATCCAGAAGGTCACCTGCATGGATGACACCTGTATCATTGATACCGGGGATAGGCAGTACCAGAGGATTGGAGCCTGTTGCAACGATAACTGCATCGGGCTTTGCTTCTGCAACCATAGCAGGAGTCACTTCCGTGTTCATAACCATTTTTACGCCATATTCTTCGCATTTTGCGATATAGCTTCTTACCATATTTGTGATATCGCCCTTCCCGGGAGGGTATGCAGCCAGACGCATATTGCCGCCGAGAATGTCGCCTTTTTCATACAGGGTTACAGCATGGCCTCTCTGTGCCGCAGTGAAGGCTGCGTACAGACCGCCGGGGCCGCCGCCGATAACCATAACATTTTTCTTTGTCTGTGCAGGCTTGAAATCTGCTTCTCTGCCTGCCAGAGGGTTTACCAGACAGGTGATGGGTTCGCCCTTGAACATATTGGGAACACAGCCCTGCAAACAACCGATACAGGGGTTCATCAGATCCAATCTGCCTGCCTTTGCCTTATTGGGCATTTCGGGGTCTGCGATGCTCTGTCTGCCGAAGGCAACCAGATCTGCTCTGCCCTCTGCCACCATCAGCTCCGCAAACTGGGGTTCTGTATAACGACCGACTGTGATAATGGGAACGGAAACTGCGCGCTTGATTTCTGTGACATAATCTGCGCTGAAGCCGCCATGAATCAGGCTGGGAGCCCACATACATTCATCATGCAGATGTACGGCTCTGGAAAGGTGCAGTCCATCTACGCCACATTCCTTCTCCAGATAGGAGGCAACTGCTGCGGCATCCTGTGCAGTCTGACCGCCCTCAACATCATCTGTTGCATTGATACGGCAGAGGATTGCCAGAGAATCGCCTGCTTTCTTACGGATATTTTCGATAATCAGCTTCGGCAGACGCATACGGTTTTCAAAGGAGCCGCCGAATTCGTCCACACGCTTATTGGTTCTTGCGGAGATAAATGTGCTGACCAGATAGCCATGTGCGCAATGGATTTCTACGGCATCTGCACCTGCTTTTTTTGCTCTGACTGCTGCATCACCGTAGCATTCAATCAGGCGATAAAGCTCTTCCTTTGTGATGGCTTCGGGTGTTTCTCTGCCACAGGATGCAGGGATAGCACTTGCCGCCTTCAAGGGATAGCCTGTGATTTTTGTATTGCCTTCGGGGCCTGCGTGCTGCAGCTGGATGGAAACCTTCGCCCCTGCCTGATGACAGGCTGCGATGGCTGCCTGAAAGCTGCTGACTGTGCTGTCATCATACAGACAGGGCTTTCTGGGGCCGCCCTTTGCTTCTTTATAAACAACGGTTGCCTCGAATGTAATCAGACCAAAGCCGCCCTTTGCTCTTGCGCCGTAATAGGATGCGGAGCGTTCGCTCATGGTGCCGTCTGTGTTTGCGAAGTTATTGCCCATGGGAGACATAACAAAGCGGTTTGCCACTGTCATGGGGCCAATCTGAATGGGCTGGAACATAGCTTCAAATTTCATGTTTTCTCCTCCGTTTCTTACTCTCTTTTTGTTTTTTCCTTCGTGCTTCAGTTCCGTTTTTCTTTGATTTATTGTTATTCCACAACGGTGCAGGTGCTGACCTCGGAGGGCTTCACACGCAGCGCCGCAATTTTTGGTACTAAGGTTTGGAAATACTCGGTTGCCCGATGAAATTCCACCGCCTTTTCATCCTGATATTTTTCGATAAAATAGAACACCTGCGTATCGTTTTGGTCGCCTGCCAAATCATAGCTGATACAGCCTGCTTCTTCTCTGGTTCTTGCAATCATTTCCTTCGCAATTTCCAGAAATTCTTCCTGCAAGCCTTCCTTCACGGTGTTTTTCGCAATCAGTACAACCATCTTTTTTCCTCCTTTTATTTTTCGGGCATTGCCTCGGGCCAGCCCTCCTGCAGCACCTTTACGGTATTGTCAAAGTTAAATTTTGCCGCTGCCGCTACACCCTTTGCCAAAATAGCGTCGCTGATAACCTCAACGCCCATTGCCTTGGGTTCGATGCCCTTTTCCTTCAGCATACGGCAAAATGCTGCTGTATTGCCGCAGCCTGTGCCGGGTGCCAGTCTGTCATGCATGGATTCATCTCTCAGGATGGATGCCGCATAGGGTCTTTCATAAACGTCGTTAATCTGTACGGAAACGATTTTTTCTGCGGGAATCCCTTCCAGAACGGAGAGATCTACCGGCTGATTTGCTCTCAGCCAATGCCAGCTGTCCAGAATCAGCTTTGCATTTTCGCAGCCGCTTTCCTTTACCACTGCCCACGCCTTTTTCACATCGGGCAGGCCGCTGTAAGGCATAGGCTCAACGCCGATGGTGTATTTGCCTGCTCTGTGGCAAAGCTCCTTCAGCTTCTGTGCAGTATGTGCAACGGAATAATTTTCCATCAGACCGCAGTTGATGTGGTTCACGCCGAACAGCTCGCACATGTGGAAGCACATCTGTTCCTTATATTTCTGTTCATAGGAACGGTGATCCTCCGCCCACTGCACGATATATTCCACTTCTGTAACCTTCATATCGTATTTTTCAAGAATTGCCAGAATATCTGCATCAAACAGACCTTCGTTCAGTGCATCCACATAGGTTTCCGCACGCAGACCGATACCTTCAAAGCCTGCCTCCTTGGCTGCTTTTACTCTTTCCTCAAAGCTGCACTGATCGCCCAGTGTCCAAGAGCTGACTGTGATGGGATATTTTTTAGACATAAGATAGTTCCTCCTTTGTATCTCTCTTTTGTAGTTTTTTTATTTTCTTAGTGCGGAAAGCTTTTGCAGCAGTTCCTCACAAATCGACTCAATTTCCTTTCCGGTAGTATCAATCACGATATCTGCCGCTCTTTCGTATTTTTCTCTGCGGCTTTCCATCAGGTTTTGAATGAAAGGCACGTTCATATTGCCGTTGAGCAGGGGACGCTCTGTGCTGTCCTTCACTCTTTCATAAATAGCCTCCGGTGTTGCCGTCAGCCAAACCACATAGCCGCTGTTTTTCATCAGCTCCACGTTTTTCTCTCTGAGGGGTACGCCGCCGCCGCAGGAGACAACCATGTGCTTTTTCTCGCGTAATTCGATGAGGGTATTGCTTCGCAGTTGCGGAAATATTCCTCCCCGTTGGTTGCGAAGATATCCTTAATGCTCATCCCTTCCTTTTTCTGAATGTATGCGTCCATCTCCATGATTTCCATGGCAAGAAGCTCACTCAGCTTGGCGGAAACAGTGCTTTTGCCTGCGCCCATGAAGCCGATGAGCAGGATATTTTTATCAAACAGCGTTTTCGCCTGAATCCGCTTGCTGTTTGCAATAATGCCCTCGAAGATATGCAGGATTTCCTCCTCGAATACGGTACCTGCTACCTCAGCAGCAACCCGTTCCAGCTGCTTTTTCTCCTGCTCCGGCTGCAAAACGGGCAGACCGTTTTCTCTTTTGTATGTAATGATGCCTTCGATACATTCCATTCTGGTTTTCAGTGCGGCGGTAATGCGCTCATCGCAATCCGCAATAATGCTTCTTAGGCAGGTAAGCTCTTTTTCCATTTGGTTCCTCTTTTCTGCTGCAAGGTTTTTCTGTAATTTTTATCTTTTGTAAAAGGGGATTACTGTGCGTCCTTTTCAAAGCGCAGGTTCAAAATGATGGCAAACACAATACCGATTGCCGTTACCACTGCATTGAACAGCAGGATATATCTGGGGCCCTGTACGCCGCCCACCTTGGAAAGCAGGCTCGCGACATTCAGCACCGCATAGTTTGCAATGGAGGATGCAATCATAACAACTGCTGTGATTTTCCCTTTATCTCTGGGGAACATTTCATTCGCCGTAGAGGTTGCCAGCTGCAATACGCCGCCTGCTGCAAAATAGCCGATTAAGAAGCCGCCCACCATGCAAATCTGCGGAATCTGCACGAAATACATCAGCAGCAGTGCGCAGAACGCAACACAGGGATAGATAACCAGAACACGAATGGGCTTCAAGCCCTTTTTCATCAATGCCGCTGTCAAAAACACCGCACAAATGATGCCTGCGGAATAGAAGGACTGAATCATGGAGGGGTTTGCCATGCCGTAAAGCTTGCCCAGCTCCTGATTGCAGTTCATGAACAGCATGAAGGTTGTGGATGCGGTGAAGCCGATGCAAACCAGCAAAATTGCGGAGGGTGTCAGCTTCATTTTTCTCTTTTCCACTGTGCCGTCTGCCGCCTTGGGTGCCTCCTCCTTAGGAGGGAAGGGCAGAATGGCAAGGAAGATACCATCTACGATGATGATGCCTGCCGCCAGGAAATACAGTGTGCGGAAGGACATATCTCTTGCTGCAACGAAGGTGATTAAAAATGGCAGCAGGAACTGTGCCATAGAGATTGCAAATTTGGTAAACAGGTTTGCAATCGCACCGTTTTCCTTAAAGATTTCCATGCAGGAGGGTGTAATGCTTGTATCCAAAAAGGAGTTTGCCATACCGCTGCAAATCATCAGGATATATGCCAAAACCGTGCTGTGTGTAAAGGTAATGCCGATAAAGAAGATGGCAAAGAACACAACACCAACCAATGCGCTCAGTCGTCTGCCGTATTTATCGGAGAAGGGCCCTGCAAACGGAAAGGCAATTAACCGCCCCAGACCGACAGCCGCAATGATTGCCATAACCTTGCTGACATCGAAGCTGCCGTCCGCCAGCTGATTTGCACCCCACATGGCTGCAAAGCTTTGCTTATACTGACCCATAATCGTTACGGCAATACCAAGAATGAAGTAGGTGATGTATAACGCCACCGCCGTAGGATAATACTTTTTCTGATTCATTTCTTCCCTCTTTTCTCAAATTTCTGACTCTCTTATTTTTAACTCTCTTATTTTTGAAGCATTTTATTTTTTGAAAAATTTTTCCTTGACCTCTTCTACAGGCATATCCAAGCCGGTATACAGCTTTGCTGCCGCTGCGCCCTGATAGATGAGCATCCCCAGACCGCCGACTGTTTTGCAGCCTGCCGCTTCGGCATCCTGTAAAAGCTTTGTTTTTTCCGGCTCATAGACCACATCGGTGACTACCAGCTCCTTACGGAACAGGGAGTGATCTGTGATGATGCTGACATTTTCCAAGGGGTGCATCCCAACCCTTGTGGCATTGGAAAGGATATCGCTTGTGCGGATTTCCGCTGCCAGTTTTTCGGTATCGTCCATATCGTATACCGTGATTTTCTGAGAAGGAAAGGCCTTCTGATATTCCGCCGCCTTCGCAACCGCCTTCTCCCAGAAGGCATCCTTCTTATTGAAAACGGCAATCTCTCTTGCGCCGTCCAGCAACGCCTGTGCCTGAATGGCGGAGGAAACACCGCCTGCCCCCAGAAGGGTGATTTTCTTTCCTTTGACCTCTACGCCCTCGTGGCGCAGGTTTTCAATGTATCCCTCGCCATCTGTGATGTAGCCTGTCAGAACACCGTCATGGTTCACAATGGTGTTGCACGCGCCGACCAGACGCGCCGCCGGGGAAATTTCATCCAGATACTTGAGTACCTCCTGCTTACAGGGCATCGTGATATTTGCCCCCATCATCTGAAAGGTACGGAAGGCTTGGATGGCATCCGCTGTCTGATTTTTGTCTACATCAAATGCAAGATACTTATAATCCAATTTCCACTTATCAAAGCAATAATTATACATGGCAGGGGATTTTGAATGTTCTACGGGAGAACCGATTAACCCGAAAAGCCTTGTTTTTCCTGAAATCTCCATGAGAGGATTCTCCTTTTCTTTCGTGTTTTGAATTCTTTTTTTGCGCGCTTTGTCTTACAGGCTCAGTGTATCGCAGAAATTAAAAAAGCACAAATTGATTATTTTATATGTTTTGATAGATTTTGTCTATAGCGTATGGTATACTGAAAATAGAAAAATCAGATGGCATATTATTTGCTGATTCTAAAATTATTTGAAAAATGGGGGGATCTCTATGAATCTGTATCAGCTGCGCTATTTTGTCACGCTGGCGGAAACGAAGCACTTCGGCAAGGCGGCGGAGCGTCTGTGTATCGCACAGCCAAGTCTGAGCCATGCCATTGCACAGCTGGAGGCGGAGCTTGGGGTAGTGCTTTTTGAGCGCAAAAACCGCTCCTCCACGCTGACAAAGGAGGGCATGCAGTTCCTTTCCTATGTGGAAAAATCCTTGGAAATTCTGGATAACGGCATTGAAACCATGGCGCATATCTCCCGTGGGGAGGGCTGCATTGAGCTTGGCTTTCTGCGTACATTGGGGCTTTCGCTCATTCCGGAGCTGGCAAGCGGCTTTTTACAGGAGCAGAAGGACAAGCACATTCAGTTCAAGTTCTACACAGACGTGACACAGCCGCTTTTGCAGGGCCTGAAGGATGAAAAATACGACATGGTCTTCTGCACACAGCTGGAAAACGAAAAAAACATTGAATTTATCCCTGTTTCCAAGCAGGATTTGGTCCTCATCGTGCCGAGAAATCACCCTCTGGCGAACCGCTACACCGTTGACCTGACGGAAACCCTGCCCTATCCGCATGTTTATTTTGCGGAAAAATCGGGTCTGCGCATCGTCATTGACCGTCTGTTTGAAAAAATCGGAAAACGTCCGAATATTGCCTACGAGATTCAGGAGGATCAGGTAATCGCAGGGCTGGTAGCGCAGGGGTTTGGCATTGCCGTTGTGCCTTACATGGAGGAGCTGCTGCGGCTGAATGTCAAAATCATCCAGATTTCCTACCCCTATTGGGAACGAAATTTCTATATGGCAACCCTCAAGGACAGATATCTCCCCCCTGTGGTACAAAAATTTAAGCAGTTCGTGATTACGCATTGCAGGGTATAAAAAGCAGCTAAAAGCGGGATAAAAATAGACAAAAAAAGCAGCACTTTTTTGACATATCGAAGGTGTCTATGAAAGAATAGATACTTTCTATCAAAAAAGTGCTGCTTTGACGTGTGTCAGCACGCATCAGTTGAAAACAGGGTTTCCGAACCCCTCCGCAGTGAAAATTTCGACTTATGTGCATAGCCGCGCTAAAGCAGCGACCAGCTCCTCCATGCAGAGCGGCTTTGCCAAATGCACATTCATCCCTGCATCAAGGCATTGGCGGGCATCCTCCTCAAAGGCATTGGCGGTCATGGCAATGATGGGGATGGTTTTTGCATCCGCACGTTCCAGTGCGCGAATGGCTCTGGTTGCGGTCAGCCCATCCATCACAGGCATCATAATATCCATAATGATGCCTGCGTAGGTGCCGGCAGGCGCTTCACGGAACATCCGCACCGCCTCACTGCCATCCCTTGCAAGCTCCACGCTGACACCGCGGTCAGCAAGAAGTGCCGTGGCAATCTCCGCATTCAGCGCATTATCCTCTACTAAGAGCAGATGCAGACCGCTGATATCCGCCGCCTTGGCAGGGGCAGGCTGTTCTGTCTGCGGCTGCTCTGCTGCAATTTCAAAGGGCAGCGTGATGGTGAAAACAGAGCCTACGCCCTCCTCGCTTTCAATCGTAATCGTTCCCTGCATTTCATCAATCAGGCTTTTCACAATCGCCATGCCAAGCCCTGTCCCCTGACGAGTGCTGTCGCTGCGCTCCTGCGAAAAGGGCGTGAAGATATGCTGTAAAAATTCCTTGCTCATGCCGATACCCGTATCACGGATAACCCAACGATAGGTAACCCTTCCATCCGCAATGCCAAGACAGCTGACAGCCGTTTCCACCCTGCCGCAGCTTTTATTATATTTGATGCAGTTGCCATAAATATTCAGGAAAATCTGCCGCAGATGGAGGGGACTGCCATAGACTCTGCTGATTTCCATGCGCTCGAAGCCTCCTTCATATCGCAGCGTGATGCCTGCTTCCGCGGCACGCTGTTCCATAATGGTCAGAATATCCCTCGCCAGTTGATTTAAGTCAATGATTTCATGGGAAAGGATAACCTCGCCGCTTTCCAGCTTGCTCATCTGCAAAATATCATTGATGAGAGAAAGCAGATGCTTGGCGGCAACCTTCATTTTCTTCTGATTAGAACGGATGAGGGCATGATCCTCCGCATGCGCTTCATCAATTTCCAGCAGACCGATGATGCCGTTTAAGGGCGTGCGAATATCGTGGCTCATGCGCGAAAGAAAGCTTGTCTTTGCGGCATTGGCACGATCTGCCTGCTCCACCGCTGCATAAAGCTGTTCATTTTTCAGCTGCAGCTGCTCTGTATATTCCTTTTGGATGGCAAGCTGCTCTTCTCGATAGCTTTGTGCCGTTTTCCAGCGCACCATGCGAATAGCCGCAAGAATCACAAGATAAATCACCATGGCGAAAAGCATATTTTCAGGCGTGGTGCGGAAAACAGCGCGTTGCGGCAGGTAAGCATAAACATACACATCCCGTCCATGCTCCATCAGCCCAAAATAGCGCACGCCGTTCTCCCTCGCAGAAACAAGCCTGTCGCTTACGGAGGCGGCTCTGATTTCTTCAAGCACTGCGGATGCATCCGTATTTCTGCCAATGAAGCTTTCCTCATTCGAAGCAATGATTTCATTCCCACTGCTGACCACAATCGTCCCGTTTTCCGCAGGGTCATAGCCCGAAAGAAGCGAGGAAATCGAAAGACTGAAGGAATTGATATAATCCAGAGGTGTATGATAATAGGCAACAACAATGCCGGGTGCATCCAGTCTTTGCACCGCCGCCAGATCCAGATAACACCCCTCAGGGCAGAAAAGCCGCACGGCATAGCGCTTTTCGGGATACTGCGCCGTATCCAGCAGGGCTTCGGAATCCAGATTTTCATGCACGAAAGCTGCCATATCCGCCGCTTCGCTTGCGGCAGTAATATTTCCCGCTTCATCCAGAAGCAGAATCCCCGAAACGTAGCAGTCCTTCACACAGGTATGCAGAAAATCCGCACTGACAGGCCTTGTGGCTTCCTCCAATCGGTGCGCCGTCTGGTTTGCGCTTTCCACAATCCGTATCAGGCTCTTGGATTCATCCGCAAGCCCAATGCGGCTATAGCGGTTACACTGCTCCTTCACATAATTGACCGTATTCACCATGGTGCGCTGTGTAGCAGCGATATCCTCATTTACGGCAAGCAAAAATACGCCGCCCAAAAGCAAAACGCCCAGTAAAAGCTGTAAAAAAAGGATACGCGTGCAGGGCTTTGCAGAGGATTCATTCCACATCTGCAATCACCCCCATATCATTTTCATCCAGATACCTCCCGATGATTTCCTCCATCGTGCCATCCGCACGCATTTCTTCAAAGGTTTCGGAAAGCTTCTGTTCCAGACCGCGATCATCCTGTTTGGAAAACGCCACGCCCAAGCCAACCGTCAGCAGCGGTTCCTCCAGAATCCGATAATCCAGCTTATAATCGGACATGCACTGCAAAATTGCCGTTTCGTGCGCGGCAATCGCATCCGCATAGCCCTTGCTCAGACAGGGATAAATCAATTCCCGATTCTGCATGGAAAACACCTCGCGCAGAGCAGGAAGCCTTGCATCCGTATGCGAAAGAAACAGCTCCTCCGGCTTTGTGGTAGACTGCACCGCAATGCGCTTGCCCTCCAAATCCGCCAGTGTTTTTATTTCGCTGTCCCGATTGACCGCCACCACTTGACGGCTCATCATATAGGGCGCACTCCAACGGTATTCCTCCTCGCGCCCATCGATGGAAAAGCTGCCCCAGATGCAGTCGATTTTTCCGCTGTCAACCAGCTCCTTCTTTTCCTCCCAGTCGATATAGGTAAACACCGCCTGATATCCCATGCGTCGAAAGGCTTCTGTCGCTAAATCCACATCTATCCCCGTTGGTCTGCCGTCCACATTCTCATAATTATAGGGCGGATAATTATCACTGCCGATAATAATAGTCGGCAAATCTGTCTGTCGTGCCGTTTTTTCCGCCGCGCCGCAGCCGGACAGGCTGACACAGCAGACCACAGCCGCCAAAACCATGCCCCTGATTTTCTGTTTCTGCATAACACCCTCTCCTCTTTTTTATGCCCATTTGTAAATAATAAGGCAGTCAGCGGACTGCTGACTGCCTTATTATCCACAGGATTGCGATTTGTCCGTTTCCCCTGTCCATATATCACAGTTCGTGTATATTAAAATTATATGAAAGAAATCTGTCTATTTCAAGTATTTCTTGTCAAAACCAGACAGAAAACGAGGATTTTTATCAAATACAATATCATGTTTTGCAAAAATCCATCACCTTCAGCAGTTTTTTTGACAAAACCTGCTAATTTAGCATTGTCCGCCGCGCGCAGATATGGTATGATGTGGTAAATTTCTCCGCACAGCAAGCCACGCGCTTTCTGCAAGGAGACAAAATAAAAATCAAACAGCTGCTGACACAAAGAAAGGCTTCTGCGTGAAAGGGTAGGTCATACATACGTTTTACAGAATTTCTGCGCCCTTTCTCCATATTTTTTCGGGGCGTTTTTTATTGTCTGCAAAAAAAGAGATAAAAAGAAAGGAAGATAAAGCAATGTATCCCTACAACCCACACTCCCAAAAGGCAGAGGAATTCATCAACCACGAGGAAATTCTGGAAACCCTTGCCTATGCAGAGGAAAATAAGCACAACATTCCCTTAATCGACAGCATTATCGAAAAAGCAAAGCTCCGAAAGGGACTTTCTCACAGAGAGGCAATGGTGCTTCTGGATTGCGATATTCCCGAAAAAAACGAAGAAATTTACGCGTTGGCAAAGCAAATTAAGCAGGATTTTTATGGCAACCGTATTGTGATGTTTGCGCCGCTGTATCTTTCCAATTACTGCGTCAACGGCTGTGTTTACTGTCCGTACCATGCGAAAAATAAGCACATCCGCAGAAAAAAGCTGACACAGGAGGAAATTGTCAGAGAGGTAACGGCTTTGCAGGATATGGGGCATAAGCGTCTGGCACTGGAAACAGGCGAAGACCCCGTCAATAACCCCATTGAATATGTACTGGAAAGCATTCAAACGATTTACAGCATCAAACATAAAAACGGCGCAATTCGCCGCGTGAATGTCAATATTGCGGCAACAACGGTGGAAAATTATCGCAGGCTGAAGGATGCCGGTATCGGGACATATATCCTCTTTCAGGAAACCTACAACAAGGAAAGCTATGAGTGCCTGCATCCCACAGGCCCTAAGCATGATTATGCCTACCACACCGAAGCGATGGACAGAGCCATGGAGGGCGGCATTGATGATGTCGGGATTGGCGTTTTGTTCGGCTTGGAGCTGTATCGCTATGAATTTGCAGGGCTTTTGATGCACGCAGAGCATCTGGAAAGCGTATTCGGCGTAGGCCCGCATACCATCAGCGTACCCAGAATCCGCCATGCCGACGATATTGACCCCTCCGCCTTCGATAACGGCATTGATGATGATACCTTTGCAAAAATCGTAGCCTGCATCCGTGTTGCCGTTCCCTATACAGGCATGATTGTTTCCACCAGAGAAAGTCAGGAAAGCAGAGAACGTGTGCTGAGTCTTGGGGTATCCCAAATCAGCGGCGGCTCCAGCACGAGTGTCGGCGGCTATTATGAAAAGGAGGCAGAGGAGGATAATTCCGCGCAGTTTGATGTCAGCGATAACCGCACACTGGATGAAATCGTGAAATGGCTGATGGATTTGGGCTATATCCCCAGCTTCTGCACCGCCTGCTATCGTGAGGGCAGGACGGGCGACCGCTTCATGAGCCTTTGCAAAAGCGGACAGATTCAAAATTGCTGCCTGCCTAATGCACTGATGACGCTCAAGGAATATCTGATTGACTACGCCGCACCGGAAACAAAGGAAATCGGGGAAAAGCTGATTCTGGAGGAAATCAAATCCATCCCGAAGGAAAAAATTCAGGAGATTGTACGGAAAAATCTGGTTGAAATCGAAAAGGGAAATCGGGATTTCCGCTTCTGAAAAAATTCTATGTATCAAAAAGAGGATGTTAAAAAACATCCTCTTTTTTGCTTCCATTATTTCTTTTTGTTGGGAATCAGCTTCTTTGTACCACCCATATAAGGCCACAGAACCTCAGGGATATTTACAGTACCATCTGCCTGCAAATTGTTTTCAAGGAAAGCAATCAGCATACGAGGGGGTGCTGCAACGGTGTTGTTCAGTGTGTAAGCGAAGTATTTCTTGCCTTCTGCATCCTGTACGCGGATACCCAGTCTTCTTGCCTGTGCATCGCCCAGATTGGAGCAGCTGCCGACTTCAAAGTATTTTTTCTGTCTGGGAGACCAAGCCTCAACGTCAACGGATTTTACCTTCAGGTCAGCCAAATCGCCGGAGCAGCATTCCAGTGTTCTTACGGGGATATCCATGGAACGGAACAGGTCTACGGTGTTCTGCCACAGCTTATCATACCACATGGGAGCTTCCTCAGGATTACATACAACAATCATTTCCTGTTTTTCAAACTGATGGATACGGTAAACGCCTCTTTCTTCAATACCGTGTGCGCCTTTTTCCTTACGGAAGCAAGGGCTATAGCTTGTCAGGGTCTGCGGCAGATCTTCTGCTTTATTCAACGTATCGATGAATTTACCAATCATGGAATGTTCGGATGTACCAATCAGATACAGGTCTTCGCCTTCGATTTTATACATCATTGCATCCATTTCCGCAAAGCTCATAACACCTGTTACAACGTTGGAACGAATCATGAAGGGAGGAATGCAGTATTTGAAGCCTCTGCCAATCATGAAATCTCTTGCGTAAGCCAGAACTGCGGAATGCAGACGCGCGATGTCGCCCATCAGGTAATAGAAGCCATTGCCTGCAACCTTTCTTGCGCTATCCAGATCGATACCGTCGAAGGTTTCCATAATATCTGTGTGATAAGGAATTTCAAAATCGGGAACAACGGGTTCGCCGAATCTTTCTACCTCTACGTTTTCGCTGTCATCCTTACCAATGGGAACGGTAGGGTCAATGATGTTGGGAATGGTCATCATGATAACCTTGATGCGTTCCTCAACCTCTTTTTCTCTTGCGGAAAGGGTTTCTACGCGTTCTGCGTCTGCGCCAATCTGTGCTTTTACCTTTTCGGCTTCGTCCTTTTCGCCCTTTGCCATCAGCGCACCAATCTGCTTGGAAAGCTTATTTCTCTGCGCTCTCAGTGCTTCAACCTCCTGCTTGATGGTTCTGTTTTCCTTATCCAGCACCAGAACCTCATCTACCAGAGGCAGCTTTGCATCTTGAAATTTTTTGCGGATGTTTTCCTTTACGATATCAGGGTTTTCTCTTACAAATTTAATGTCTAACATTTCATGACCTCCTAAAAATAGTATTTTTTCGGATGGAAGTTTTTCGTATATCTTATGAAAGGTT
>OBRJ01000605.1_pt1 | contig 14425 bp, 8 predicted proteins | sample 1494831 | NCBI WGS metagenome assembly OBRJ01 (sample SAMEA3360658, study PRJEB22359) | human gut metagenome | biome: ENVO:urban biome; feature: ENVO:human-associated habitat; material: ENVO:feces | place: Bangladesh | collected 2011
ATTCAAAAATACAATGCGCTTTTTTTACGTCAACCGGCATAAATTCGGATTTCAGATTTCCGGTTTTGTCAAACGTTACAATTTCTCCCGGAGCGACATCGCGGACGAATTCGGCGCCGATCGAAGTGAGGGCGCAGCTTTCCGAGGCGAGAACCCAGGCGTTGTCCCGCTTTCCGATGCAGAGCGGTTTTAAGCCATATGGGTCGCGCACGCCGATGAGTTTTCTCGGGCTCATGATGACAAGGGCATAGGCGCCGCGGATTTCTTTTACCGTGCGCAGAATCGCTTCTTCTACCGTTTTGGAATGAACGCGTTCCCGCGCAATGCCGTAGGCGATGATTTCAGAGTCAATCGAAGTGTGAAAAATTGCGCCGGTGTTTTCCATCTGCTCGCGCAGTTCCATAGCGTTGACCAGATTTCCGTTGTGCGAAAGGGAAAGGGAGCCTTTCAGATAATTCAGAACGAGCGGCTGTGCATTCTCTACGGTAGTGGAACCGGTGGTAGAGTACCGGACATGGCCGATGCCGATATTGCCGGACAGTTCTTCTAATTTGGATTCTTTGAAAACTTCGTTGACAAGGCCAAGGCCTTTGTAGGATTTCACATGGCCCTTTGGACCGCTGGTGTCAGAGACGGCAATTCCGCAGGACTCCTGTCCTCTGTGCTGCAGGGCGGAAAGGCCATAGTAGATCGAAGGACTGACGTCGGCACCATCCAGATCGTAAATGCCGAAAACACCACATTCCTCCCGGAGACCGGTATCATAACAATTGTTTGACGATGGCTGCATAGGTATTCTCCTTTTTTCAGTTGTAGACCTGCATGTTTTAAAAACATTGATTATCATACTCATTTTTGCGGATGATGTCAAGAAAATCGTGATATGTATAAAATATGGTGCAGAAATTTAGGATTTCGTGGAAAATGTCGAAAATAATAAAAAATAGTAAAAAAAAGTTGCAGGAAATTCGAGATGTGTTATAATCGTTTTTGATTTTGAATGAAAGCCCCGGACAGCAGCTATGAATGAGCCATGCTTGCATGAGCGAATTCATAGATATTGGGCGGGCAAGACGACATGAGTAAGTAGGGCGATAGCCCGGATTACGAATGTTGTCAGCAGTTACGGGAGCGACGCAGGCGCGGAGTAACTGGCTTTCATCATAGAGATGTCGCCGGCAGGCGGCATTTCCTTTTAGAGAAACTTGTGACGGAAAAGAAAATATCAGAAGAGAAAAGCAGGAGGAAATCAATATGGCAGTAAAATATGTCTTTGTGACAGGCGGAGTAGTCTCCGGCCTTGGAAAGGGAATCACGGCGGCGTCCCTTGGACGGCTTTTAAAAGCCCGAGGATACAAAGTGACGATGCAGAAATTTGACCCGTACATTAACGTTGACCCGGGTACGATGAACCCGATTCAGCACGGCGAGGTTTTCGTTACCGATGACGGCACAGAGACAGACCTCGATCTCGGCCACTACGAGCGTTTCATCGACGAGAGCCTGGATAAAAATTCCAACGTGACGACCGGAAAAGTATACTGGTCTGTTCTGCAGAAAGAACGCCACGGTGATTTCGGCGGAGGCACCGTACAGGTCATTCCGCACATTACAAACGAAATCAAGAGCCGTTTCTACCGCGGAAAAGAAGTAGATGAGGAGCGTATTGCCATCATTGAGGTCGGCGGAACCGTCGGCGATATCGAGAGCCAGCCGTTTTTGGAGGCAATCCGCCAGTTCCAGCATGACGTCGGACACGAGAACGCCATTCTGATCCATGTTACCCTGATTCCATATCTGAAAGCTTCCGGTGAAATGAAAACAAAACCGACGCAGGCGAGCGTAAAAGAGTTGCAGGGAATCGGTATTCAGCCGGATGTCATCGTATGTCGGTCCGAGCATCCGCTGACCACCGAGATCAAAGATAAAATTGCTCTGTTCTGCAACGTTCCGTCAAGCCATGTTCTGCAGAACCTGGACGTGGAGTATCTATATGAAGCTCCGCTTGCCATGGAGAAAGAGAACCTGGCGCAGGTTGTCTGCGAGAGCCTTCACCTTCCATGCCCGGAACCGGATCTGTCCGACTGGACCCATATGGTAGAAGCACTCCGCCATCCGAACAAAGAGGTGACGATTGCGCTCGTCGGAAAGTATACCCAGCTGCATGATGCATACCTGAGCGTTGTTGAGGCATTAAAACACGGCGGAATTGCAAGCCATGCAAACGTACACCTGAAATGGGTGGATTCCGAGCTGGTAACCGAGGAGAACGTGGCAGAGTATCTGAGCGATGTGGACGGTGTTCTGGTACCGGGCGGATTCGGAAACCGCGGTATCGAAGGCATGATCACAGCGATTCGATATGCAAGAGAGAACAAGATTCCGTTCCTCGGCCTCTGCCTCGGCATGCAGCTGACGATTGTTGAATATGCAAGAAACGTTCTCGGTTACCACGACGCACACAGTATCGAGATGAACCCGAACACCATGCACCCGGTGATCGCACTGATGCCGGATCAGGATGGAATCGAGGATATCGGCGGTACGTTACGTCTCGGCGCATATCCATGCGTCCTGGCAGACGGATCGAAAGCACAGGAGCTGTACGGTGAGAAAGAGATTTCCGAGCGTCACCGCCACCGCTATGAAGTAAACAACGATTTCCGGAAAGCACTGACCGAAAACGGCATGGTTCTCTCCGGTGTTTCTCCGGACGGAAGAATCGTTGAGATGGTAGAGCTTTCAGATCATTCGTTCTACATCGCAACGCAGGCACATCCGGAGTTCAAATCCCGTCCGAACCGTCCGCATCCGCTGTTCCGCGGCCTGATCGCAGCAGCAGCCGAGTACCATGCGGCAAAATAATCGATAAATGGTATGAAAAATTAGGTAAAATGCAGTAATAACCTAAGAAAGTTAAGAAAAAATATAAAAAATTATATAAAAATTAAATTTGCTCTTTACAGGACGAAAAAAATAGAGTATAGTAAGGGCAATCCAGAAAGAACGGCGGGGAACAAAAGATTCCCCTCCATTCTTTTCAGAAAAGACAAAGGATAACCGAAAATAAGGAAAGTAAAGGAAGGGAAGCCGTATGACACAGAGCAAAGAGCGTGTCATGGGAGAAGAAGGGCTGTACCGTTCTTCCTTTGAACACGACAACTGCGGTATCGGAGCCGTCGTGAATATCAAAGGTGAAAAATCCCATGCGACCGTAGAAAACGCATTAAAAATCGTAGAAAATCTTGAACATAGAGCCGGCAAAGACGCCGAGGGTAAAACAGGAGACGGAGTAGGAATCTTGTTGCAGATATCGCACAAATTCTTTTCCAAAGCCTGTTCGACCCTCGGTTTTTCATTAGGCGGAGAACGGGAATACGGCGTCGGCGTATTCTTCTTCCCACAAAATGAGCTGAAACGGAACCAGGCAAAAAAGATGTTTGAGATCATCGTGGAAAAAGAGGGACTGGAACTCCTTGGATGGAGAACCGTGCCGACCGTTCCGGAAGTTCTCGGCCATAAGGCAAGAGAGTGTATGCCTTACATCATGCAGGCATTCATCAAAAAACCGGAGGATGTGGAAAAGGGAATCGCTTTCGACCGTCGTCTGTACGTCGTACGCCGTGTTTTCGAACAGAGCAACGACAACACCTACGTGCCATCCCTTTCCAGCCGTACCATCGTATACAAAGGTATGTTCCTCGTAGGACAGCTCCGCACCTTCTTCCGCGATCTGCAGGATGTCGATTATGAATCTGCAATCGCCATGGTGCATTCCCGGTTCAGCACGAACACGAACCCAAGCTGGGAGAGAGCACATCCGAACCGTTTCATCGTACACAACGGCGAGATCAACACCATCCGCGGAAACGCCGACAAGATGCTGGCCCGTGAGGAGACGATGTCCTCCCCGATGCTGCAGGATGAACTGCACAAGGTTCTGCCGGTTGTCAACACCCAGGGTTCTGACTCTGCAATGCTCGACAACACACTCGAGTTCCTGACCATGAGCGGTATGGATCTTCCGCTGGCTGTCATGATCACGATCCCGGAGCCGTGGGCAAACAACGATACGATTTCCCAGGAGAAACGTGATTTCTATCAGTATTATGCAACGATGATGGAGCCGTGGGACGGACCGGCATCGATCCTGTTCTCCGACGGAGATGTGATGGGAGCAGTGCTCGACCGCAACGGTCTTCGTCCTTCCCGTTACTACATCACTAACGATGGATTCCTGATCCTTTCCTCTGAGGTCGGTGTTCTGGAAGTTCCGGAAGAAAAAATCGTCTTAAAAGAGCGTCTCCATCCGGGCAAGATGCTTCTCGTCAACACCGTACAGGGAAAAGTCTTAAACGATGAGGAAGTCAAAGAATATTACGCAAAGAAACAGCCGTACGGCGAATGGCTCGACAGTTATCTGGTACAGTTAAAGGATATCAAAATCCCGAATCTGCCGGTCGAAGAGTACACGAAAGAAGAGCGGATGCGCCTGCAGAAAGCGTTCGGCTACACCTACGAGGAGTACCGTTCCTCCATCGGAAAGATGGCATTAAACGGTGTCGAGGCAACCGCTTCGATGGGTATCGATACCCCGCTTGCCGTTCTCTCCCATGAGCATCAGCCGCTGTTCAACTATTTCAAACAGCTCTTCGCACAGGTAACGAACCCGCCGATCGACTGCATCCGTGAGGAGATCGTAACTTCCACAAGCGTTTACGTCGGACGTGACGGAAACCTGCTTGAGGAGGAGCCGAAGAACTGCCAGGTATTAAAGATCAATAATCCGATCCTGACCAATACCGATATGCTGAAGATCAAGAACATGAAAGTCGAAGGCTTCAAGGCAGTGACTGTTCCGATCACCTACTACAAGAGCGCACCGCTTGACCGTGCGATGGACCGCCTTTTCGTCGAGGTTGACCGTGCACACCGGGCAGGAGCCAACATCCTGATTCTCTCTGACCGCGGCGTCGATGAGAACCATGTGGCGATTCCATCTCTCCTGGCTGTATCTGCGGTTCATCAGCATCTGGTAAAAACGAAAAAGAGAACTTCTCTTGCGATTATTCTGGAGTCCGGCGAGCCGCGCGAGGTGCACCATTTCGCAACACTGCTCGGCTACGGTGCCTGCGCAATCAACCCGTATCTGGCACTCGACACGATCCATGAGCTGATCGAAGAGGGCATGATCAAGAAAGATTACTACGCAGCCGTTGAAGATTACAACCACGCAGTCATCTCTGGTATTGTAAAAATCGCAGCGAAGATGGGTATCTCCACGATCCAGTCGTATCAGGGTTCCCAGATCTTCGAGGCCATCGGTATCTCAGCAGATGTCATCGACAAATACTTCACCGGTACGGTCAGCCGTGTCGGCGGTATTACCCTGGAAGACATTGCAAAAGATGTCGATGAGCGTCATTCCCAGGCATTCGATCCGCTGGAGCTGTCTACCGATCTGACACTGGACAGTATCGGCCGTCATAAATCGAGAAGCCAGGGCGAGGAGCACCGCTACAATCCGCGCACCATTCATACACTGCAGGAGTCCACAAGACGCGGCGACTACAAGATGTTCAAAGAGTACACAGCAATGGTCGACAGCGAGGAGAGCGGCTATCTGCGGAGCCTGATGGACTTCGATTATCCGGAGCAGGGCGTTCCGCTCGAAGAAGTTGAGAGCGTAGATTCTATCGTAAAACGATTCAAAACAGGTGCGATGTCCTACGGTTCTATTTCCCAGGAGGCACATGAGACACTGGCAATTGCCATGAACCGTCTGCATGGAAAATCCAACACTGGTGAGGGCGGTGAGAGTGATGACCGTCTCGAATCCCCGGAGAGATGCTCCGCGATCAAACAGGTAGCATCGGGAAGATTCGGCGTTACCAGCAAATACCTTGTCAGTGCAAAAGAGATCCAGATCAAGATGGCCCAGGGTGCAAAACCGGGCGAGGGCGGCCACTTACCGGCCGGAAAGGTTTACCCGTGGATTGCAAAAACACGTCACTCCACACCGGGTGTATCCCTGATTTCCCCGCCGCCGCACCACGACATCTACTCCATCGAGGACCTTGCACAGCTGATTTATGACCTGAAAAACTCGAATGTGAATGCAAGAATCTCCGTTAAACTGGTATCCGAAGCAGGTGTTGGTACTGTCGCAGCCGGTGTTGCAAAAGCCGGAGCACAGGTTATCCTGATTTCAGGATATGATGGAGGAACGGGAGCAGCACCGAGAAGTTCCATCCACAATGCAGGACTTCCATGGGAGTTAGGCCTTGCCGAGACCCATCAGACGCTGATCAAAAACGGCCTCCGCAACCGTGTCATGATCGAGACCGATGGTAAGCTGATGAGCGGCCGTGACGTTGTGATTGCAGCACTCCTTGGCGCCGAGGAATTCGGTTTTGCGACCGCACCGCTTGTAACGATGGGATGCGTTATGATGCGTGTCTGCAACCTCGATACCTGCCCGATGGGTATTGCAACCCAGAACCCGGAGCTGCGCAAACGTTTCCGCGGCAAACCGGAGTACGTCATCAACTTCATGCGCTTCATCGCAGAAGAGATGCGGGAATACATGGCAAAACTTGGCTTCCGCACCGTTGACGAGATGGTCGGCCGTTCCGACCTCTTAAAGAGAAATGATAAAGTGACGAACGAGCACGCAGACCGCGTAGACTTAAGCCAGATCCTGAACAATCCGTTTGCAAAAGCAGGCGAGAAGGTAACGTTCGATCCGAAAGATGTTTACGACTTCAAACTTGGCGCAACCCTGGATGAGAAGGTACTCTTAAAGAAATTCGGTCCGGCAATGGATAAGAAAGAGAAGAAGACCGTCAAAGTCGAGATCACCAACACCGATCGTACCGTGGGAACGATTCTTGGTGCCGAGATCACCAGAAAATTCGGCACCTCTCTGGAGCCGGATACGTACACCGTACAGTGCAAGGGTGCCGGCGGACAGAGCTTCGGAGCATTTATTCCAAAAGGACTGACCCTGGAACTTGAGGGCGATTCGAACGATTACTTCGGAAAAGGCCTCTCCGGCGGAAAACTGGTTGTCTACCCGCCGAAAGCAAGAAAGTATAAACCGGAAGAAAACATCATCGTCGGAAACGTTGCCCTCTACGGCGCAACGAGCGGTGAGGCGTACATCAACGGTATCGCAGGAGAGCGTTTCTGTGTCAGAAACTCCGGTGCTTACGCCGTTGTCGAGGGTGTCGGTGAGCATGGATGCGAGTATATGACCGGCGGCCGTGTCGTTGTCCTCGGCGCAACTGGAAAGAACTTTGCAGCCGGCATGAGCGGCGGTATCGCTTATGTCCTGGATGAAAAGAGCAACCTGTACCGCAATTTGAACAAGGAAATGATTTCGATTGAACTGGTAGAAAGCAAATACGATATTGCAGAGCTGAAAAACATGATTGAAAAACACGTCGCACACACCGGCTCTGAAAAAGGTAAAGAAATTCTCACACACTTTGACGAATATCTGCCGAAATTCAAGAAGATCATTCCGAATGACTATAAGCGCATGATGATGCTGAGTGCCCAGATGGAAGACAAGGGCCTTAGCAGCGAACAGGCACAGATTGAAGCATTTTACGAAAGCATGCGTAAGTAGGAGGAAGAAGAATTATGGGTAAGCCAACTGGATTTATGGAATATCAGCGCAAGACGGGAAACACCGTTGCCCCGCTTGAGCGTATCAAAAACTTTAAGGAATTTCATCTGCAGCTCCCGAAAAAGGAACAGCAGATGCAGGCTGCCCGCTGTATGGCATGCGGTGTACCGTTCTGCCAGGCGGGAACCATGATTGCGGGAATGGCCTCCGGCTGTCCGCTGCAGAACCTCGTTCCGGAGTGGAATGACCTTGTGTATCTTGGAAACTATGAGCAGGCATACCGCCGCCTCACCAAGACAAACTGTTTTCCGGAATTTACCTCCCGTGTCTGCCCGGCACTCTGCGAAGCAGCCTGTACATGCAACGTAAACGGAGACCCGGTCTGCACGAAGGAAAATGAACGCGCGATCATCGAAAACGCATGGGCAACCGGCCTGATTACGCCGCAGCCGCCGAAAGTGCGCACCGGAAAACGCGTTGCCGTTGTCGGAAGCGGTCCTTCCGGCCTTGCAGCAGCGATGCAGCTCAACCGCCGCGGCCATTCTGTTACGGTCTTTGAACGCCGCGACCGCGTGGGCGGACTTTTACGCTACGGTATTCCGAACATGAAACTCGATAAGAGCGTCATCGACCGCCGTGTGGATCTGATGAAGGCCGAGGGCATCGAGTTTGTGACGAATGCTGATATCGGAAAAGATGTAAAAGCTGACAAACTCTCAAAAGAATTTGACCGTGTCCTGCTCTGCTGCGGTGCGGCAAATCCAAGAGATATCAAGGCAGAGGGAAGAGATGCAAAGGGCATCTACTTTGCTGTCGATTTCCTGACTTCCGTAACGAAGAGTCTTCTGGATTCCAATTTTGAGGATCATGCCTACATCGATGCCAAGGGCAAACACATTGTTGTCATCGGAGGCGGCGACACCGGTAATGACTGTGTCGGAACTTCCATCCGTCTCGGTGCCAAATCTGTGACACAGCTTGAGATGATGCCGAAAGCACCGGATCAGCGTGCCGAGAACAATCCGTGGCCGGAGTGGCCGAAGATCTGCAAGACGGATTACGGCCAGGAAGAGGCAATCGCCGTATTCGGCCATGATCCGCGGATTTACCAGACAACCGTAACGGAATTTATCAAAAACAAAAAAGGTGAAGTCTGCCAGATCAAGACCGTAAAACTGACACCGAAAAAAGATGAGAAATCCGGCCGCATGATGATGGTTCCGGTTGAGGGAACCGAAGAGATTCTCCCGGCAGATCTCGTTCTTATTGCAGCAGGCTTTTTAGGATCCCAGAAATATGTGACCGATGCATTTAAAGTGGAAGTCAACCAGCGCACCAACGTGAAGACAGACGACGGAAAATACCAGACAACAAAAGAAAATGTCTTCACCGCAGGCGATATGCACCGCGGCCAGTCCCTGGTCGTATGGGCGATCCGCGAGGGACGCGAGGCAGCAAAGGCAGTCGATGAATCCCTGATGGGATACACAAATCTCTAAGTTTTTCTTGACAAAACACGCGAAAAACTGCTATAATATGCCCAAAACAAGGGTGTTTTTACGCAAGGTGTCTTTCTGCCCTGCCGCGTGAAAGCACCCTTTTCGTTTAGAATCGTCTTTGATAAAGGAGAGAATCGATATGGCAAAGTATACGAAGGAAGCGATCCTTCAGATGGCGGAGGAAGAAGATGTTGAATTTATCCGCCTGCAGTTTACCGATATGTTTGGAATGATGAAAAATATGGCCATCACCGCCGGACAGCTGGAAAAAGCCCTGAATAATCAGTGCGTTTTCGATGGCTCTTCGTTCGAAGGATTTGTCACCATCGAGGAAGCAGACATGTTTCTGCACCCGGATCTCGACACCTTTGCAATACTTCCATGGCGTCCGCAGCAAGGAAAGGTTGCAAGATTGATCTGTGATGTGTATGATAGAGAGGGGAATCTTTATGCAAAGAGTTCCCGGACCATCCTTCAGAAGGTAATTTTCGAAGCGAAAGCGATGGGCTATGAGTTTGAAATCTCACCGGAGTGTGAATTTTTCCTGTTCCACACCGATGAGGACGGCGGAGCAACGAGTGTAACGCACGACAAAGGCGGTTATCTGGATCTTGGACCGCTGGACCTGGGAGAAAACGCGCGGCGCGATATGGTGCTGACCCTCGAAGAAATGGGAATCGACGTTGAGTCTTCCTTCCACGAGGTAGCGGCAGGCCAGCACGAACTGGATTTCTGTCCGGCTGCAGCACTTCGGACGGCAGATCAGCTGATGACTGCCAAATTTGCTATCCGTACGATTGCAAAACGTCATGGCCTTCACGCAACCTTTATGCCAAAACCAAAAACCGGAGTTCACGGATCGGGTCTTCATCTTTCCTTCTCCCTGTTTCAGGAGGGAAAAGATGTGTTTGCCGACAAATCCGATGAATACGGGCTCAGCAAAGAGGCATATTACTTTATGGGCGGACTGATGAAACACATCAGCGGAATCGCAGCGATTACCAATCCGCTTGTAAACTCCTACAAACGTCTGACACCGGGATACGGTGCACCGATCTACGTGGCATGGTCTGCAAAGAACAGAAGCCCGCTGATCCGCATTCCGCTGACGGGAGACGGTATCATGGCCATTGAGCTTCGATGCCCGGATTCGGCAGCCAATCCGTACCTGGCACTTGCTGTCTGCATGGCAGCAGGACTTGACGGTATCAAACAGAAAATCGTTCCGCCGTCCCCGGTGGACCGCAATATTTCCGATCTGACAGAAGAAGAACGAAACGCGATGCAGATCACCCTTCTCCCGGGAAGCCTTGGAGAAGCGGTCGCAGAGTTAAAGAAAGACGATTTTCTGTGTCAGGTACTCGGCCAGGAATTTGTGAATGGATATATCAATGCCAAAGAAGAAGAGTGGCATGAGTATCTCCGTCAGGTATCCGACTGGGAGACCGAGAAATATCTGTACCGTATTTAGACGACGAAGGGGCCTGAAAATGCATGAGCAGCATAGTGATAGTACTTCCCAAAATAGAAGATGGAAAGCGCATCCGGGATATTCTGGCAAAAAGAGGATATGAAATCGATGCTGTCTGTTCGACAGCGGCAGCGGCGCTCGGAGAGATGAACAACTTAAACGGCGGTATCGTCATCTGCGGCTACAAGCTCCCGGATATGTTTTTTACGGATCTGAATGAGTGTATGCCGTCCGGCTTCCAGATGCTTCTGATTGCATCGAGCCGCGCATTAAGTGCGGTGGAGGGAACCGGAATCATGGCGGTTACGATGCCGCTTTCCGTGTACGAGCTGGTTAATACACTGGAGATGATGCTGCAGAGTGCGGCACGGCGCAGAAAGAAAGAGCGGGCAAAGCCCAAGGTGCGCAGCGCCGAGGAACAGCACATCATCGATCGTGCAAAAAGCCTTCTGATCGAACGAAATCACATGACCGAGTCGGAGGCCCATCGCTACATGCAGAAATGCAGCATGGACAGCGGCACCAATCTGGTTGAAACGGCACAGATGGTGCTGACGCTTTTGACAGAGTAAGAAAAAGTGAAAAGGAGCGACATAATAATGTTCAAAATCAATGACAATTATCTGAAATTGCCGGGAAGCTATCTGTTTTCCACAATTGCAAAAAAAGTTGCAGCTTACACCGAGGCAAATCCGGACGCGAAAATCATCCGTCTTGGAATCGGCGACGTAACCCAGCCGATCGCACCGGCGATCATTGAAAAGCTGCACGGAGCAGTGGATGAGATGGGACACGCAGAGACCTTCCACGGATATGCACCAGATCTTGGATATGCTTTCCTTCGCGATACCATCGCAAAAAATGATTATCAGGACAGAGGATGCGATATCTCATCTGATGAAATTTTTGTATCGGACGGCGCAAAATGCGACTGCAGCAACATTCAGGAGATCTTCAGCCTGGACAACAAGATCGCTATATGCGACCCGGTTTATCCGGTTTATGTAGACTCCAACGTAATGGCAGGCCGTGCCGGTGACTACGACGCAGCAACCGAGCGTTTCACGAATGTGATTTACATGCCGTGTACCGCAGAAAACAACTTCACCCCGGAGCTCCCGAAAGAAACCCCGGATCTGATTTATCTGTGCTTCCCGAACAACCCGACCGGCGCTATGGTTTCCAAAGCCGAGCTGCAGAAATGGGTTGATTATGCAAATAAAGTAGGAGCCATCATCCTGTATGATGCTGCATACGAGGCATATATCTCAGAAAAAGACATTCCGCATTCCATCTATGAGTGCGAGGGTGCAAGAACATGTGCCATCGAAATGCGCAGCTTCTCCAAGAACGCAGGCTTTACCGGTATGCGTCTTGGATTCACCGTTATCCCGAAAGACATCAAATCCGGCGATGTGACTCTGCACAGCCTGTGGGCACGCCGTCACGGAACGAAATACAACGGAGCTCCGTACATCATCCAGAGAGCCGGCGAGGCTGTTTACTCTCCGGAAGGAAAAGCACAGTTAAAAGAGCAGGTTGCTTACTACATGAAGAACGCAAAAGTCATCTACGACGGATTAAAAGGCGCAGGCTACACCGTATCCGGCGGCGTCAACGCTCCGTATATCTGGCTGAAAACACCGGGAAATATGACTTCCTGGGAGTTCTTTGATCACCTGCTTGCAGACGCAAACGTAGTCGGAACACCAGGATCAGGCTTCGGCCCGAGCGGAGAAGGCTACTTCCGTCTGACTGCATTCGGTACGTATGAGAATACAGTAGAGGCAGTGGAGAGGATCAAAAAACTGTAAATTGTGTGCGAAATACAAATAAAACAGAATTTCTGCGCAATTTTATAAACACGCGAAAAAATAATTTTGTATAGATAAAATTCACGAAAAATGCATTAGGATTTATATAAAATCCGTAAAAATTAGGTGTTTACAAATGCAAAACTGCTGTGCTATAATGCACAATATGAAAAAGGCAGTGAAGGAAACTCCGTATGCGGAATCTGACAGGAAGCCGATGTCACCGACTGAGAGCATCAGCATGGAGGAAACATACAATGGGGAACATTCCGGAGCCGGTCTGCTGAACATGAGATCCGAACAGGAAATCAAGTAGGCAGATCCGTGATACGCGTTAAGTATAAATGAGTGGGCGTTTTCCCCCGGAAAACCGGAGAGAAAAACGCAATGCGGGTGGTACCGCGGGAACATAAAATATCCCGTCCCGGAACAGTAGTTAAAAAACTGTTCCGGGACTTTTTTATTTGAAAAAAACAATCCGGGACAGGCGAGAAAGAGAGGAGAACAAGACATGGAATTTATGACAGGCGTAAAGAAAAAAGAAGACATCTCCGTAAAAACTCTGCTGGAGACACCGGAAGGCACAGAAGTAAAACTCGAAGGAGCCGTACACATCATCCGTGACATGGGCGAGGTTGCCTTTGTCATCTTAAGAAAGAGCGAGGGACTCGTTCAGTGTGTGCACGAAGAAGGAAGCGTTGACTTCCCGCTGAAAGATCTGAAAGAGGAATCGGCAGTTGCCGTAACCGGAACGGTCAAAAAAGAGGACCGCGCACCGGGCGGCGTCGAAGTCAGGCTGCAGACCATCACCGTTCTTTCCGAGCCGACCGAGCCAATGCCGCTCGCAGTCAACAAATGGAAAATGAACACCTCCCTTGAAGCAATGCTGAACATGCGGCCGATCGCTCTTCGAAACGTCAGAGAGCGTGCAAAATTCCGCATCCAGGAAGGCGTGGTACGGGCGTTCCGTGATTTCCTTCATTCCCAGGGATTCACCGAAATCCATACACCGAAGATCGGCGCGAAAGGCGCTGAGGGCGGCGCAAACATCTTCAAGCTGGAATATTTCCACCGCCCGGCTGTCCTGGCACAGAGCCCGCAGTTCTACAAACAGATGCTCGTCGGCGTGTTTGACCGTGTCTTTGAAGTCGGACCGGTTTTCCGTGCAGAGAAACACAACACGAAACGTCATCTGAACGAGTATACCAGCCTTGACTTTGAGATGGGCTACATCGAGGATTACACCGACATCATGGCAATGGAAACCGGATTTTTACAGTACATGGTGGAGCTTCTTAAAGAGGATTACGCAAAAGAGCTGGAGATCCTGAAAGTTATGCTTCCAAAGACAGAAGAAATCCCAACTGTACCGTTCACGAAAGCGAAAGAGCTGGTAGCCGAGAAATACAACCGAAAGATCCGCAACCCGTTCGACCTTGAGCCAGAGGAGGAGCTTCTGATCGGCCAGTATTTCAAAGAGGAGTACGACGCAGACTTTGTATTCGTCACCGAATATCCGTCGAAAAAGAGACCGTTCTATGCGATGGATGACCCGGAGGATAAGAGATACACAAAGAGCTTCGACCTGCTGTTCCACGGTCTGGAGATTACAACCGGAGGCCAGCGTATCCACGATTACAAGATGCTCTCTGAAAAGATCGCAGCCCGCGGCATGACAGAAGAGGGCATGGAGCAGTACTTGAGTGCTTTCAAACACGGTATGCCGCCGCACGGAGGTCTTGGCATCGGTCTGGAGCGTCTGACCATGAAGCTGATCGGTGAGGACAACGTCCGCGAGACAACGCTGTTCCCGCGTGATCTTACAAGACTGGAGCCGTAAGCGGATCCTGCTGGAAAATAAAAAAGGAGAATGAGTGAAATGGCAAATGTGATTTCAGATGAAACGATGGAATATGTCGGCATCCTGGCAAAGCTGGAATTAAAGGATGAGGAAAAAGAATCCGCACGGCAGGATATGCAGAAAATGCTGGATTATGTAGATAAATTA
>OBRJ01000606.1_pt1 | contig 14409 bp, 12 predicted proteins | sample 1494831 | NCBI WGS metagenome assembly OBRJ01 (sample SAMEA3360658, study PRJEB22359) | human gut metagenome | biome: ENVO:urban biome; feature: ENVO:human-associated habitat; material: ENVO:feces | place: Bangladesh | collected 2011
GCGACGACCTCGTAACCCTCAGCATCAAACATCTGACGGAAAGCCAGACGGCCAATACGACCGAAACCATTGATAGCAACTCTAACAGCCATTGTAATAGTACCTCCTAATTATTTTACCCATAATCGGATAAATCACGGTATCTTTATTGTAGACCAAAACCGGCAAACTTTCAAGTGTCTGCTAAAAAATTAACAACACAATTTCATCTTTTTTTACTTTTGTATGATTTTATGCACCCTGCCACAAAGCTTTTGTTCAATTACACCAAGGGCGCGCAGCCGCTTTTGTCAGTTATTTCCAGCTTTTCCCTGCCCAATACAGGCAAGCCCCATACCGCCGATGCAGCACAGCGCAAGACCGGAAAGCAGTTCCGGCAACACCGCCGCCATGCCGCCGCCAAAGCCCGCTGCCAACAGCAGAAGCACCCGGGGCAGTTCCCAGCACAGGCACAGGCAGAAGGCTGCAAGCGCCGCTGCGTGCAGGGTGCGGCCGTTTTCCGGCTGGGGCAGGTACAGTGTGCGCGCCAGCGCCGCCAGAAGCAGCAGCGCCGCCATTTCCTGCCAGACCGCTGCCGTAGGCTGTACCCTGTGCCAGCTGGAGCTGTTCTCCATAAAGCGCATCAGCACATTCCAGTAGAACAGTGCACTGCCCGCTATGGCCACCGGCAGACCTCCGGCAGGCGTTTTCCAGCCGTCCCGGCGCAGCCAGCTGCGTCCGAGGTTGCTCAGCCATACGGCACAGACCACCTCCAGCAGAATGCGTACAAAGGTGCTTACTGTACCGGCAGCGAACACAAACTGTGCTGCACCGGCAGCCAGCATACACACTGCCCCCGCAAAGGCCAGCACGCCTGCCGCCGGGCGGCGGCTGCGCAGCGGCTCCGGGGGCAGCGGGCGGCTGCGCCCGACCAGCACTGCGGCCAGCACCACAGCGCCCAAGGCAAGATACCGCCACCATACCGCGCCTGTGGTACACAGGCCGGTGGCAGCGTCCGTAGCAAAGGCAAGGTCTGCGCCGCGGCCAAGGCCAAGCAGTACGCAGAGTAGGACAACAACTAACTCTAACGGTTCCATTAACGCTCCTCGATGGGCTTATATTTCTGGCGCACGCCCAGATACTTGTAGGCCGGGCGGATGATACGGTTGGCAAAGATCACCTCTTCTACCCGGTGTGCGCACCAGCCCGGCACACGAGCGATGGCGAACAGCGGGGTGTACAGATCCTCCGAGATGCCCAGCATATTGTAGATCAGGCCGCTGAACAGGTCCACGTTGGCGCACACCGGCTTGGAGCTGCCCTTTTCCTCAGCAAAGATACCGGGTGCCAGCCGCTCGATGCTGCACAGCATATTGTACTCTTCCTCAAAGCCCTTTTCGTAGGCCAGATGCTTTGCGCGCTGCTTCAGAATGACCTCACGGGGGTCGCTGATGGTGTACACCGCATGACCCATGCCGTAGATCAGGCCGGAGCCGTCGCCCACCTGCTTGCGCAGGATGCGGCGCAGATACTCGCGCACCTCATCGTCATCCTCCGGGTTTTCGACGTGCTTGAGGATATCCTGCAGCTGGCGGTTGACCATCAGGTTCGCACCGCCGTGCTTGGGGCCTTTCAGGGCACCGATGGCCGCAGAGATGGCCGAGTAGGTGTCCGTACCGGAGGAGGACAGCACGCGGGCGGTAAAGGTGGAGCAGTTGCCGCCGCCGTGGTCTGCGTGCACCAGCAGGCACATATCCAGCAGCTTTGCCTCCTCGTGGGTGAACTTCTGATCCGGACGGTAGGTGCTGAGGATGTGCTCTGCCGTGCTCTGACCGGGCTTGGGCAGGTGGAAGAACATACTCTGTTTATCGTAGTAGCGGCGCTTCATCTGGTAAGCGTTCACCATCATGGTGGGCATACTGGCGATCAGGTTGATGCTCTGGTTCAGGATGTTCTCAAGGCTCAGATCCTCAGCGCGGTCGTCGTAGGAGTACAGGCCCAGCACGCAGCGCTGCAACTTGTTCATGATATTGGGCGAGGGGGCGTTCATGGTGTCCATGAAGCCGTCCGGCAGGGCGCGGGATTCTGCCAGGATCTCGCAGAAATCGTCCAGCTGCTCCCGGGTGGGCAGGCTGCCGAACAACAGCAGCCAGATCACTTCCTCAAACACGAAGCGGTCGTTGCGGTAAGCCTCGTCCACGATCTCGTTGATGTTGACGCCCCGGTAGATCAGCTTGCCGGGGGTGGGGATCACATGGCCTTCCTGATCCTTTTTGTAGCCCACAACGTCACAGACGTTGGTCAGGCCGGCCAGCACGCCGGTGCCATCCGGGTTGCGCAGGCCGCGCTTGACCCCCAGCCGCTCGCTGGTCTCCGGGTCGATGTAGTTGTTTGCGATGTACTCCTCGCACAGGGTACGCATGGTCGTCGGGTCCAGCGTTGCCACTTCTGCGTGTGCAAAGTTCATAGGAGTGCTCCTTTCCGTCTCTTACTTCTTATACTTTCCGATCCCGTCCATCCTACGCTCTGATGGACATACCTTTATAATATCGCTTTTGTGCAGTAAATTCAAGCGCTAAGTGCGCACTTCTTACCGTAAAGCGCAAAAATGCAGGTTTTTCTCTGCGCATTTCCCGCCGGTTTGCACGCCGCCGGGCGTATGATGCTTCTGAAGCTTGCGTCCCGGGAGGAGGTCTAGTATGAAACGTTCCTTTTTGTTGCTGTGCGCCGTTCTGCTGGTGCTGGGCTGCGCCCTGCCGTGTGCTGCCTACCGTCTTGCCTGCATGGCTCTTGCGCAGAGTGCCGCTCCGTCCGCAGCCGAAGCGGCCTCTGCCGCCTCGGAGGAAAGCAGCGAGCAAGAAGCTCCCTCCCCTGCTGACACAGCCGATACCGTCTGCTTTATGGATCAGAGCACCGGACAGGCGGTAACGTTGCCGCTGCGAGAGTACCTGATTGGAGCCGTTGCCGCCGAGATGCCGGTCAGCTGGCCGGATGAGGCGCTAAAAGCACAGGCAGTAGCTGCGCACAGTTACGCCCTTTACCGCCGGGACCACAGCACCGGGGAAAACGGCGCATGGTTCACCGCCGACCCCGCCCGGCGGCAGGGCTGCCTGACCGATGCAGTGCTGCACAGCTACTGGGGTACTGCCTACGCCGCCAACTACGCCCGGCTTTCCGCGCTGGTGGATGCCGTACAGGCGCAGGTGCTGTATTACGGGGACGCCCCCGCCGGGACAAGTTACTTTGCCATGTCCAACGGCCGCACCGAAGCCAGCGAAAACGTCTGGGGCACTGCCCTGCCCTATCTTGTGCCGGTGGACAGCAGCACCGACACCGCCGCCGACAACTACGAATACACCCTGAACCTTTCCGCCGCCCAATTACAACAGCTGCTGGCTGAGCGTCTGGGCATCGCCGCCGATCTTTCGCAACAGGCGCAGTGGTTCGGCACGCCGGTACTCACCCCCTCCGGCTATGTGGACAGTCTGCCGGTCTGCGGGCAGACGGTGCAGGGCACCGCCCTGCGCAAGGCACTGGGGCTGCGCAGCGCCTGCTTTACGGTGGTCTGCCAGAGCGGAACCTTCTCCTTTACCACAAGGGGCTACGGCCACGGCGTAGGCATGAGCCAGTGGGGTGCAAAGGCACTGGCAGAGCAGGGCGCAGACTACCGCACCATTCTGGCGCACTACTACCCCGGCACAGAGCTGCGGGGGTAATAGCCGCTGGACAAAGACGATTTTGAATGGCCTCCGCGCTGCTCTGGCCATATTCAGCGGAAAAGTCCTAAATTACGCAATTACGCAAATGGAGCCGCTGCACAAGGCAATGTGCAGCGGCTCCAAATTTTTTATATCCTTTTATCAGCCGAACAGCTGTGCAAACCAGCTTACGGTGGTCTCGGCGGCGGTCTCTACCGTGGTCTCCATCTGCTTGACCGTCTGCTGCAACTTAGTGCCCCCAGCATCCTTGACCGACCAGTAGGTCTGGGTGCTGCTTGCGCTGCCGGACACCGTGAAGTCCGAGGCAAAGCACAGGCTCTCGCCCGTAGAGTCGGTCACCAGCACCATGTAGGTGTAGCTTCCCTCCGGCAGTTCACCAAAGCGGATCTGGCTGTCCAGCGTGTTCAGCGAGAAGGCAGCGGCGTTCACCTGCGCTGCGGCGCTCTGCACGGTCTGGTCTGCCGCGTCCAGAACAGCCACCTGCACACTGGTCAGAGTGGTGCCGCTGGCGCTGTTGGCCGTACCGGTCAGTGCCATGCCGCTGCCGGTGCGAAGATTCACCGGATAGCGCACACCCTCCAGCCGCAAACCATCGGCCTGTGCCGCCACGCTGTTGTGATCTGCGGTGACGTACCAGTAGCAGGAGGATCTTGCAATGGACACACTGGAGCTGGTAATGGGGATGCGGCCGTAGCCGATGTTCCCCGCCGGGTCGGAGCAATAGAAAATACCGTTGGTGTAGTCGGTCAGCAGCACCGCATGGGGCTGGGTTCGATCGTACAGAACGATGCCCTCCGGGTGCTGTTCCAACAGGGAGATCAGCACCGCCGTTTTGCTTTGCAGACCGGAGGGCAGGGTGGCGTAGCCCACCTGCATCTCCTTATATGTAAAGCTGTGTGCAAGGCCGTTGGCCCATGCTGTGGAGCGCACACTGTTCTCGGTCACGTTCGTCCAGTCGCTCAGCCCGTCAAAGTAAGCACGGCGGCGCAGCATCATGGCTGCGGAAGCCAGCGTACAGGTGCCGCCCCGGCTCTGCTTGAAGTAGAAGCCTGCGTCCACGTTCAGGTCCACTGCCAATGCAGCGGGCAGACAGGTAAGCAGGAAAGCAAAGCTCAGTATCAGGGTCAGCAATCGTTTTTTCAAGGCGTGCGGTGCGGTGGTATTCACGGTTCGGTATTTCCTTTCTTGTTTCTTTGCGGATCTCATAGGGATCTACCGTTACAAAGTATACCAGTTTGTCATTCTTTTGTAAACAATTCTCCGTCTTTTTTCTCAATATCAACACGTTTAGGGGATATTCGTTGGCTGCTTTTCACAAATTTTTCTGTTATATTCCACGTATTTGACAAAATTTCGTCCTACCCACCGCACAACTATGAAAAAACATTTCTTTTTTGTCCAACACACAGGGCAAAAAAACGCTCAGTAAACCCAAATATTCGTCCCGGTATTTCACAAAACAATTCCCCTTCCAAGCCATGCAACAGCCCATCCGGCGCACTCTGGCCGGACTGCTGGCAGGCGGCGTCTGCTCCGGTTCCTCGCTCAAGAATGCATGGAACCGCATCGTCAGCATCCTCCCTTCTGAGTAAGGCAAAATCCACTGCATAACCACTGAAAACAGAAACCCGGAACCTTTTGAGTCCTTGCGGCCACGAAAAGGTTCCGGGTTTTTGCATTCTTTTTTCAGGGAGCCACTGCCCGCCGACTATCCTGCTTTTTTGCTCAGCCCAGTGCCTGCTGGATCTTGGCAAAGTCCTCCAGCGTCAGGGCTTCCGGGCGGATGCGGGCATCAAAGCCTGCGGATTCGATGGCAGCAATGACCTTCTCCTTGGGCAGGTTCAGCCCGCCTGCAATGGCATTGGCAGCGGTCTTGCGGCGCTGCCCAAAGGCGGCGCGCACCAGCGCAAAGTAGCCCGCCTCGTCCTCCACCTGCACAGCGGGGGTGGGGCGAATATCCATGCGCACCACAGCGCTGGTCACCTTGGGGGCGGGGTAAAAGCTGCCCGGTGCAGCGGTGAACATCAGCTTGGAGGTGGCGTAGTAGTTCACCGCACAGCTGATGGCGCTGGAAGCGCGGGTGCCGGGCACGGCGGCCAGACGGTCGGCGGCTTCCTTCTGCACCATGACGGTCAGGCTCTCGATGGGCAGGCGGTCGCCCAGCAGCTTCATCACGATGGGGCTGGTGATGTAGTAGGGCAGGTTTGCGCACACTGCCACCGGCATCCCCGGGAACTCCTCGGCGATGAGGGCTTTCAGGTCCACCTTCAGCACATCCTGTAACACCAGCTTGAAGTTGTCCACACCGGCCATGGTCTCGGCCAGCAGGGGCGGCAGGCGCTCGTCCACCTCGATGGACACCACCTTGGCGGCACGTTTAGCCAGCTCCTTGGTCAGCACACCGATGCCGGGGCCGATCTCAATGACACCGTAGCGCTTGTCTACCCCGCTGGCATCCACGATCTTGGTGGGGATGCCCGGGTTGATGATAAAGTTCTGCCCAAAGCCCTTAGAAAGTGCAAAATCGTATTTTTCGCACAGGGCACGGATCACAGAAAGGTCGGTCAGTTCCGGCATAGGGTCATTTCCTTTCTCAGAAAAAGGCTGTTGCAGAATGCAGCAGCCTTTTTGGTGTTTATGGTTCAGGATCGTGGGGTTCACTCCGCTGCGCTTGCAGCCGTTTCCGGCTCAGACGCAGCAGTCTCACCCTCGGCGGGCTCTCCCTCCGCAGCTTCTGCGGGGGCGGTATCGTCTGCTGCGGCAGAGGAAGCAGCGCTGTCCGCTGCGGCGGCAGAGCTTGCGCCTGCCAGCGTAGTGGTGCCGCTCAGCTGCTGGGCAGCGCTGACAGCGCGCTGTACCTGCGGGTCGGTCTGGGGGGTGTAGTCGTAGAAGTTCGTCGCTTCCTCTGTGCTCAGAGCGCGCTCCACATCCACGGTCAGGCCGGTGCCGTCAAAGCAGCTGCCGTCGCCGCAGACCAGCTTTGCCACCGTGATGACCACGGCACTGCCGTCCGACAGGCGCTGCGGGCTGCTTTGAATAGTGCCCTTGCCCATGGTGGTGGTACCCACCAGACGGGCTCCGTTCATGGTGCGCAGGGTGGCTGCGAACAGCTCAGCTGCGCTGGCGGTGTTGCCGTTGACCAGACAGACCATCGGCAGGCTGACGGAGCTTTCGGCATCGCTGCTGCCGATGACGGTGCGGTTGCCGTTTTTATCCTCGGCGTAGGCCACAGTGCCCTCCGGGGCGATCAGGTCAATGCAGCTGACAGCATCTTCCAGAATGCCGCCGCCGTTATCCCGCAGGTCAAACACCAGACTGGCCGCGCCGTTTGCGGTCAGGGTGCGCAGGGCATAGTCCAACTCGCTGGGGGTAGTGCCGTCGAACTGGCGGATGCGGATGTAGCCCACATTGTCCAGCAGCTGGTAGTCCACGGTGGTGCTGGTGTAGCCGGAATGGGTCAGCTCAGCCGTTTTGCTGGCGGCAGCGCTGTCCAGCCATGTCACGGTAACAGTCGTGCCGGCCTCGCCCTGCAGGGCTTTGTACACAGCATCTGCACCGGACAGGCTCTTGACATCAGTATCACCCACGGTGGTGATGTAGTTGCCCACGGCGATGCCTGCTTCCTGTGCGGGAGAGCCGTCGTAAACACGGGTCACCTTGGCGTAACCGGTCTTGTCAATGCCAAGCTCCACGCCGATGCCCAAAATCTTGCCGCTCTGGATATTCATCAGCTCGGTGTAGGCGTTGGCGGTGTAGTAGCGGGCGTACTTGTCGCCCGTGCCCAGCAGATAACCGGCGGTCAGGCGGTCGTACAAGGTGGCTTCGTCAATGGTGTAGTAATCGTTGCTGCGGACGTAGCGATCCACCTCAGCGATCTTGTTGTACATACTTTCCTTTTCTTTTACGCTGTTGACCGTGCTGTCGAACAGACGCATGGCGATGAGCATCGTGATGGAAAAGGTCACGGTCATGGCAAGGATCACGATAGTGACCGCCATACCCAAAGAAATTTTACGGTTCATGGTTTGTTTCCTCCGGTCAGAGCAGCAGCATCATAAGGATGCTGCCCAGCAGCGAGAGTACAAACACCCCTGCCAGAACCAGACAGCCGATGCGCAGCACGCGCTTGCGTTTTTGTTCGTTCATAGATCAACCAGACTCCTTGCGTTGCTTGTTAGTTGTGGGGGATGGGGATGCAGCTGCGGGGGTTCACGGCGTTGGCCTTGGAGCCGCCCTTCCACACCTCCAGATGCAGGTGGTTGCCAGTGGAATTGCCGGTGGTGCCCACATAACCGATCAGTTCACCCTGCTTCACATACTTGCCTGCACTGGTAGCCACCGAGCGCATGTGCGCGTACAGGGTGGTATAGGTATTGCCATCGGACATTTTGCCGTGGTAGATGATAACGTAGTTGCCATAGCCGCCGGTGGACCAGCCTGCCACCTGCACATAGCCGCTGGCGGCTGCGTAGATAGGCGTGCCGCCGGCCGCCGCAAAGTCGATACCGGCATGGAGCTTGTTTACGCCTGAGACAGGGTTCTTGCGCCAGCCGTACTCGCTGGAGATGCGGCTGTAACTCTTCAGCGGGCAGGCAAAACCGCTAAAGCTCAGCTGCGGCTTGCTGGCAGAGGCTGCGGCGATCAGCTTCTGGATCTCCTTTTTCACGGCCTCGTAGTTCAACTCGTCGGATTCAATGGCTGCCTGTGCCTTCTGCTGCGCCGCCTGTGCCTCGGCAGCGGAAAGTTTTGCCGCAGAGATGCTGTTGTTCAGCTCGCTCTGCTTGCCCTTCATCTGGGCGTTCTGGCTGTCCAACTCACTCTTCTGGCTTTGCAGCTCTGCTTTTTCGGCTTCCAGACCGGCCTTCTGCTCTTCCAGTGCGGCCTTATCGTCCTCCAGCTCCTGCTTGGCGGACTTCATGTTGTTCATGATCTCGGTGTCCTTGATGGAGATATCCTGCATCACCTCGTTGAAGGTAAGCAGCTCGTACAGGTCGTTCACTGCGCTGAGCATAGCCACACTGCCGCCGTCCCGCAGCTCCTGCATGGCAGCCATGTGCTTTTTGAAATCATCCCACTGACCGTCGATCTCGTTCTGCTTTTCCTCGATCTGGGTCTGCTTGTCCGTGATCTGGGTCTGCATCACGCCGATCTGCTGTTCCTTCTCGCCAATGTTGTTCTGCACCGCAGCGATCTGGCCGCTGAGCACACCGATCTGATCCTGCAGAACGGTGACCCGCTCCTTCAGTTCGCTTTCCAGCGCCTTGGCGGCGGACTCCTTCTTTTTGGCGTCCGACAGCTCCTTTTTATGCTGGTTGATGGACTGGGAAAGCTTATCCAGCTTACTCTGCAAGCTGGCCATGCTGGTGCTATTGGTAGCTGCCGAGGCCGGGTACACCGTGGCTGTCAGCAGCAGGCAGACACAGGCCAGCCCAAGGCTGACCACACGGATCAGCTTGCTGCGGGGGCTTTCCGGCCGGGCGTGCCGGGCGGTATAAGGGCCTGTGAGCCGGAAGGGCTTTGCGTGCATTGCTTTACTCATAAAACGCGGCTCCTTTCGGTCACACATTCAGATGTTTGCGGATAGAGAACATACTGCCCACGCCGCCTACGATGGCGCCGCTGAGCAGGCTTGTTACCACGATGGTCGGCAGCACGTTTGCCACCGGCACCAGTGCGCGGCCCATGAGCATCTGCCAGATGCCGCCCAGACCACCGGCGGCGTTGACCACATAAGTGTAGCAGCCAAGGCTGACAGCCGCCGTCAGCACGCCGGAGATCAAACCCATGGTCAGGCCCTCCACAAAGAAAGGCAGGGTGACCATGCGGTTGGTGGCACCCACATACTTCATGATCTCGATCTCGCGGCGGCGGGCAAAAACGCTCAGACGGATGGTGCTGCCCACCGTGATGATGCTGACCACCATCAGCACCAGCACGATCATGCGTCCGCCCTTGGTGACGGCTTTCTGGATCTCCACAAAGATATTGGTCATCTCCACCGGGGCAGTAACGCTGACAACGCCCGGGATGGCCTGCATCTTCACGCTCATGCGCTCCATCTGGGTCAGGTCGCTCAGGGTGACCCGGTAGTTGGCCTTAAAGGGGTTGTCGGTCTCAAATTCATCCCACAGGGAGGAATAATCCTGCATATAACCGCGGTAGGTGTCGAGCACATCCTGCTTGGAAACGTACTGCACCCCGCTGACCCCCGGCATAGCCGAAAGGGTCTCGCCTACCTGCGCGGCGGTGGCATCATCACATTCGGGGTCCAGATAGACCACCGTCTCGTTCTGGCTTCCCAGATAGGCCACCATGCTGCCCACATTCACCTCGGCCAAGCTGGCAAAGATGTTCAGGGTCATACAAACACTCAAAGAAGCGATGCAGGCAATGGTCATAGCCCAGTGCTTGCCCAGGTTGCGCACACCGCGCCGGGTAAGGAAAAAGAAAGTAGAGGGTCGCATCATACAGCAGCCACCTCCTTCTTTGCAGCGGACGCATCGTCCGCATCAAAGGCGGCAACATCCAGCGAAAGATCATCCTCGGCGGCAGCCACAGGGTCTGCGGGCACATCCGAGACGATGCGGCCATGGCTCAGGGTGACCACACGCTGATGGAAGCGGTGCACCAGTTCGTGCTCGTGGGTGACCACCAGCACCGTAATGCCCATTTTGCTCACCCGCTCCAGCAGCTGCATCATTTCCAAGCTCAGCTCCGGGTCGATGTTGCCGGTGGGCTCGTCCGCGATGACCAGCTTGGGGTTATGCACCAGCGCACGCGCCACAGCCACACGCTGCTGCTCGCCGCCGGAAAGGGTATCCGGGTAGCACTTGGCCTTATCCTCCAGATGCACCAGTTCCAGAATGTACTCCACGCGGGGACGGATCTCCTTGCGGGGCACGTTGAGGACGTGCATGGCAAAGGCCACGTTCTCGTACACGGTCATGCTGGGGATCAGCCGGAAATCCTGAAAGATGATACCCATCTGACGGCGCAGATAAGGGATCTTGTGGCGGCGCAGCTTGGCAACGTCCTTGCCCAGCACGGTCACCTTACCGGAGGTAGGCAGAGTCTCCCGCAGGATCAGCTTGAGCAGGGTGGATTTGCCCGCGCCGGAGTGCCCCAACAGAAAGACGAACTCGCCTTCGTCCACATGGAAGTTGATATCCTCCAGTGCAAGGCGTCCACCCTTTTTATATTCTTTGGAAACGTGTTCAAAATCGATCATGGAATCGTATTAGCTCCTGACATCAAGATTTTTGACGGTCAAGACAGCCCGTCCGCAGCTAACACTGCAAAAAGAACCGGCCAGCATCGGTTTCGAGCGGCCGGTTCGGCGCCGGCGGGGCAAAACCCGCACAGCGGAATATCAGTATTTGGCCGGGTTGTTGGACAGGTACTTCTTTACCATCAGCGCTACCTTAAAGACGATAGCGTCGTCGAACTCACGCAGATCCAGACCGGTCAGCTTTTTGATCTTTTCCAGACGATACACCAGCGTATTGCGGTGCACAAACAGGCCGCGGCTGGTCTCAGACACATTCAGGTTGTTCTCGAAGAAGCGCTGGATGGTGAACAAAGTCTCCTGATCCAGGCTTTCGATGCTGCCCTGCTTGAACACCTCGCGCAGGAACATCTCGCACACGGTAGTGGGCAGCTGGTAGATCAGACGAGCAATGCCCAGATTATCGTAGCGGATGATCTGCTTTTCGGTATCGAACACCTTGCTCACTTCCATGGCGATCTGGGCTTCCTTAAAGGAGGTGGCCAGATCCTTCACGTTGGCAATGGGGGTACCAATGCCAACCACGGCCTTGATGTAGTGCTCGCCGGAGAGGGTATCCACGATGCTGGCAGCCAGCTTTTCCATATCGGTGCGGTCGATGCCCTTGCGGATTTCCTTGACCAGCACAGTGTCAGTCTCGCTGATATTGAACACAAAGTCCTTCTGCTTATCGGGGAACAGGCTGCTGACCACATCGTAGGCAGAGATATCGCCGCCGCTGATCACCCGCACAATGAACACCACGCGGGAGACATCGGTGGCAAAGTGCAGCTCCCGCGCCTTGGCGTAGATATCGCCGGGCAGGATGTTGTCCAGCACCACGTTCTTGATAAAGTTGGACTTGTCGAACTTTTCGTCGTGGTACTGCTTGATACTCTGCAAACTGATAGCCAGCACACCGGCAAACTGCCCTGCAGTCTCGTCGGCACCCTCCACGAACACGGCATAATCGTTATGCTTGGCGTTGGAGAACTGCTGGTAAGTATAGCCGTCGCGCACAAAGCGGTCGCCTGCGTTCAGGCGCTCGGCCATATAGCCCTCGCGCACCTCGCCGATCAGGTTCAGCTCCGAGCAGGAAATGACAGCGCCGGTCTCATCCACAACGCCGACCACCCGATTGATCGCGTCCTTCATCTGGTAGATCACGCTTTGAAATACTCTATTGGCCATAAATGGATACCCCTTTTCCTCGTTTGTGCAAGCCGCGGCGGCATGGGTTGTGATTTTAAACAATTTAGCCGCATTACAATCTATATTTTACACAAAAGAATTTACTTTTGCAACAGATTTCAACAAAAAAAATAATTCTTTCTTGTTGAAATTATCTTTCGGGGCCATTTTTTGCCAAAAAAGTGCCTTTTTGCGTGGTTCTTACCGTTATTTTACCGATAAAATGTGATACATTTTTGAAAATCGCGTGAAAAGCGCAGCATTTTATCTGGTAATTTTTGCCACTTCTTCGTCAGAAAGCTCCCGCCACTGCCCCGGCGCAAGCTGTGCATCCAGTGCAAGGCCGCCAATGGCCTCCCGGTGCAAAGCATTCACCCCCGCACCGTACACGCCGAACATCCGTTTGATCTGATGGTACACCCCCTGCCGCAGCACTACCCGCACGGTGCATCCGTCCGGGGAAAGGGCGGTCACCTCGGCGGGCGAAAGAGCGGTGCCGTCCGCCAGCGTGACCCCCGCCGCAAAGCCGGTGCACATCTCCTGCGTGAGCGGGGTGTCGATGGTCACGGTGTAGGTCTTGGAAACATGGTGCCGCGGGGACAGGATATCGTGCGCAAAGCCGCCGTCATCGGTCAGCAGCACAAAGCCGGTGCTGGTCTTATCCAGCCGCCCGGCCGGGAACAGCTCCCGCCGGGGGTAGGCATCCCCTACCAGATCTACCACGGTGGTGTCCCGCTTGTCTGTGGAGGCGCTCACCACCCCCTCGGGCTTATTGAGCATAAGGTAGACGAACTTCTGATAGGTCAGCGGCGCACCGTCCACAGCCACGGTGTCGGTACATTTCAGCTGAGTGTCCCCTTTTTTGCACACCGCGCCGTTTACCTGCACGCGCCCCTTTGCCAGCATGGTTTTGGCCTCGCTGCGGGTGCACTGGGCAGTCTCGGCCAGATATTTATCCAAACGCATAAGCGGTTCTCCTTTGTTGATGATGCCCTCAGTGTAACATGACAGACAAAATCGTGCAAGGCACAAACGCAAAAAGGAGAAGCCCGCGGGCTTCTCCTTTTTGCAATTGATCTTGTTATCAGACGCTCAGAGAGGCGTGCTGCTCCACATCCTCGGGGTCAGCATCGAAGATGGGCTGCAGGACGTTGGCGATAAACTCCTCCACCTGCTGGGGTGCACGGCCCACAAAGTTCTCCGGCACCAGCCCTGCCACGATCTCCTCGCGGGTCAGGCCAAAGGCCGGGTCTGCGGCAATGCGGTCCACCATATCGTTGGGCAGACCCTCTTCCTTGACCTGCTTACCGGCGGCGATGGCGTGCTGGCGCAGGCGCTCGTGCAGTTCCTGACGGTTGCCGCCCTTTTCCACAGCCTGCATCATGATGTTCTCGCTTGCCATGAAGGGCAGCTCCGCCATCAGGCGGCTACGCACCACCTTGGGGTACACCACCAGACCATCGGTGACGTTGAGCATGATGTTCAGGATGGCATCGGTGGCAAGGAAGCCCTCGGCCATGGCCACGCGCTTGTTGGCGCTGTCGTCCAGCGTGCGCTCAAACCACTGGGTGCCGGTGGTAAAGCTGGGGTTCAGCACGTCCACCATCAGGTAGCGGGCAAGGGCGCAGATGCGCTCGCAACGCATGGGGTTGCGCTTATAGGGCATAGCGGAAGAACCGATCTGGTTCTTCTCAAAGGGCTCCTCCATCTCCTTGAAGTTCGCCAGCAGGCGCAGGTCGGTGGCAAACTTCATGCAGCTCTGGCCAATACCGGCCAGTGCGTTCAGGATAAAGGCGTCCACCTTGCGGCTGTAAGTCTGACCGGACACCGGCACAACAGCCTTGGGGTCAAAGCCCATCTCCTTTGCGATGGAAGCATCCACGGCGCGGATCTTGTCGGCATCGCCCTTGAACAGTTCCATAAAGGAGGCCTGTGTGCCGGTGGTGCCCTTGACACCGCGCAGCTGCAGGGTAGCCAGACGGTGGTCGATCTCTGCCAGATCCATCACCAGCTCGTTGGCCCACAGGGTAGCGCGCTTGCCCACAGTGGTGGGCTGTGCGGGCTGGCAGTGGGTGTAGGCCATGCAGGGCATATCCTTGTACTCCTTGGCGAAGTGTGCCAGCTTTGCCAGCACACCCACCAGCTTTTTGCGCACCAGTTCAAGGCCCTGCCGCATCACGATGATGTCGGTGTTATCGCCCACATAGCAGCTGGTGGCACCCAGATGGATGATGCCTGCCGCCTTGGGGCACTGCT
>OBRJ01000616.1_pt1 | contig 14051 bp, 10 predicted proteins | sample 1494831 | NCBI WGS metagenome assembly OBRJ01 (sample SAMEA3360658, study PRJEB22359) | human gut metagenome | biome: ENVO:urban biome; feature: ENVO:human-associated habitat; material: ENVO:feces | place: Bangladesh | collected 2011
CGTCCTGCAGCTTGTCACTTTCGCTCCAAAGAATTGTGACCGTAGGTTCTGCGGCGGGGTCTGGAATTTTAACGGGTGCAGGAATTTCATTGGCCTTTTCCGCCGCCTCTCGGAACGCTGTCAGCTTATCGCCCAACAGGACTTCCGACACTGCGGCTGTCTGCCCCAGCAGATTAAGTGCTTCCTGCCCGGCATCTGGCAGGGTCAGACCGGGCGCGTCCAGCTGGCCTCCGTCCAGAGCCTTGTTGTCCGCATCATACAGTGTATAGTCATAGCCGGAATCACAGGTCTGGATGAACAGGGTACTGCCGTTGTCCAGTACAAATGCGGCTTCCTGTACAGCTGAAAGGTCTGCTTCCCGCTGCTGGCGCAGTTCTGCCAGATGTTCGTCCAATGCAGAGATCATCTCATGGGCCGCACTTCGGATAATTTCCAGAGAGGCTTTCAGTTCGGCCAGTTCCCGGCCGGAACTCCACCCGGCCACATAGCCAAAGGAATACTCGGACGTGTCCAGCCCGTAGTGCTGGCAGACGGCATAGGCCACGCTTTCGGCCTGCACCTCGCGGGTGCGGCTGTCCGGGCGGCTGGTCTGTTCCGGGTCGTTGGGGTCGATGGCGTGCAGCTTGGCATGGGCAATTTCGTGGATAGCCGTCTTGATGGTCTGTAACTGGCTCATGCCCTCTTGGATGGCAATGCGGTTGTCGAGCAGATGAAAGTACCCATGCGCGCCGCCCTCGATGCCCTCAAACCCGATGGGCACCGGGGATGACTGCTCCAATGCCTTGAAAAAATCTTGGTAGTCCTGCACGCTGCCGGACAGTTCATTCACCGCAATAGAGGGCAGAGGTTCGCCCTCGGTTTGGCTGACATCGAACACGGACACCACCTTGAAAGCCGGAATCTGCACCGTCTTTTCTTCCGTCAGCGGCTTTCCATCCTTATCCAGAATCGGCTTGCCCTGTTCGTCCAGCTTTTCCATCTTCTGCTTGACCTTGTACGGCGCAGGAGCCAGAATCTTGATGCCTTTTTCGCCTTTCTTTACGGTGCGGTGGAACGTGTCTTTCCACTTGTTGAAGCCCGCCACCAGCTGCCCGCCCTGCATGGCAATCAGTAAGGTGTTGTTGAAACTGTAATTGTGGAATTTTGCCATCGTGGTGAGGTAGGCTTTGTAGCGGTCACTGTCGAATAATTCTTGAATGCCTGTTTCCAGACGGTCCGTGATTTCTTTCATCCGTTCCGTGCTGTCCTTGCCGTTCAGGATGATGGGAATAACTTTCTGCGGTTCTGTTTCAGGCTGAACCGGCGGCGGGATATTGGCTGCATCCCGCATGACTTCCGGCACAGGAAAGGACAGTACCCGGTATTCCTCCGGCACAGGCTGGCCCTCGTGGACTTTCTGCCACGCATCCCCGCTTTTGACAAGGTAGCCATACTCGGTAAACACGCCCTGCTCCTGCTGGGCCACATACCGGCCGAACTGCGCCGTGTCGATGCCGCCTTTCCATTCTTCCGGCATATCCACCATGCCGGAGCGATTCAGGTAGTAATCTCCTAGCTGGGCAGGCCCGCGCACATCCGGCAGATGCACATAATAGTCCACGTTTTCGGGAAAGTCGGTGATTCTCCCGATGCTGGAAAGCTCACTCTGCGGGACTTGCAGGGCGGCGTTCAGCTCTGCGCGTTCCCCGGTAGAGAGTGTTTCCAGTCGTGATGCCAGAAAGTTCAGTTCGTCCACATTGGATGCCAGCACCATGTTGTAGGGAATCGCAAAACGTTTTTCTTCCTCGGCAAAGTAGCCGGAAATGAAAAGGCCCTGCGGATTATCGGACGAAATGCCGATTTGCCGCAGGGCTGCTTGTACCTGTTCGGTTGTGGTAGGCAGGTCCAGCCAGACGCCATCCCTGCCTTGCTGCTGCCGATTTTGCAGCTGGATGGAAAATAATTCGCTCATTTGGTCACACTCCTTTTTTGCTATCCTACGGATAGAGAGAGCCGGTTATGGCAAAATGAATGCTTCACCTTACCATAACCGGCCCTCGTATTTTTGCCTTACTCTTTGCGCTCTACCCGGTAATTGACGTACTTGCCTCCCGTATCTGCCAGAAGCACCGTTGCATCATAGGTTTTGCCTGTCTTTTCGGAATAGAGGCCCTTTACCTTTGCCTTACCGTTTTTGAGCAGAGCAGCGGCGATCTTCGGCGTGAACGCCTTTTTGCGCTGCTCAAAGAAGCGGTCATTCTTCCACATCACGAACTGACAGCTACGGTTCCCGCAGTAGAAGTTTTTCTTGCCCTCGTAGACGTTTTCACCACACCGGGGACACTTGCCGATGATAACCCGTTCCGACTGGAACAGGTTTTGCTTGTCCGCGCTGATGCAGGAGTAGGTCTTGACCAGCTGACGCACCTGCGCTTCAATTTCGGCCATGAACTCGTCCGGGTCTGCATTGCCCTGGGCAATCTCGGTCAGACGGTTTTCCCATTCAGCGGTCAGGGCGGGAGAGGTCAGGCTTTCCGGCAGAACCACCGCCAGATTGATGCCGTCCTTGGTGGGGACAAGTTGCTTGCCCTTGCGCTGCACAAAGCCCATTTGCACCAGTTTTTCCAGAATCGCGGCACGGGTGGCCGGAGTGCCCAGCCCCTTACGTTCCGCTTGGCCCAGACCACCTTCTCTTGCTCCTGCGGAGCAATTCACCTTGTCCTCCGGCATATCCTCGGCCCCTGCCCGCTCCATTGCCGACAGGAGCGTATCTTCGGTGTAGGCTTTCGGCGGGGATGTGAAGTGTTCCGATACGGTAGAAGTTACGCGGAAACTCTGCCCCTCGGCCAGTTCTGGCAGGGTGTTCAGCACTTCTTCCTCGGTATCTGCTTTCAGGGTGGCGCGGAACCGCTGGTCGATTTCTTTCCAACCGGGAACAAGCACCGTCTTTCCCTTGGCGGTGAACTCGTTCCCGGCGCAGGAGAACACAGCAGTCACAGTTTCGTACTCATAGGGCGCGGCTATCGCGCAGAGCAGTTTGGAGCAGACAAGGTTCATCAGCTTGCATTCACTCTCGGCAAGACCAGTGAAACCCTGCTTTACAAATTCGGACGTGGGAAGGATGGCGTGGTGGTCCGATACCTTTTTGCTGTTCAGAATCCGGCCCACTTCCGGGGTCAAGTCAAGCCCTTGGGCAAAGGGCAGCAGCCCCAGCAGGTCAGACACAAGATGTTGTGCTGTCTGGCCCATATCCTCGGTCAGATATTGGCTGTCGGTGCGGGGATAGGTCAGCAGTTTCTTTTCGTAAAGCTGCTGGGCATAATCAAGGGTCTGCTTTGCCGTAAATCCGAACAAGCGGTTTGCTTCCCGCTGCAAGGTGGTCAGGTCATAGAGCTTGGGCGGCTGTTCTGTCTTTTTCTCCCGCTTGACAGAAGAACAGATAGCAGATGCCCCGGCACAGGCTTTTCTCAAAGTGTCGGCCTCGTCCATGCTAGCAATGCGTCCGCTGCCCGCTTTCAGGCTGCCGGACTGGATGCCGACCGTGTAATACTTTTCTTTCTGGAAGCGCAGGATTTTTGCATCCCGGTCCACCAGCATTTTCAGTGTCGGGGTCTGCACCCGGCCCACCGTCAGGGTCTTATGGTACAGCACCGAAAACAACCGCGTTGCATTGATGCCCACCAGCCAATCCGCCTTTGCACGGCAGAGGGCCGATTGATACAGAGCATCATAATCCGAATCCGGGCGCAGGTTTGCAAAGCCCTCCCGGATAGCGGCATCCTCCATACTGGAAATCCAGAGCCGCTTCACAGGTTTCGTGCAGCCGGCCATTTGGTAGACGAAGCGGAAAATCAGTTCTCCCTCCCGGCCTGCGTCGGTCGCGGCGGTCACACTGTCCACATCCGAGCGGTTGAGCAGGGCGCGGACGATTTCAAACTGCGGTTTCTTTTCGTCCGGTACGATGAACTGCCACGGCTGGGGCAGGATGGGCAAATCCTCATACCGCCACTTACAGTATTTTTCATCGTACTGGCCCGCCTCGGCAAAGGACACCAGATGCCCGATGCACCAGCTGACCAGATACCCGCCACCCTGCCAATAGCCGTTTTGCTTTTCGGTGGCCCCGATCACGGCGGCAATGCTGCGGGCTACACTGGGCTTCTCAGTAATTACCAGTTTCATATTAAACTCCCTGTGTTGTGTGTTTATGCTTTTTGTGGTATTATTTAACGAAAAGAGGTGATAATATGTCGATGCTCGACACTTACAGAAACAATCTTCTCAGAAAAAGAGAAGAAGCTGCCAAACTTAATCAGGATTTGGCAAAGGAACAAGCTAAAATTGCGCCGCTGCAGCAAAAAATCATTTCCGCTAATGCTGCAATCGGGCGTACAAAAAGTGCAAGTACAATAAAGTCTAAGCTGAATGAAATTGAACGGGCCAATAAAGCCATTGCAGACACTCAAAAAAAGGTTGGCGACATCCAGAAAAAACTTGCACAGAAAGAAAAGGAAATTGCCGCAGCAGAAAAGACCTATCATAATGAAGAAACAAAAGTGAATAAAAAAGCTGCTGACGCTGAGAAAAAGCGTATTCAGGAGGCCAGTCGGCAGTCTGCAGCTTTAGAGCAGGCTATTCATCGTCAAGAACAACTTCAATTCCAAATGAGGCAAGAAATTGACGAAATGAAAGCGCTGCCCGAAAAAATCACAGTTCTTTTCTTGGCGGCTAATCCTAAAAGTACGCCTCAGTTAAATTTAGACGAAGAAGCCCGTGCCATTCGTGAAAAAATCCGTCTTTCAGAATATCGAGATTCTGTTCAGTTTGAAAGCCGCTGGGCAGTTCGTGCAGGTGATATTTTACAAGCGATTAACGAAACAAATCCAACGATTGTACATTTTAGTGGACATGGCACTGATTTGGGTGAACTAGTGCTGCTCAATCCAGATGGAACAGAAAAATTTGTTTCAGCTGAAGCAATCACAGCGGCGATGGCAACCGCTTCCGATACTATTAGATTGGTTGTCTTTAATGCGTGTTTCTCGGAAGCACAAGCTGAAAGTGTTGTAAACCATATTGAGGCAGCAGTCGGCATGTCGGATTCCATAGATGATGAAACCGCCTGTGTTTTTGCTGCACAGCTGTACTCGTCTATCGGATTTGGACGTTCACTCCAAACCGCCTTTAATCAGGCAAAAGCAGCTTTATTGCTTGAAAATGTACCTGATGAAAATGTCCCTACTCTTTACACACGGGATGATGTGAACGCTAACGAGATGTATTTAGTTCAATCTTAAATAAGCAACACCCGGTTCGTAGTTAAAATCGAACCGGGTGTCATTTTGCTTAAATTTCGCTTTCCTGTCCGTCCTCTGAATGAATCTCGATTTCAGCCGGTTCCTCGTCTGCATCTTCGTCCTCGCCAAAATCGTATTCGTCCAGATCATCGTGCCCGGTGGTATCGGCCTTGGGTTTGCGGAACTTGAAATAATAGAGGGCCGCGCCGCCGCCCGCCAGAGCCAGCACCAACAGGATCATCAGACTGCCCATGTTGGACTTGGGCTTTTCCTGCGGCGTTTCGGTGTCGGTTTTCACCGCTTCTGGGGCCGTGCAGTTGCGCAGGCTCTTTTCGCACAAGGGGCAGTTTTCGTTGACGTTTCCGGCCTCACATTTCACCGTGCAGGTGCAGACTTCGGCGGCCTGCGGTTCTTCATCCAGAAGGGCCAGCAAGTCGGCATCGTCCACTTGGTTCAGGAAGTGGACAGAGGTTTCCTTGTCCTCGTTGGCACGGTCAATGAGAATGTAAAAATAATTCCCGGCCTTGGTGGTCACGGTAATAAGCTGCTTGTCGCCGTAAAAGTCATCCACCAGTGTTGCGTTGCCTTTGGGCGTGATGGGCACACCCTCCGGCTCCATGCCGCCAGTGGTAGTTTTCTCGTCCAGAATTTCCGGCAGAGGTTCCGGGGCAGGGTCAGAGCCGCTTGCAAAAGCGGGCATGGAAAAGGAGCAGAGGCAGAGCAGGATAGCCAGCAGCCCAGCTGCAAAACGGCGGTTCCAATCAGGTTTCATTGGCGGCATCCTCCTGTTTGTGGTACGGGGTGACGGTGGGTGCAGCATTCAGCGCACCGCTGCGCAGGAAGGCCGCAAACTCGTCCGGTGTCATGTTCATACTGCGCACCAGCTGAATGATTTGAAGATTTTCCTGTTCGGTCTTTGCAGCTTCCAGTTCTTTCAACTGCTGCTGGTATTCGCTGATTTTTTCTTTGAGCCGTTCAATGTCGCGTTCAATGCGGGAAAGTCTTTTTGCCATACAAAATCCTTTCTGGCGTCACGGTAAACGCCCATAGCTGTAAAAATGTTCCTGCCAATATTTTGAGTTGAGGTTTGTGTAAGAGATAGGGTCGCCGCAGTGCAGCATGATGGAATTGCCTACATAGATACCGCAATGGCTCACGCCGGGGGTATCGTAGGTTCCCTTGAAAAACACAAGGTCGCCCGGTTTGACCTGTGCGACCGAAACAGGAGTACAGAGGTTGTAAAGGCCCTGTGCGGTCTGGCGGCCCACGTTCCAGCCGGAGTGATTCAGCACCCACGAAATGTAGCCGCTGCAATCAAAGCTGGTACTGGGCGAACTGCCGCCCCACACATACGGGTAGCCAATGTACTTGGTTGCTTCCTCCATCATGGCGGCGAACTTATCATCCTTTAGTGCTTCCGGGGGAATATCGTAGTAAGTGGGTTGCTTGATGGTGGACGCATTGGGGTACTGTGCCTGCCCGAACAAATCCGGCCGATTGCCCAGCGTGCGCATATAAAGCGAATAGGCACTAAGTTGTTCCTCGGTCAGCACTTCCACGGGCAGGTGGGATAAATCTTTGTTCTTCAGCTTGACCGTGCAGATGTAGTATTCATACGGTTCTTGGTAAGTGATAACCTGCGGCACACCATACGGGCCAATAATGACCATCATTTTTGTACGGTAGCGTATCTGCATGGTCACGGTCTCGGTCAGGATGTACTGCTTTTCAAAGAGCATTTCAAGTTCGCCCTGCACCTCGGCCAATGTAAAAACGCCATCATGGAGCGCGGACAAAATTGAGATCAGCACATAGGGGTCATGCTCGATTTCGTCCAGATAAAAATGGTATTCATCGTAGTTGTGGGTGGCCTCGTAGGTGTCCAGATACCGTTGCAGTTTTTGTTCCAGCTTGGCGTAGGCTTTCTCTGCACCCAGCATATCCTTGTCCTTGGAAAAGTAAGAGGATGCCGTCACGCCGGTTCCAGCGGTGCCCGCCATCACGGTGCAGGACTGCAAACCCGTTATCAAGAGCAGAGCCAGCAGACCGAACACCGCCACGATCAGAATGGTTTTCCAGTTCCGGGCCGCAAATTCGGCTACCCGTTCGCCGCCCTCGGCCGTCAGCTTTGTTACCCGGAAACCGTTCTCTGCGGTGGCGGCGGCACCCTGCGCGGCGGCTTGTCCGGCCTGCCGTGCAGCTTTGGCATACTGCTGTTTGATACGCTGTTTCTGCCACATCCGGGAAATGGGATTGCTGGCGGACTGCGCAAGCTGCGGATTATCCCGCAAGGACTTCTGGTAGAAATATTCGGCATTGGCCGAACGTAATTCCCGTTCCGCTTTTTCCACAGCCTTGTAGGGCTTCATCTTGTGGTGCCGGATGCCGCTGCGGATGGCCTTGGCGGTCTGCCGTTCCACCAGTTCTTCTCCCTTGTGGCCGCCCTCCACACCCACATTTTCGTGTTCAACTTCATGGATTTTTCCGTGCGCGAACAGCAACGCTTCCGACAGCGGACGGCTAGCCGGGTTTAGTTTCAGGCTGGGTGGGCCTTTGTCCTGCTGCTCAAAACGCAGGGTGGATTTTGCCTTTCCGCTGGCGGCATCGTAGACTTTTTCCTTGACCGGGACGCGCTTTTTCGGCAGAGCGGCGCGGGCCGCATCCAGCTTGTCGGCTTTTGCTTCCGCCTTTTGGATAAACGGCTGCAATTCCGGGTCTGCCCGTTCTTCCTCGGTCAATTCCAAACGGGCCGCCGAACCGTGCAGACCATCTTCGCTTTCGGTGGCTTCCGCAGCTTGCTTGGCCTTTTTCTTTGCCTTGTGCTTGTCCTTTACGTCCTCGGCCCGTTCCAGAATTTTTTCGGCCTTGACCTCGGCATCCGTGGAGTAGTCCTGTTCCGCCTCCCGGCTGGAAATGTTCTCCACAGTACCGTCAGCCTGATTTTCCACCACCAGACCATCACGGGTCATGGTCTGGGTGACTTTGGCTTTTGCCTGCAATTCTTTCAAAGTTCTTCACCTCCCATCGGACAGCGGCCCGTTTCAATGTCCGCAATGTATTTGAGAATCGGGAACACCTGCGGCGGCGAAACTGCATTGCCCAGTGTTTTCATCCGCTTGCTGCGGTTCGGCACATCCTCGGTCAGACGCGGGATGTCGGCGGGTTCTTCGGCCCAAAGGGAATGTCCGTCCATTTGCGCGGGAAACCCATCAGCCACTCTACCCAGTCCGGGTTGAGGTAGGGCTTTTCCAGCGTGGTGGGGGTCATCCGGTAGACCACATGGGAAAGCCGCGCCGTCCACGCCTTGCCATCCTTGTTCATCTTGCGGTAACTGCCATTCGCAGAGATTTGGATGTCCAGCCCCTTGCCCACATCCCCGGTGTCGCTGGCAAGGGGTGTGGGAAGCAGCGGAGCCGATGATGAATACCCGTTTCCGTTCGTGCCACGCGCCAACGGCAGCAGCAGGTAATACGAAAACCCGAACATCGTAACCTGCCTGCTCCAAGTCAATGAGCGTTTTGTCGAGCCCCATACGGAGGAAGCCAGCAACATTTTCTCCAAGCACCCAACGGGGCTGCAATTCCCGGATAACGCGCAGCATTTCGGGCCAGAGGTAGCGTTCATCGTGGAAGCCGCGCTGCCGCCCTGCGGTGGAGAACGGCTGGCACGGGAAGCCGCCTGAAATGAGGGTGACGGTGCGAAGTCCTGTTTTTTCAAAGAAAGCCTCCTTTGTTACGGTGGTGATGTCCTGAAAGCGGGGCACATCCGGCCAGTGACTTGCCAGCACAGCGGCGGGAAATGCTGCCCATTCGCATTGACAGACCGAAGTGAAACCCGCTGCTTCCGCGGCAAGGTCGATGCCGCCGATGCCGGAAAACAAGCTGAAATGCGTTAAGCTCATAGTTCCACCACCTCGCTGAGCCGGGTGGTCATAATTTTGTAGAGCTGGGTGTTTTTCGGGATGGGGTTTGAGAACGGCAGCACCACATTCTCGAAAATCAGCAGTCCTTCGCCCGGTTCGGAATTGTCGATGTACTTCTGCTGGTCTGCGGAGAGGTTCAGCCGTTCCGAAAGGATTTTGCGGTCGCCGGATGCTTGATTCAGCAGCGTGATGAAGTCGCTGTTTTCCAGAATGTTTTCGATCTCCGGGGAAGAAAGAAGGTCCTTCACATTCTGGGTGGCGCCTGTGGGCACGCCGCCCCATTTGCGGAAGCGTTTCCAAATCTCGGCACTGTATGCGGCGGTCTGTTCCTCTTTCAGCAAGAGGTGGAACTCGTCTGCAAAGTACCATGTGGCCCTGCCTTGGCTGCGGTTCTGGGTGACGCGGCCCCATATCTGGTCTTGGATAATGAGCATCCCCAATTTTTTTAACTGTTTTCCTAGCTCTTTGATGTCAAAGGCCACAAGTCGGTTGTGGATGTCCACATTCGTTTTGTGATTAAAAACATTCAGCGAGCCGGACACATACAGGTCTAGTGCCTGCGCTACCCGGTCCGCTTCCGGCAAGTGCTGGTCGAGCAGGGCTTGGTGGAGGTCAGACAAAATCGGCATATTCTCCGGGCAGGGATTCGCCAGATAGGGGCGGTAGATGGCTTTCACGGCACGGTCTATCACGGTGCGTTCAATCGCTTCCAGACCTGTTTTGCCGCCCATGACCAGCTCACAGAACGACAGCACAAAATCCGACTTCAAGGCCAGCGGGCTGTCATCTTCGGAATAATTCAGGTTGATGTCCAGAGGATTCACATAGTCCTTGCTGGTAGGCGAAAGTTTGATGACCTGCCCATGCAGCCGCTTGACCAGCGGGTAATACTCGGCCTCTGGGTCTGAAATAAAAATATCATCAGCAGTCGTTAAAAACACACTGACGATTTCAGACTTGCAGCTCATGGATTTGCCGCTGCCGGGCGTGCCCAGCTTCAAGCCGTTGGGACACCGGGCCTGCTTGCGGTCCAGCATGATCATGTTGTGGGATTTTGCGTTGATGCCGTAGTACATGGCTGCCCCGCTCTGGAAAAGCTCCTGCGTGACAAAGGGCACGAACACCGCCACGTTGGAGGTGGTAAGGCTGCGCTGAATCTTTATCTGGTTGATGCCCAATGGCAGGCTGGACACAAGGCCCTGCTCCTGCTGGTAGTCCAGCCGGACAAGAGAACAGTTGTACTTCTGGGCCACGCCTGCGGCTTGGAACACATCGTTGCCCAGCTTTTGTTTGGTGTCGGCCACGTTCAGCACTAAAAAAGTCAGCATAAAAAGCCGTTCGTTCCGGGTTTGCAACTTGTTCAGCAGCTTTTTGGCGTCCTCACCGTAGGTGGCAAGGTCGCTGGGGAGAATGTCCATGTCGTACCCGGAACGGACAGCCTTTTTCTGCTCCTGAATCTTCATGGCGTCAAGGTCTGTGATCTTCCGCTTGATGGTTTTGATGGCCTCGGTCTGGTCGATGGCCTGCACATGGAGATTGACGAGAATGCCGCTTTCCGTTTTGAGAAAATCGGCCAGCATTTCATCCGAAAGTTCCGGCGCAAGGATTTGTAAAAAGCTCACAGCTCCATATTTGCCGCCCAGACCAAAAGTCTTGGCCGTACCGAAGCAGAGGGAGGACGGTGCCACAAAGTCCTTGGTGGACAGGCCGGAGGGCGCCAGCCAGTCCCAGTCAAAGCGGAACGGTTCCCCGTCCGGGTGGAAGATGCCGTGCAGCACCTCCAAACGTTCCCGCCCATCCATGACGTGTGCCACGCAGCCCATGGTCTTAAAGTAGCCCAGCAGGTCAAGACCAATGCGGGTCAGCCGTGCCCGTGCTGTTTTCAGGCTGTCGGCCTCAATGGTAAACGTCAGATATTTGGTTTTGACAATGCCGTTGTTTCCGCTGGCAAGCTGCTTTTGCAGGATGGCCGTATATTCGGCGCGGATGTCGTCGAAATCATCTCCCTGCGGTGCGATCTCAAAACTTTTTGCGTACTGCACCGGGTCAACTTTGCGATTCAAAAACGAAAGCTGCACATGGATGGAAGCATCCACATAGTTGTACAGGTCGCACAGATGTTCAAAGATGGCGGTGCGGGTCTCCGGCTGAGCCAGCTGATAACTGATGTCCTCGAAGGCAATGCACTTGGAGAATGTGCGTCGGTCAATGCGGCACACACCGTCCGGGTAGATGGCCTCATACGGGATGGTGGCCTGCGCCGTGCGGGGCTTGCCGTCACCCTTGTACTTGCGGAGAACGGCATCAATTTCTTTTTTCTGGGCGCGGGTGAGCTTTTTGGGCTTTTCGGTTTCGCGGGGTATCGTTTTTCTGGACAATGGCCTTTACCTCCTGTTCCATTTGGTATTGCCGCACAAGGGCGGCGTAAGCATTGTTGGTCTGATAGGGCCTTTCCTTGGGACGAATAAAGCAGCACTGAATCATTTGCTGAATCACCACTTCAAGGGGCTGGCCGTGCCGCTCAAACAGAGCGAACAGCAGCCCCGGCAACATGGCAAAAATCATCAGCAGGGCCGCCGCGCTGTTGGAAAGATAGTCCCGGGTCAAAAAATAAAGCGGCCCGCCCGTTAAAAGCGCACCGCCGAAGCAGACCAGCTGCCGCTTGGTCAGCCCGAATAAGACTTTGGATTTTACATGGGTCAAATCTTTGGGAACGGTCACATACGCCATTCAAACGCTCCTTTCTCAATGGGCACCGAATACGGACTTGCTGATGCTGCCGGTCTTGAACAGACAGAAACAGAGTAGCACGGTGTAGCCCATGCAGCCCCAGATAGCCCCGGCAATGTCCGCTGCGCCCGAAATGTTGCGTATCAGCACCGCGTAAATGCCCACGACAATCATAATCAGGAACGCTTGGAAACCCAGTGCCAGCAAAGACTTCAAGTAGTTCTGCCCGGTGCTGCGCCACTCGCTGCTGCCCATGGTCGCCAGCGGGATAGGGCCTAATGCGGTCACTACATAAATTTCAATCATGCGTCCATAGGTCACAAGGAAGATGCAGATGGAAAGGATGTTCATGGTCAGGCCCACCACAAGGGTCTGGAACCACAGACTAAGCAGACTGCCAATGGTCATGCTTTCCAGCTGAAATTCCAGTCCGGGTATCAGGCGGTCAAAGTGGATGGATGTTTCACCGATGATAACGCCGGAGCTTTGGTTGACAACGCTCTGGGTGGCATCGAACACACCCATAACGATATTCCATGTGTTGCTGACAATGAGGATGGCAAAGGCAGACTTAAAAATCCAGCGGAAGAACATAGAGGTGTCGAAGTCGTGCATATTGTTCTTTTCGGTAATCATCTGGATAAGCTCATGGCACATCACAAGGGCAAGGATAGCCGCTGCAATGGGCAGCACCACCGTTTCGGAAAGACTACGCAGCATATTGAAAATGCCGCTGTTCCACGCCTGCGGGGTAGAGCCGACATCCGAAGCGATTTCGCCCACCTTGGCGTTCACGTTATCGAACAGGCCGGAGAGGTTGCCTGTGATGCCATCTATCAAAATGCCCTTTATCCATTTTTCGATGATCTCGCTAATCAAGCAAAGATACCTCCTTTCCCGCGCCCTCCCATGTGAGCGGGAGAGCGCGGCGTAGGATTTTAAGTATTAGTCGTTCGGAAAATTGTGGGCAGCGATGCAGGACTTAGCCCAGCAGCCCGGACAGCAGCGGGACAAGGGTCACGCCGATCAGGGCAACGCCGCCGCCCGCGACCAGCTGCTTCACGCCCTGGCTCTTGCTGCCGGGGTTATCCTGTCCATAACCCTCCAACAGGTTGATGCCGCCCCAGACACACAGGGCACCGCCCAGACCGACCACGATGGTCTGCAAAGTATCGACTGCGCTGTTGAAAAATTCCATAAGATCCTCACTTTCTGCCGCTTGTTCTGCGGCACTCAAAATAAAAATTATTCGTCTGCATTTTCATCCGACAGGTCGATTTCGTACAGGTCAAAACTTTCGTCCTGTGCGACTACCTGCTGCCGTTTCCGGCGCAGGGTGGATAAGAACCTGTCCACATCAAAGGTGTTTTTCTTGTCCGCGTCCGCAAGGTATTTGTAGTGCGGGTGCTTGGTGATGTCGAACTTCTCCGAGAAGAACGGTCTCACGCCACGCAGCTGCAAAATACATCTGCCGCCGTCCATGATTGCGATTTCGTCCTCTGACATCAACGCCTTTCCTAGTTTTTGATAGTTCAGTCCGTGGGAGGTTTGAGAGCCCCGGTTCTCGCTGGTGTTGAAACTGTCGATGGTTTCTTTCCCCAGCGCATCGGAGATCTCTTTGGCATTCTTGCCCCGCCCACTCAAAAAGAGAACAGAATCGCAGTTGTCCGAAATGATTTCGGCCGCATCTTTGTAGATGGCTTTCAGCTGCGACTGGCTCTGCAAAATGATGGATGCCGAGATTTCCCGGCTGCGGATGGTGGCAATCAGCTTGTCGAAGTTGGGAATCTGCCCGATGTTGGCGAACTCGTCCAGAATCAGCCGTACATGGACGGGCAGCCGCCCGCCGTATTTATCATCCGCGCGGTCACACAGCAGGTTGATAAGCTGGCTTTGAAGCATGGCAAGAATGAAGTTGAAGGTGGTGTCTGTGTCGCTCATAATCAAAAACAGCACGGTCTTTTCATCCCCGATGGTGTCCAGTTCCATTTCATCGTCCTCCATCAGTTCCCGCACCTCCCGGATGTCAAATGGGGCTAAACGGGCACCGCAGCTTATCAGGATGGAGGAACGGGTCTTGCCCGCCGACAGCAAAAACTTTTTGTACTGCCGGACGGCGAAGT
>OBRJ01000620.1_pt1 | contig 13580 bp, 11 predicted proteins | sample 1494831 | NCBI WGS metagenome assembly OBRJ01 (sample SAMEA3360658, study PRJEB22359) | human gut metagenome | biome: ENVO:urban biome; feature: ENVO:human-associated habitat; material: ENVO:feces | place: Bangladesh | collected 2011
TTGGGAAACGGATTTGTTTCCCAAGCCCTTCCGTTGCCTCAAAATTACTTTGTCTACAGTCTAAAACAGCCCTATGCTTTCGCATAGGGCTGTTTTTAGTCTTCCGGGCTAACCATAAGGGCAAAATCCAACCATTCCGCAACGAGGGAATATAATTTATCCTCATCATTCAGGGCATCCATGGTTTCCTCATCGCTGCTTTCAAAGGTCAGCATGTGTCTGCCGTAGGCATCATAGAAATCTGCCTGCCACTCCTCCTTCACACGCCGGTATTTCTTCAAATAATACACAACCTCTTCCGTATTATTATATCTATATTTATCGTGCCGCATATTTTTCCTCCTTTTCGGAAATGAAATTCCAAAGCCAACTTTATCATACCAGAAAAAACGGAGAAAATAAAGGTGCGCCCGAATAAAAAAATATGCGGTATAAAGAAATCTTTACTTGCTTTTCCGGAACGGATATGCTAGAATCTTTTCAAATAAAGGGGAGTAGCTTACGGGAAACCGTTGCCGACACTCGTCATCACGGTCATTTCAAAAATGAAATCCCGGGTGTCGTCCGACAGAGTGATTTTGTCATCTGAGAAGCAAGACTTTTATTGCACTTTTTTTGATTGGTGCAATAGGGGTCTTTTTTATTTTCCTGAAAAAAGCCGCCTGCACCGGAAAACAGAAAGGAGAATGGATATGAAACAGCCTTGGACAGAAACAAAGGAAACTCTATTTACCACGTATCAGACAGATGCACACGGCCTGAGCGGCGGAGAGGCGCAGAAGCGACTTGCGCAGTACGGCGAAAACAAGCTGATTGAGGGCAAGCAGAAAAGCGTGCTGCGCGTATTTGCGGAGCAGTTTGCGGATTTACTGGTGGTAATTCTGCTGATTGCGGCAATCATTTCCGCGCTGACGGGCGGCTGGGAAGGCACGATTGTTATTATTGCGGTGCTGATTCTGAATGCGATTCTTGGAACGGTGCAGCATTTTAAGGCACAGAAATCCTTGGAAAGCCTGAAAGCGATGTCCGCACCCCATGCGCGCGTGCTGCGTGATGGAGAAAAGCTTGAAATTTCCGCGCTTTCCCTCGTGCCGGGAGATATCCTACTGCTGGAGGCAGGGGATATTGCCGCAGCAGACGGACGGATTCTGGAGAATTATTCTTTGCAGGTAAACGAATCCGCACTGACGGGTGAATCGGAAAACATCAACAAGACCGACCGACCGCTTGATGCAGAAGATCTGCCCTTGGGCGACCGCCTGAATATGGTCTACAGCGGTTCACCTGTTGCCTACGGGCGTGCGGTGGTGCTTGTAACGGCAACAGGCATGGATACGGAAATGGGGAAAATCGCGCATCTGATGGCATCCGCGCAGGAGAAGGAAACACCCCTGCAGAAAAGTCTGGATGATTTTTCCAAAAAGCTTTCGATTCTGATTCTGATTATCTGCGCGATTGTGTTTGCGCTTGGCGTATGGCGGCAGATGGGACTTGGGCAGGCTTTGATGTTTGCAGTTGCACTGGCAGTTGCGGCGATTCCCGAAGCATTAAGCTCTATCGTGACAATCGGACTTGCGATCGGGACACAGAAGATGGCAAAACAGAATGCCATCATCAAAAAGCTGCGTGCGGTAGAGGCACTTGGCTCTGTTTCCGTTATCTGTTCCGATAAAACAGGGACACTGACACAGAATAAAATGACCGTACAGAAGGCATTTACACTCGGCAGGGTTTGGGATGCGGAGGAACAGCCGCAATCCCCTTTAAAGGAACTTATCGGGGAGAGTGTGCTTTGCAATGACGGGGCAATCCACGAGGAAGCACAAATCGGCGACCCGACCGAAACCGCCCTTCTGGCATTTTGCCGCAAGGCAGGCGGAGATGAAAATGAAATGCGGCAGAGCTTCCCCCGTTTGCAGGAGCTGCCCTTTGATTCCGACAGAAAGCTGATGTCCACCCTGCACGAAATTGCCGGAAAAATCACGCTTCTGACGAAGGGTGCGCCGGATGTGCTTCTGGGACGATGTTCCTCTGCGAAGGCAGAAACGGGCGTTGTTCCCATGGAGGATGCGCTTGCCAAGGAAATCCATGCACAGATTGCAGCTTTTTCTGCGGAGGGGCTTCGTGTGCTTGCCTTTGCGGAAAAGACACTGCCCGAAAACCGTCCGCTGACATTAGAGGATGAAAATGACCTGACCTTTGTGGGTCTGATTGCCATGATGGACCCTCCTCGTGAGGAATCCGCCGCAGCGGTTGCCGACTGCCGCCGCGCAGGTATCCGCCCTGTGATGATTACGGGTGACCATAAGGTAACGGCTTCTGCGATTGCGAAAAAAATCGGGATTTTGCAGGAGGGCGACCTTGCCGTTGAAGGGGCAGAGCTGGAGCGCATGACGGACGAGGAGCTGAAGGAAAAGGTACGGCAGATTTCGGTTTACGCGCGCGTTTCTCCTGAGCATAAAATCCGCATTGTGCGCGCATGGCAGGAAAACGGCTGCATCACTGCGATGACAGGGGACGGCGTGAACGATGCCCCTGCCCTCAAGCAGGCAGACATCGGCATTGCAATGGGCATTACAGGGACGGAGGTTTCCAAGGATGCTGCGGCAATGATTCTGACGGATGATAATTTTGCGACCATTGTCAAAGCCGTTGCCAACGGCAGAAATGTATATACAAATATCAAAAATTCCATCGGCTTTTTGCTGAGTGGCAATTTGGCAGGGATTCTGGTTGTCATGTTTACCTCTTTGATGGGGCTGCCGCTGCCCTTCACGGCAGTACAGCTTTTATTCATCAACCTGCTGACGGACAGCCTGCCCGCACTTGCGGTCAACATGGAGCAGCCGACGGGCGACCTGCTCAATCAGGCACCCAGAAAAGCAAACGAAGGGATTTTGACAGGCGCTTTTCTGAAGCGGCTTTCCTTACAGGGCGTTCTGATTGCGATTGTAACCATGCTTGCGTTTTACAACGGTCTGGCAGTCAGCGGCGCAATGGCTTGTACGATGGCATTTGCAACACTTTGCCTTGCACGACTGTTCCACGGCTTTAACTGCCGCGGCACACGTTCCGTTTTCCGCCTGCCGATGAACCCCTTCTGCTTCGGGGCATTTGCAATCGGCGCATTGCTGCTGTTTGCGGTGCTTTGTATCCCTGCCCTGCATGGGTTATTTGACATCAGCAATGCACTGACAGGGAGTGATATCCTGAAAATCGTCGGGTTTGCCTTCCTGCCGACCCTGCTGATTCAGCTGTTCCGCGTGGTGAGAGGGAAATAAATATTTTTGCATATCAAAAAGAGTTGCTTTTTCAAGCAACTCTTTTTGATATATTAGTTGACAAAAGCAACTAAATGAAGTATCCTGTTTGTAGCAAAGGGAGGTGAATGAAATGGATGTACAGAAAATCAGGCATTTTAACCGCTACTATGCCCGTATTCTCGGCATTTTTGATAAAAAATTCCTCGGCGTGGATTTTTCCGTTACGGAGGTACGTATTCTCGGGGAAATCGGCAGAAATCCCAAGCTGACCGCAAAGGCACTGGCGGCATATCTTTGTGTGGATAAAGGCTACCTGAGCCGTATCCTGCAAGGTCTAGAGAGAAAGGAACTGCTGGAACGGGTGCGCTCCGCAGAGGATGGCAGAGAAAAGCGTCTGCGACTGACCGCCAAGGGCGAGGCACTCAATCGGATTCTGGAGGAAAAGGCAGATGAACGGATTCTGCGGCAGATTCCGCGCATTGATGCGGAAAAAATGCAAGCCCTGACGGCAGCGATGGAAGCAATCGAAGCAATCATGGGAAATCCATACACAGAAGAAAAAGAAGAAAAAGAAGAAAACAGATAAGGAGGAGAAAAAATGTATCACTTAAGAAAAGCAAAGGCAGGGGAAGAAGCCCTTGCGATGGATATCATCAATCAGGCAAAGGCATACCTCAAGGCACAGGGCATTGACCAATGGCAAACAGGCTACCCCGATTTATCCGCCATTCTGGGGGATATTGCGGCGGAAAAAGGCTATTTTCTTCTGGAAAACGATACGGTTTTTGGCTATGCCTGCATTGATTACGAAGGAGAGCCTGCCTACCGAGAGTTAAAGGGGGACTGGCTGAGTGCGCCCGATGCACCCTATGTTGTGGTACACCGCATGGCATTCACAAAGGAGGGCCGTGGCAGAGGCTTAGCGGACGAGGCCTTTCGGCTGGTTGCGGAGCAGGCAATGGCAAAGGGGATTTTCAACTTCCGTGTGGATACGGATGCGGACAACAAAATCATGCAACATATTTTGCAGAAAAACGACTTTGCCTACTGCGGTGTCATCTGGTTTGATAACAGCGAAAAGATTGCTTTTGAAAAACTGCTATCACAAAGCAGTAAGCAATAAGTTTTTGTGATACCCCTTCCATCAAGAAAAAATGGATTTTCTATTTTTTTACTGGGAAAATATTTTCTTCTGCGGATTCTTGTGCTATACTCAAAAAAAATATTTAAAAAAGTTTTTTTGTTTTTAAAATTTTTATTCTAAAGAAAAGGGATGATGAAAATGGCAGAAAAAATCAGAATTGGTATTTTGGGCTATGGCAACTTAGGGAAGGGTGTGGAGCTGGCAATCAGACAGAACCCCGACATGGAGCTTGCGGCTTTTTTCACCAGAAGAGCCCCCGAAGCACTGAAAACACAGAGCCCCGATGTACCTGTATATAACGTAAAGGACGCAATCAGCAAAAAAGACGACATTGATGTTATGATTCTCTGTGGCGGCAGTGCGACAGACCTGCCTGTACAGAGCCCTGAATATGCAAAATATTTCAACATCGTGGACAGCTTTGATACCCACGCAAAAATTCCTGAGCATTTCGCAAATGTAGACGCTTCCGCAAAGGAAGGCGGTCATGTTGCTTTCATTTCCGTCGGCTGGGACCCCGGTATGTTCAGCCTGCAGAGACTGATCGGCAACTGCATTCTGCCCAACGGCAAGGATTACACCTTCTGGGGCAGAGGCGTAAGTCAGGGACATTCCGATGCCATCAGACGCATTAAGGGCGTAAAGGACGGCAAGCAGTATACCGTTCCCGTTCCTGCGGCACTGGAAAAGGTAAGAGCAGGCGAAAACCCTGAGCTGACCACAAGAGAAAAACACACAAGAGAATGCTATGTTGTGGCTGAGGAAGGCGCAGATCTGGCACGCATTGAAAACGAAATCAAGACCATGCCCAACTACTTCGCTGATTATGACACAACGGTTCACTTCATTTCTCAGGAGGAGCTGGACCGCGACCACAGCGGTATCCCTCATGGCGGCTTTGTTATCCGCACAGGCACAACCGGCGCAGATACCAAGCAGATGATTGAATATTCTCTGAAGCTGGGCTCCAACCCCGAATTTACTTCCAGCGTAATTGTTGCTTATGCAAGAGCGGCTTACAAGATGGCACAGGAGGGCATCACAGGGGCAAAGACTGTATTTGATGTTGCACCCACCTATCTTTCTCCCCTGTCTGCGGAAGAACAGAGAAAAACATTACTGTAAGTTGAAATCGGGATTTCAACTTGATAAAACAGAAGAATAAACTGATGCGTTCCGGCGGTAAACCTTGAAACGCCCAGTTTTCCTCGGCGGAAATAAATTCCGCCTGCGGATTCCAGTCGGGAAAACGCTTCGTTTCCCGAACCCTTCCGCTATATTTGGACAGAAACAACCCCCATCGGTTCACCGATGGGGGTTTATTTTATTTGCCCTTCTGCATGACATCAATAATCGTACTATCCATGGGAGCCATCCCCTCATCGGAGATACGCCCCAAATTCTTTTCCGTCTGCTCTGCGGAGGAACCGATTACGCCGAAATTATGCGGAATGGCAATGCCTTCCATGGCGAGCATTGCGGAAAGATATGCCGCATAGACCCCTGCGGATGCCTTGAGCGCACAGCCGATACTGCCGCCATCGCAAATCATGCCGGTAAGATTTGCCGCCATGTGATCCATTGCCGCGGAGGTCTCCTTCGCGCCGCCGCCCATGAGCAGCACAATACCTGCCGCCGCACCGCTGCCGCCGCCCAGAACACAGCCGCAGAGGGCAGAAAGCCTGCCGGTATAATGCTTGCTGAAAATAGTGATTAAGCAGCTGAGTGCCACGCCGCGGATGATTTCTTCCTCTGTTTTGCCTGCAAATCTGCCATAGGAAACAACGGGCATGGAGCAGAGAATTCCATGGGAGCCACTGCCGACAATGCTCATGGCAGGAAGAGGCAGACCTGCCAGACGTGCATCCATGGCGGAGCAGGTCAGCCTCTGTGCGGCGTAAATCATATCGTCGCCGACAGCACCCCTATTGCGGAAGGCTGCCAGAGTTTTCCAGATTTGCAGCCCTACGCCCTTTTCGCCCTCGGCGGAAAGCGCACAGTTCATGGCAATCATTTCTTTCACACAGGACAATTCTGCGATGGGAACGGTTTTTGCATAATCCACCATATCCGCAACGGTAACTGCTTCAAAATCGAAGGCATGCTGCTGTTCCGCCGCCTTTGTCTGCTCTGCCTGAAAGAGAACGGTATCATTTTTTGCAACAAAAACGATATTCGCGTGGAAATCCTCAATGCGGCAAACGCCGACCCCTTCGCTTGTCCGGATTTCCGCAAGGATATAAATGCCCTCCTTTGTTTCATCGGCTTTGATATCCATGGGAATCTGCAACGCCTTTGCCTCGGCAACATGTGCGGCTGTAATATTTTTCAGCACCTCCAGACCAAGCGTCCAATCGCCGCCCAAGGCACCCAATGCCGCCGCCATATTGCAGCCAAGCTCCTGTGTGCCGGGAATGGCGCAGGAAAAGGCGTTTTTATACATGCCGCCATTCATCACCATACGAATTCCCTGCAGCTCACCGCCCACAGCCGCATAGGCTCTCGCCGCCGCAAGGGCAATCGCGCCGACCTCTGTTACGCCTAAGGCAGGCTTCATTTCATTTTTTAACAGACCGGTAAAATCGAATTTCATTTTTATTCCCTCTCCCTCTCATTTGTCCTACTTCTTTCAGTATACCTGTTTCAATGAAAAAAAGCTACCTGAAATGCTTTTACTATCGAGAAAACAATTCTTCCGATACATTCCATCGAATTTTTCGATTTTCTGTTGTGTTTTCATGAAAATTTTTCTATAATAAAATCAGCTTCTCTGACAACGTATGAGAAAAAATACATGCTCTTTCGCACAGCGCAAGCAGCATGCAAAAAAACAGAGGATTTATAGGAGGTTTTTATGGAAAACAGAGAGAAATTCAGCTCCCGTTTGGGCTTTCTGCTCATTTCCGCAGGCTGTGCCATCGGTCTGGGGAATGTGTGGAAATTCCCTTACATCACAGGAAAATACGGCGGTGCTGCCTTTGTGCTGATTTATTTCGTATTTCTGCTCATTCTGGGCATTCCCATTCTGACACTGGAGCTTGCCGTTGGGCGCGCCAGTCAGCGCAGTGTTGCCCTTTCCATGGATGTGCTGGAGCCGAAGGGAACGAAATGGCATTGGTTCAAATTTCCTGCAATGGCAGGTAACTACATCCTGATGATGTTTTACACCACGGTTGCCGGTTGGATGGTTTATTATTTCTTTAAGATGGCGGCAGGCGGCTTTGTAGGGATGAACGCGGATGAAATCGGCGCAACCTTCAACAGCACCCTTGCCAACCCGACGCTGAATGTTGCGTTTATGATTGCCGTTGTCATCAGCTGTATGCTGATTGTAGGCAAGGGGCTGCAAAACGGCGTGGAAAAAATCACGAAGGTGATGATGATTGCGCTGCTGGTGCTGATGGTTGTGCTTGCGGTGCGCTCCTTCTTTCTGGCAGGGGGCGAGGAAGGACTGCGGTTCTATCTCTATCCCGATTTTTCCAAGCTGATGGAATACGGCATTACGGAGGTGCTTTTTGCCGCGATGAGTCAGGCTTTCTTCACGCTGAGCATCGGCATGGGCGCGATTGCGATTTTCGGCAGCTTTATCGACCGCAGCCGCTCCCTGATGGGCGAGGCAATCTGCATTACGGTTCTGGATACGGCGGTTGCGCTGATGGCAGGTCTGATTATCTTCCCTGCGTGCTTTGCTTATGGGGTTGACCCCGGTCAGGGTCCCGGACTGATTTTCGTAACGCTCCCCAACGTATTCAACGCTATGCCGGGCGGTCAGCTCTGGGGGACGCTGTTCTTCCTGTTCATGTGCTTTGCGGCATTCTCTACGGTCATCGGTGTATTCCAGAACCTGATTACCTTCTGGACAGATATGACGGATGCGCCGCGCAAGAAAATTGTTGCGTATCATATTGTAGCACTGATTGTGCTTTGCCTGCCCTGCGCGCTGGGCTACAACGTGCTGAGCGGCTTACAACCCTTGGGCGAGGGCACTGCGATTCTGGATCTGGAGGATTTTCTGGTTTCCAATAATATTCTGCCGCTGGGCAGTATCGTTTATGTGCTGTTCTGTGCATGCAAAAACGGCTGGGGCTGGGAGAATTTCATGGACGAGGCAAACGCCGGCGAAGGGCTGAAATTCCCGAACGGGATTCGGCTGTATGTGAAGTATATCCTGCCGCTGATTATTCTGTTTGTATTCGTGATGGGGTATATCTCCATGTTCAGCAAATAAGCAGGTTTCAACAATTTTTACAAAAGAGAAGGAAGGAACAAGGATGCTTACGATACCGCAATTAACGGAAAAAATGATTGCCTTTTCCGCAGGGAATACGGCGGATATCCACCATTTTCTCTGCGTCTGGGCGTATGCGAAAACGATTGGCGAGGCAGAGGGCTTAGACGAAAAGACGCAGTTTCTGCTGGAGGCGACAGCAATCCTTCACGATATTTCCTGTCCGCTTTGTCGGGAAAAATACGGCAATACGGACGGCAGATATCAAGAGGCGGAAAGCCCTCGGCTGGTGCAAGGCTTCCTTGCGGACAGCGGATTTGACGCAGCGCTGATTGACCGCATTTCCTATCTGATTGCACACCACCACACGGTGACAGGAATTGATGGAATGGATTATCAGATTCTGATTGAAGCGGATTTTCTGGTAAATGCGGCGGAAAAGGGCTTGGGAAAAGAAGCCGTGGCGCATTTTCTGGAAAACGTGGCGAAAACGGACTGCGGCAGGCGGCTGTTGCAATCTGTATTTCTTGACAAATAAAATTGCCCCTTCGTACCTTTGGTACGAAGGGGTTTTCTTATGCCGTTTTTAGATGGGGTGGCAGATCGTGCCCCATTGGACATCCTCTTTGCCGGTTGCAAGCGTTACTTTTTTGGAAACAACGGCATAGCCGTCCTTGAAATCTCTTGCAAAATCGAAGGTGGGAGCAATCACCCAAGTACCGTCCTCGCCGACATAGCCATATTTGCCTGTTTTTTCATCCTGATAGGGGGCAAGCCCTTCGGACAGCCGCATTCTCCATCTGGCATCCTCTTTGGAAATGCGCCCGTTTTCATCGAAGTACAGCTTCACATATTCCACCCTGCCGGGTGCAACCTGCTCCGAAACCTCCGTGGAAATGATGCCGTTGCCGCAGTCATCCAGATATTTCCCCGTTATGATGGATTTCAGCTTTTTGCCCGTGGTATCAATCAGGATAACCTCGCCACTTTTTTCCTGTGCAAAGGCTTTGCCGTTCCAAAAATCTGTTATTTTGTTATAGCGCAGGGGGATAACCTCTTTGCCGGTTTTATCGATATAGCCGATATTTCTGTCCGTATCCTCCACCTTTGCGAGACCATCCCGGAAAGCAAATGCATCTCTGTATTTCGGCTCGATGACCCAGCCTCCTTTTTTATCAATATAGCCATAACGGGTTTCTGCGCTCTGCGTTCCTTCTTCCTTCGGAAGATCTACGCCTACTGCCGCCAAGCCCTCGGAAAAGGCATCGGCACTGTAAGAGGAGAGGGAAATGACTTCTTCGCCCTTTGCGTTGATATAACCGCTTTTTCCTTCCTTATAGTCCATCACCATTGCCAGACCTTCGGAAAAGCTGTCTATCACATGGTAATCGTCCGCAAACTGCGTATTGCCTTCCATATCGAGAATCAGATTTGTTCCGTCCCGTTTATCCAGACGCAGGAAGCCATCGCCAAAGCCGCGCAGTCTGAGAACATCCTTATTGCTATATTGGAGCAGTACCTTACCCTGCTGATTCAGGAGGAACCAATCTGCCTGCTGATTTTCATATTCCTGCGGCCCACCCAGAATATCCCCCGCGGTATTGACGTATTTTTTCGCGATGAAATAATCGCCGCCGATAGATTTGATATCATCATAGCGTTCTGTCAGGGGAATGCCGAACACTGCCGCTTCGCCCGTTCCCTTGACGGAGGAGGTATCGTTTGCCGTTACCGCTGTCAGCTCTGTCAGCTGTACGGCTGCGGTTTTTGTTTCTGCATCCCAGCTGAGAGCATCTGCATCGACGATATAGCGGCTAAAGCATTTCAGCACGCCCTCCCAATCACGCAGGGGAACAAAAACTCTGCCGTCCTTGACCTCCATCTGCCCAAACGAAGGCAACAGGCTGCTGTTTCTCCAGATGCGGTTGCCGGTGATATCAAAGCTCAGCGTGTAATCTTGCATGGTGACCTTGGCAAGCTGAATCCCATCCTCCCAGACAAGCTCTGCATCCGCATCCAACGCCTGCATAAAGGTACGCAGGGGGAGCATGGTATAGCCATCCTTGATATAAATCGGCACATCCAAGGGCTGTGCTGCGCCATCCTTGGTAAATTCCGTTGTGCCGACCCTTGCCGTAAAGGTATGCGGTGTTTTCGTGAACAGTGATTCCTCCGCCGCATAGGCAGGCATGCTCCCTGCCAGAAGTGCCGCGCTGAGTGCCATACAGAATATTTTTTTCATACGCCTTTTCCCCCTTTTTATCTGTTCGGATTTTGGATAATGCCCCATTCGACATCCCTTGTGCCGTCTGCCAGTGTGATTTCATTGGCAACCACCGCATAGCCGTCTTGGAATCTCTCCGCCGCATCAAATGCAGGGGCAATCACCCAAGTGCCGCTTTCGTTTACATAGCCGTATTTCTTTGCCGTCGCATCCCAATACGGTGCAAGTCCCTCGGAAAGTCCCTTTTTCAGACGATAGGTTTCATAGGAAATTTCGCCTGTTTCATCAAAATAGCGTCTTACATGCTCATGGTCGCCATCGGGCAGATTCACAATCTCCTCCGTCATTGCCATGCCGTTCTTCTGCTGATTTGGTTTTGTCCTATCATCATCTGCATATACCAGATATTCTGCATCCGCAATCCTTTTCAGCCTTTTGCCTGTTTGATCAATCAGCCAGTTTTTTCCTTCCGCATCTGACGCATAGGTTGCACCGTTTCGGAAATAGCCTGCCCAACGATACTGACAGGGGATAACCTCCTTACCTGTTTGATCAATAAAGCCTGCCCGACGCGCATCACTGCTTCGTACCATTGCCAGACCTTCCGAGAAGGACTCCACATGCCTGTAGTTCGCGGCATCAATGACGATTTTGCCTGTTTTATCAATATAAGCATAGGTGCCGTCTTTTTTCTTCACAACTGCCAGACCATCGGAGAAGGGTTTTGCCTCCTCAAACTGCAAAGGAATCACAACCTCGCCGTTTCGATTCACAAAGCCTGTGCCGTTTTTATCCGAAACTGCCGCCAAGCCTTCGGAAAAAGGCTCTACTCTGTTATAAATGAAGGGGATAACGGTTTTGCCTTCCCAATCAATGGCACCATTGCCAAAGCCGTTTTCCGTATTTCTGCCAACTAAGAAGGTTCGCTCACCGCCGTCCTCCATATAGTTATCCGTTCCGGTGTCATAGGTCTGCAACACCTTTCCCTTACTATCCAGAAGATACCGTACATTTTCGCGTCCGCCCATGCTGACACCCAAGCCGACATTCGTTTCTCCCGTATATTTCTGTGCAAGGAAATAGCCGTCCCCAAGGGGTTCGATTTCATCATACTGCGTTGTGAGCGAAACGGCATACGTTGCCTGTGCGCCCTTGCCGCTCAGTGCAGGCTTTTCCAGACCATTGGAAGGGTCAAGCTTCTGCTCCACAGCGCGGACGGTTGCCAACCTTGTGGTGCTGTCCCATGTAATATCGCCCTCCTCTATGAGATAACCGATGGACTGCAAAATACCCGACCAGTTCCGCAGGGGAACGAAAACGCGCCCATCCTTCACTTCCATTTTGCCCCAGACGGGTAAGTCCTTCCCGTTTTTTGCGATGGTATTCTCCTTTATCGAAAAACGGATGAGATTTCCCCCCAATGCTACTGTCGCCGCCTTGGTTTCATTATCCCAAGCCATTTGGCTTTTCTCGCCCAACGCCGCCTTCATAAAGGTGCGCAGGGGCAACATGGTATAGCCGTTTTTGGTATAAATCGGCACATCCAAGGGCTGTGCTGCGCCGTCCTTGGTAAATTCCGTTGTGCCGACCCTTGCCGTAAAGGTATGCGGTGTTTTCGTGAACAGTGATTCCTCCGCCGCATAGGCAGGCATGCTCCCTGCCAGAAGTGCCGCGCTGAGTGCCATACAGAATATTTTTTTCATACGCCTTTTCCCCCTTTTTATCTGTTCGGATTTCTGATAATGCCCCATTCGACATCCTTTGTACCGTCTGCCAGTGTGATTTCATTCTGCACAACGGCATAGCCATCCTCAAATTTTTCTGCTACATCAAACACAGGGGCAATCACCCATGCGCCGCTTTCGTTTACATAGCCGTATTTCTTTGTCTTTTCATCCCGATAGGGGGCAAGCCCTTCGGAAAGACCTTCTTTCAGAAGATAGGTTTCATAGGAAAACTCGCCGTTCCTATCATAATAGGTTTCCATGTATTCATGATCACCACCGGGGAAATCTATGATTTTTTCTACCTTCAGAATATCCTTCTTCGGCACATAGCCTGCGCCTGTATAGGAAACACTATGCGCCGCATCTGTGAGATAATTCAGCTTTTTGCCTGTTTTATCCATTGTCCAGAGCTGCTGATTTTGCAGGACATAGGTTACGCCGTCAATAAAATGCCCGACCCAATCATATTGGCAGGGGATGACCTCCTTGCCTGTTTTATCGATAAAGCCACATCTGCGTGTATTCCCTTCGACCTTCCAGACCCTTGCCATTCCCTCCGAGAAGGAATCCACATACCTGTATTTCGAGGCATCAATGACGATTTTGCCTGTTTTATCAATATAAGCGTAGGTACCGTCTTTTTTCTCGACAACTGCCAGACCATCCGAAAAGGCTCTTGTCGTTTTAAACTGCGTGGGAATCACAGGCTCGCCCTTTCGATTCACATAGCCCATATCATTTTTTTCATCCCGAACCGCCGCCAGACCTTCGGAAAAGAAATCTACATAAAGATAAACAAAGGGAATGACGGTATTGCCTTCCCAGTCGATGGCACCATTGACAAAGCCGTTTTCCGTATTTCTGCCGACCAGAAGGGTCTGCTCGCCGCCGCCCCACATGGTAACATCCGTTCCGGTGTCATAGGTGTGCAAAACCTTCCCCTTACTATCCAGAAGATACCGTACATTTTCGCGTCCGCCCATGCTGACACCCA
>OBRJ01000625.1_pt1 | contig 13460 bp, 21 predicted proteins | sample 1494831 | NCBI WGS metagenome assembly OBRJ01 (sample SAMEA3360658, study PRJEB22359) | human gut metagenome | biome: ENVO:urban biome; feature: ENVO:human-associated habitat; material: ENVO:feces | place: Bangladesh | collected 2011
CCTGACGGATATCACCGCGATCAATCATCGGTAAAGCGCCACGCTCTTTAATCTGCTGCAATGCCACAGCATCCTGGCTTTTGGGAGAGAAGTCTTTCAGGCCAAGCTGCTTGCGGTAGGCATCCCACCAACGGGAAAGAAGTTGATAACGGCCTGCAGCTGTTGACTTGAGTTTCGGATTTAGCGTGACAAGTTTGCGAGGGTGATCGGAGTAATCAGTGAATAGTTCACCACCAACAATAACGTCATAACCGTGGTTATGTGTCGGTTGTCGCCCGTTATCCGTTCCCTCTGACCATGCCACCATATCCAGGAAAGCTTTACGCTGGGAATTTAGTACCTGCATAAATTACTCCTTAGAGCCACCAAACTTGTTACCGATTACTCTCATTGCAGCCCCACGAATAGCATCAACACCGATCAGCCCCACCCCACCACCAATGGCAACAGATAGTGATTTAGGCCATCCGACATACTCAAGAGCGGATGCAAAAGTCAGTGTCAGAGCGCCACAGAGAAAAATCTCGAGCGTTTTTCGCTTCCAGCCACCACCACCGCCAAAATAGGCAATGCGCAAGCCAGCCATAACGATCGACATAATTACTGCGCCCAGTGGTGTGTCTCCACGCCACCAGCTCTGGAACAACTCCAGCCAGGTATTTGGGTTATGAGGCATTTGTAGTTATCTCTCACCTCGCCGATAAAGGAGGTGCAAATTGAGGGTGTACCACGAACCGCAAATCAGAAGCGGAAACGTAAAAGAAGCCGAGCCAATGGATAACTGCGGGATAGGGCAGAAGCAATTAATCCCTAGGCCCAGAAACGACAAAACCCGCTCGACGGCGGGTTTAAGTTGTGTGGCGAAGTAACCACTCATAACAGATTACAATGGTTTCTGCGGACCGCGTGAGTGATTTTATTTAATTTTTAATGTAAATTTCAGTTCCTTTTGAGTGATTACATGGAGTACATAATGAAAGTGTTCATAAGTTGGTCTGGGCAAAGAAGTCAAGCTGTTGCAGAACTTATTAGCGACTGGCTGAAGTGTGTTATCCAAGCTTCGCAGCCATGGATTTCAACCAGAGATATTGATCGTGGCGCTATATGGTTCTCTGAAATTAATGATAAATTAAAAGATGTATCTGTCGGAATTGTATGTTTGACACAAGAAAATAAAAATAAACCATGGATTTTGTTTGAAACAGGAGCACTAGCAAAAGGACTTTCAACAAATAAAGTTTGTACATTCTTGATTGACTTAAAACCAGAAGATTTAAAAGATCCACTTGCTCAATTCAATCACACAACGCCAAATAAAGAGAGTGTTTGGGAATTAGTAAGGACAATAAACAATTGTCTTGTCGATAAATCTTTAGATGACCGTATTCTAAAGCAAGTTTTTAATACATACTGGGAGCAATTTGAAAACAATTTTAAACGAGCTTTAGATCAATACCCTCCAACTGAAGAAGTAAAACCACGTACTGAACAAGATCTTTTATCTGAAATATTACAAAACACTCGTTCATTAAATCAAAGGATTAGAGTTCTTGAACGTGATGCTACTATCAACTCCATAAATAGCCATATGAATTTAACTCCTGTAGAACAGAAGGATGTTTGGTATCTACAAAAACAGATAGATGAAATTATAAAGAATGGATTGCTTGACGAGGATGAAATAATATCATTCTTAGACAAATATGACATTCCTGAAAAAATGATTAGGAACCAAATAAAATACACATTAAACCAACGATTATCTGAAAGTAATAAAAAAAAGAAATAACCTTCCCCCGTAAACATAAAGTTTACGGGGTTATTTTTTATTATAACTCCATATCTAAATGAATATCGAGAGTAGAAAGGCAACCATCAATGAATCCCTCTGCTAACAATATTTCTATACGGATTAATTTCTCATCCTTTCCTTGTACTTTGGCAATCTTCCGCTTTGAAAACCCGTACAAATAATGCGCAACCAGTAGAGAATGCTCATAAGGTTTTCTTTTTTTTAGTTGCTCCAAGCAACTTTCAATAATTAGCGCATCATTATCTGAACAAGCTTGGCGTGCCTTACTGGTATAGGGAAGAAGTCCCTTAAACCCAGCAGCTATAGGCGAATAGTCCACTCCTGAGCTATCACTAGCTGCCCATGCCCCCCAACGTTCAAGGATGATCTGAATATCACGCATCAAATTTCTCCACAAAATCAGGCCAGCACGCCTATTTCCAGCGCACGATCGATAAAACGAAATATCAGCTCCAGCTGGGAGCCATACTTCTCTTCAAATGCCACGGTATCCGCATGCAGCTCGTCGTGATGCTTTCTGCACAAAGGCAACACAAAGAGGTCATGCGCTTTTGTACCCATTCCCCCCTGACCGTGGCCTATCAGGTGGTGGGGATCATCAGCAGGTTTTCCACAACATGCGCACGGCTGCGTCTTAACCCAGCGCGTGTACTTTTCATTAACCCAGCGGCGACGTTTTGGGCGTAACATAAAAGACTCCGGCGACTCCGGATCCACTTTCAGCGCCAGCACCTTTTTCGCCTTATCCTGGATGATGCTGGTGGCAGGAACCGAAGGCACCAGATCACTTTCCCGGGTGACAGATGGCACAACAGGCTTCGGTAATCTCAGTGCCTTACGGGCTGCACTTTCCGGTAAGGCATCCGCCAGATCATTACGAACCAGCCACCAGCACAGTTCCGGCATTGTCACAACGTGACTATCATCAAAACCGAGATCCCGACACACAACAGACAACACCCAGCGGGCACAGTTATCCGTTGCCATTGATTCCAGCCGTTCCGTGAACTGATCGCGCAGCTGGTTATCACAGTGCCAGCACAGACGGATTGCGCCCGGAGCGTGTCGCATTGTGGTAATGTTCTCGCTGTGCCAGTCGGAATGAGGCCACTGACAGCCCTTTTCACGAAGTAACCAGCTTTCAAGACATTCCACGCCACCAGCACGACGGATCACTGCCTCATTGCGGAACACGGCCCGAACGGCAGGATCATCCACCAGCGGTTGTGATGCCGCCGGAACGGCACCACTGGCGAAAGATGAATAACGTTCCGGCGCAGGCTCCAGCAGGACACGCCCCTGCATAAACAGGGGCATCAGCTCTGAACCTGGCCTGAACAATACGATCCCCATACGCGGGGCAATTTCAGGAGTCAGTAGTGCTCTCACGGTCACCTCAATGAACGGTATCGAGCAGCTTTAACAGCTCAGGGAATCGGGATTCGAAGAAATGCGGCTGCGTCTCGCGCGGATTTGCGGGACTGGTGATATTCTTGCCGAACATGCAGCCTTTCGCTGTCAGCGACCAGAATTTTTTGATGTTGTTAATCGCGGTACGGCTGTATCGTTCGCGCTGCTCGACGATCCCCAGCTTCACCATCTGGTGATATGCCTGATTAGCTGTCAGGCGGATACCATACTGCTTCAGCAGTGCACTCAGTGACAGCGTGGGGCGGCTTGAGCCATCAGGCGCGTCAGCAGGAGCATCAATGGCATAGCGCGGTGCCAGATTCGGTAAGCCAACAGCCTCCTGGAGTTTCTGACAGGCACCAAGCACTGAAGAGTTAGACAGGTTTAACTCCCGGCGCATAAAGTCCAGCAGGATCACGCCAGCCTGCATCTTGTCAGCAGCCTGCCCGGATAATTTTTCCGGTGTGCTGGTTATCATATCGAAAGTACGGATCACCTTCAGATGGAATGACGGGCTGATCCACATTGCATAGGCATACACCAGTTCCTTGCAGACATACGTTCCCCGTTCATTTCCCCCATGAATCACACTCACCGGGTCAACACCCAAATTCTGGGTGTTGGTCAATTCATGAACAAGATCAACAGTTTGTTGGCTGGAAAGAAACTTTCCTGGCTCCTTGGTTCTGGCATTTGCACCAGATGCTACTGCTGCGCGATGCAGATCGTTCAGGCTGTAACGCCCATAAGCATCACGACGAACTTCAATACCATCAATGACCATCAGATTATTCATACTTCGTTTCTCCTCTTGATCAGGCGGCTGCACCCGCCGTTTTCTCGTACTTACTGATAGTGATCTCGACCTTCCCTTCCGGGATAACCGGTCCCCACTCCACCAGCATTCTTTTCACCTGACTGTCGTCCTCCCACACACCCGCGTGGGTCAGGGCGTCAAACAGCGCCTTGTTATAGTTGTCCAGATCGCGGCTCCGGTTATCCGGAAGGAAACAACACGATCTCCACTGAAGCAGGTGCCGACGTTGGTTTCGGCAGACGACGTAACTGCTCAACTATTGCTGCGCACGCCGCGCTCTGGAATTTTCGCCCCGCCGCGCTTATCAGGCTCTTACCAGCAAACGCCCCTTTGTTGGGGTGTCGCCAGTACGTGTTCACGCTGGGCGGGAAAGGCAGGATCAGCTTCATACTTTCAGGCCTCTCTCATGTAACCAGTGGGCTGCACGCAACCTGGCGTTCTCCTCACCGGCAAGCAGTGCGCGGATGATACCGACCGCCTCGCTGTCGTCGTCCTTCACTGCGGTATGAAGCGTGATCCCCCGGGCCACGCCACGCTTTATCGTGATGACGCCTTTTTTCTCCAGTGCGCGAAGATGCTCCACCGCTGCATTCACTGAACGGTATCCCAGCATGGTTGCCACCTCCTGATTGGTTGGCGGAAAGCCACGCTCTTGCTGGTAAGAAATCAGCATATCCAGCACCTGCTGCTGGCATTGAGTTAACGTCGTCATGCCGCCATCTCCCTGACCAGTTTTTCCGCCTGCTGGCGAACCTGCGCCAGAAACGCCTCACCACATGCCTCAAGTTCATCGCGCCCGATGTAGCTGATTGCCGGTCCCTTCCAGGTCTTATCGAAAACAGCAATAGCACCAGCGAAGAAAGCGCCTGTCGGCACCTGCTTCTCATCCTTCGGGATAAACCAGGCAGGCAGTTCAAAACCAATACGCCCGCGAATAAAAGCAATATGGTCCGCATCTTCCGGCCACCACACTTCGCTGGTGGCAGCTTTGATCAGGAAAACATAGCGCCCGCCTTTATCACGCATGGCACTGGCATGCTTCATGATGTAACGCATGCCGGTGATGTATTGCCCCTCATGCTGACTGGCGCGGCTGTATGGGGGATTACCAAAGGCAGCACCTTTAAGCTCCGCAAGGCGTTCTGACCAGTCATGCGCCAGCGCGTTGTCTTCCGCCGTGTAATACGCAGCACATTTGGCGTTATCACCGTCAGTGAACAGATCCAGAACAAACGGGCCAAACAGGGTGTTAATTCCCCAGAAAATGTTGTCCGGCGTGCGCCACTGATCGCCCACTTCCTTCAGTTCATGGGCTGGTTTGTTCCGCAGTTCCACCAGCGCCTGGCAATATTTATTACTCATTAAGCCCCCACGTAATTCCCTGAGAGATACCACTCTTCACCTGATGCAGCCCGCTTACTGCTTTTCCGTAAACACCGTTCACGACGCGCCAAAAAATTGTTTCGTTCTGGCAGGGAGTGGCTTTCACGGAATGCCGCCATCCACACCGTTGCAGCACGACGGTATAAGCCCCTGGACTCCAGTTCTTCCGCCTGGCGGGTCAGGCACAAAATCACCCGCGGGTCGTTAGTGCCGACATAGAAATTGCGCACAGGTCTGGTTTCACGAACTGGTTGTGGTTCCGGATCCTGCGCTCTCTCAGTCAGGCGCGGGAAATGTCTGTGTGTATCTCCTTCACAACGGTGAGCCACACGCCCACTCTGACGTAACTTGCTTGCTGACTGCAGAACGCGCTGCCGTGAGTAACCTGCAAAAGCATCCGCAATGTCTCCGGAAGTACAGCCCGGATGGGCTTCAATGAATTTCTGAACGTCATTCAAAAGACTCATGCTCACCCCCTGAATCCTGCCGGGATCTGGCTGTAGTCCACATTGTCGTAACTGGCTTTGAAGTACGGGTCTTCGCGTTTTTCTGTGTACGTGCTGACGGACGGCGATAAGCGCAGGGAAAGCTCATCCCATTTTTCCCGCAGCTTCGACGGGCTGAGCACGTTACGGCACCAGAACGGATCGCGGCTGACGCGGCTGTACATCTCGCAGATTTGTTTGTGAGTACGACCATCCTGCACACACATCAGGCGAATTTCGTTTGCCCAGGCTGTCCAGTTCGGTTCTTTGGGACGAACCACCTCGCCGTCACATTCGGCAGCCTGCTCGTACAGGGCGATGATTTTTTTCCAGAGCCACTGTGCGCAGGTCAAATCATCCTGCGTCCCCCACTGGCGCTTTTTAGGGCTGAATACAACCGCATCAGGATGGCGAGTTAAAAAATCCTGTTCATCCGTCTGCGTGTCCGGTTGCGAAGCGTCCGGACGAGAAGGTTTTTTATCTGACGGATCATGTTTTGATTTTACTGACGGATCCCCGCCAGATTCTGACGGGTGAAAACCCGCTTTTTTGCCAGATTTCGACGCATCAAATTTTGACGGGTCAGATTTTGATGCGTCAGATTTTGACGGGTCAGAATCTGACAGTTGAGAAAATGCCGCTGCCTGAAGCTTCGCAACGTTAAGCTGATAAACATTCGACGCATTGCGGTTACCCTGGCGACGCGCCTTACGCGTTAACCAGCCTTCTGCTTCCAGTCGTGCGATAGCCGTTCTGACGGTACTCATCCCCGCGCCAATCTGGCGGGCAATGGTTTCAATTGATGGCCAGCACACACCTTCGTCATTACTGAAATCAGCCAGGCGGGCCATAATTGCCACGCTGGATAACTTCATGCCTGACGCAGCGCAACCATCCCATACATAGCCGGTTAATTTAGTGCTCATGACCGACCTCTATTTCCCTGAATTTACGACGAAACTGTTCGAGCGGACTGAAGCATTCATGCTCATAGCCTTCGCGGAGGTAGATAACCCGTTGTGTTTCCGGTTCCCAACGAATGACTCTGACGGGCACTCCGTAGTGATCTTTGAACCAGCGGTTAACTTGTCGCAAAGGACTGTCTCCTTCTGCCGGTTGAAATCACCCACAGCCCACTCAGCAAAGCTGTGGGTTACAATTTCCCTGTCACCTGGTACATTCACTGCATAGCAATATTCCACCTTCGCTTTTCCACCCGGTACAGGAAGCGCAATCAGTTGCGAGCGACGGTAGTGTGTTGTTAAACTGTTCATGCGTTAGTTTCTCCACAGACACAAAACGCCACGGCGCCCGGAGCTGCACACTCGCGGGCGTCACTCTTTTCTGGAGCGCAAAAGATTTTGTAGACCAGTGCTGCATGCTCCTGCAGCTTCGAAATTGACATGTACAGCTCGTCGTTAATTGCTGCCTGCTCGTGTGGTTCCACCACCCCGTCTTCAATTGCTGAACGAATCTGTTTTGAATAACTGCCGATCTGTTCAATAACCTCCAACAGGCGCTGGTTGATATCGGCGTTCTCTACTTCCTCAATTTCAGGAAGTGATACAAACACCCCACCAGCAGACTGTGCGACAGCATCCGCAATGTGGTGATTGCCAGCAGCACGCTGTAAAACCATTGCCCATCCCAACGGGAAAATCTGATCGCCATCTGCACGAAGGCGGTTGAATAAAGCGTTCTCTGTTACATCCAGCCAGTCAGCAGCTTCAGCGTAACCCCCTGGCAATGCCGCGATAGTTTTTCTGACAGCTTTCACGTACCACTCAGGTTGTTTTTCCACTTTCCAATGATGCTTACCCACGGCTTACCTCCTGTTCCTGTGGTTTAAACCCATTCTGGTTTTGGCTAGATTGAAAACGTGCCGGATAAAGAATCTGCATTTCGCTGACTTCACCCTTAAAAAAATTGGCTAAACGTTCTGCAAGTTCGATAGATGGAATCTGCTCCAGCCTCTCAATACGACTCAACGTCGCTGGATTGACTTGAACACCCGCAGCAACATGCTGCAAAGTGAAACCATGCGCCTTACGCACATTTCGTAATGGTGATTGCATATACCCTCCAAATATTGCGCGTTATGCATGTTATTTCACGCAATTATTTTGCGCAAGTTGATTTGCTTATCACGCAATAAAGAAATGTAATAAACGCATGAACATAGGAAACCGAGTCAGACAACTTCGCCAAGCGAAGAACATGAAAATCGCCGATCTCGCTGAAGCAATAGGAGTAGATGCGGCGAACATCTCGCGCTTAGAAACGGGTAAGCAAAAACAATTTACCGAACAAACACTGAGTAATATTGCCAAGAGCTTAGGTGTTGATATTGCTGATCTCTTTACCTCTGCCCTCAAAAGTAATACTGTATATAAAAACAGTAATAATGAGGATGTTGCGCAGGTGAAGGATGTGTTCCGTATTGAAATGCTGGATATCAGTGCCAGTGCGGGAAATGGCCTTATCCAGGGCGGTGATGTCATTGATGTGATTCATGCCATCGAATACAGAACTGATAATGCTGTATCAATGTTCGGCGGACGACCAGCCAATCACATCAAAGTTATCAACGTTCGTGGGGACAGTATGTGTCCAACCATTGAGCCAGGAGATCTCATCTTCGTTGATGTCAGCATCAATCAGTTTGATGGTGATGGTATATATGTCTTTGGTTTTGATGACAAAATATACGTTAAAAGACTTCAAATGATTCCTGACAAACTGCTGGTGATTTCTGATAACCAGATTTACCGTGAATGGGGAATTACTAGCGAAAACGAACACCGATTTATGGTCTTTGGAAAGGTCTTAATCAGTCAGTCGCAAACCCTTAAGAGACATAATTAACCTCAATATCCCATCCATCGGCCACCGAAAGGTGGCTTTTTATTACCCACCGTTTTGCATATTTCGCAAATATTACTTGCATATCTCGCAATTTAATTTTATCTTTTGTTCCAGACCAACTACAGGATTACAACAAAATCTGGTTGCAACACGGTGCACGGTGCATGTGTCGTAAGAGGTCAGTAAATGTCAAAAACGAACAGGCAGGACGCCCACGAAGTAGCCGCCGGTGGCGTATGAATGACCGGATGATTCGTTAGCAACAAAAAAAGCGCCCTATAGGACGCTTCGCTCTTTAACAATCTGGTCCCCATCAACAAGTAACTGATAACTTGAGGAGGTGTGAAATGCACAAAACAGAACCAAAAATCGTCGCGCCTGGCTACACAGATGAGGAAATTTATGAGTGGATGACAAAGAAGCTGGCAGCTATAAACCAGCTTCGTGAAGTGCTGTCTTATCGACAGGAAACAATAGACTCCTTAAAAAAACTGGATCAGGAAATCACGGTTTTATCACAGGATGTTACTTTAGATATTGTGCAGACAAATTAGGATCCCATTCATTTTCGTCAAAATCATCAAAGTGATGAATTTGTGATCTCCAGTCTCGATAATCTAAAAATTTCTGGGCGGTTACACTTATTTTATCAAGCGTGAGTTCATCCTGAATTGAAAGAAGAAGTTCATCAAATTTCATCTCATTAATCTGTTTTGGCATCCAGTGATGCTTCATCAGAATAAGGTGAACCAGAGCCTTTTTCCCATTCAACTGATTATAGGGTGTGCCGAATTTCTTCCGGTGCTCATTTAAGACAAGGTCCAGAAGAGTAAGTAATGTTGCCCTTGATTCAACTTTGCTTATTTCGACTGATGACACTACCCCACTGATTTCAATGCCCCGATACTTTCCAACATTTTCACAGTGGGATTTGTACAGCGTATAGATATTACCGGACATTTCTTTTCCTTTTGCGTTGTTGGGGATAACCAGATTAACCGAATCCTTGTTGTTGGGGAATAACCAGGTCCACCTCGCCTGATGTGGCTAAAAGCAGGCACATAACAGCTAAGTATTTTCAACCAGAGAGAATCCTTAGCGTTGTGGTGAATGCGGCTCAGCGCACGCGGGTTAAGGTTGAGGCTGACAGTCGACCTTCTGTGGATACCCACCCGCCTGGTGTGCAACCTTCGCCAGGCACCGGGAGGCACCCGGCACCACAACTTTATGCTGTGTGTAGTCCTGGCGGTACCAGTTTGTACCCTTGCTTCCGGCTGGTACCGTCCTTTTTACAAAACAGAGAAGAGCATCACCGGACGACGGGCTCATAACCCAATCCATCCGGGCGGCAGTCACCGCAGGTGTTCTTCTCTGTTTTGTGGAGAAACTAACCGACCTTGCAGGGTCGATATGATGAGGAGCAGCAAAATGGCTAGCGAACGCAGTACTGATGTGCAGGCATTTATCGGGGAGCTGGACGGCGGCGTATTTGAAACCAAAATCGGCGCAGTTCTCAGTGAAGTCGCTTCCGGTGTGATGAACACGAAAACCAAAGGTAAGGTCTCACTCAACCTGGAAATCGAACCATTTGATGAAAACCGTGTGAAAATCAAACACAAACTCTCATATGTTCGCCCGACTAACCGCGGGAAAATTTCCGAAGAAGACACCACCGAAACGCCGATGTATGTCAATCGCGGTGGTCGCCTGACTATTCTGCAGGAAGACCAGGGACAATTACTGACTCTTGCCGGTGAACCTGACGGAAAACTCCGCGCAGCAGGTCATTAATATCGTTCTTAATTAACCGATTATTTATCTCATCACTGAATATCTTAATATAGTGAGGACTTATTATGTCTCAAAACTTAGACGCAACCGCATTTAATCAAATCCATGCCCTTATTTCTGCTCAGGGTGTTAATGAAATTATCAGTAAGATTGGTGCCGATGCTGTGGCATTGCCTGAGAATTTCCGCATTCATGATCTGGAAAAATTTAATTTAAATCGCTTCCGTTTCCGTGGTGCGCTTTCCACTGCCAGCATCGATGACTTTACCCGTTATTCTAAAGATCTTGCAGATGAAGGCACCCGCTGCTTTATCGATGCTGATAATATGCGTGCCGTCAGTGTGCTTAACCTGGGTACTATTGATGAACCAGGTCACGCAAATAACACCGCCACTCTCAAACTGAAAAAGACAGCACCGTTCTCTGCTCTGTTGTCTGTTAATGGCGAGCGTAACTCCCAGAAATCACTGGCAGAATGGATTGAAGACTGGGCCGACTACCTTGTGGGCTTTGATGCTAATGGTGACGCCATTCAGGCAACCAAAGCGGCGGCGGCTATCCGTAAAATCACAATTGAAGCGAACCAGACCGCTGATTTTGAAGATAATGACTTCAGCGGCAAACGCTCCCTGATGGAGTCTGTCGAAGCGAAGACCAAAGACATTATGCCAGTGGCATTTGAATTTAAATGCGTTCCGTTTGAAGGCCTGAAAGAACGTCCATTTAAATTACGCCTCAGCATTATCACTGGCGATCGTCCTGTACTGGTTCTGCGCATTATTCAGCTGGAAGCGGTGCAGGAAGAAATGGCTAACGAATTTCGTGATCTGCTTGTTGAGAAATTCAAAGACAGCAAAGTAGAAACCTTTATTGGTACTTTCACCGCCTGATTTCATTACTGCAAATGCCCCTGCGGGGGAATTTATGGAAACGTAATTAACTCAATAATCGCCGGATGGTGAGGACTTCCTTTTACCAGAATTCAGCGCGGTGCAGCGCATATACGTGGAGAACAAAATGTCATTTATTAAAACTTTTTCCGGGAAGCATTTTTATTATGACAAGATAAATCAAGACGACATCGTTATTAACGATATCGCGGTTTCCCTTTCAAATATCTGTCGCTTTGCAGGACATCTTTCACATTTCTACAGCGTCGCCCAACATGCGGTGCTTTGCAGCCAACTGGTGCCGCAGGAATTTGCTTTTGAAGCGTTAATGCATGATGCAACAGAAGCGTATTGCCAGGACATCCCGGCGCCACTGAAACGCCTTCTTCCTGACTATAAACGGATGGAAGAAAAAATAGACGCCGTAATCCGTGAGAAATACGGGTTACCCCCAGTTATGAGTACACCCGTGAAATATGCCGATCTCATCATGCTGGCAACTGAACGCCGCGATCTCGGGCTTGATGATGGCTCTTTCTGGCCAGTACTGGAAGGTATCCCGGCAACAGAGATGTTCAAAGTTATTCCACTGGCACCGGGCCATGCCTACGGGATGTTTATGGAACGCTTCAACGAGTTATCGGAATTACGCAAATGTGCATAACTCATGTAGTTAGTTTTTCTGGCGGGAGAACATCCGCATATCTTGTTCACCTGATGGAAGAACAAAGAAAGGCTGGCAATAACGTCTGCTACATCTTTATGGATACCGGTTGCGAACATCCGCTGACATACCGCTTTATCCGGGAGGTTGTGAAGTTCTGGGACATACCACTAACTGTGTTACAGGTCGATATAAATCCTGAGCTTGGGCAGCCAAATGGTTATACCGAATGGGAGCCAACGGATATTCAGACACGAATGCCGGTGCTTAAACCGTTTATGGACATGGTTAAAAAGTACGGCACGCCATACATCGGCGGCGCGTTCTGTACTGACAGGCTAAAACTCATCCCTTTCACGAAATACTGCGATAACCATTTCGGGCGAGGTAATTACATCACATGGCTGGGTATTCGTGCAGACGAACCCCGTAGGCTGAAACCGAAATCGGGCGTCCGGTATCTTGCCGAGCTGTCAGATTTTGATAAGTCGGATGTTATCCGGTGGTGGCGAAAACAACCTTTTGATTTGCAAATCCCGGAGCATCTCGGGAACTGTGTTTTCTGCATCAAAAAGTCAACGCAAAAGCTGGGGCTTGCATGTAAAGACGAACCAGGTCTGATGCGAGTTTTTAATGAGCTGGTTACAGGCAAACACGTCAGGGATGGTCATCGCAGAACAGGTAAAGACATTATGTACCGTGGTCACCTGACGCTTGACGGAATTGCCAGAATGTCTGCCAACAGCGACTACAGAAATTTGTATCAGGCGATGGTACAGGCCAGGCGATTCGATACCGGCTCGTGTTCAGAGTCATGTGAAATCTGGGGTGATCAATTGGAATTGGAATTCGAAGAGGTAGGGGTATGACAACCGAAATTAACTACCATGCACTGCTTGAGCGCGCACGGAATAAAGTGCAGAGCATTGAGTTCGCCTTAACACAGAGTGCATTCGCTGAGATTCGCGCTGAGCTTGAAAATGATTTAGAACTGGCACGGATTGCACTGGCATCTCTGGAAGTTGAGCCAGATGAACGCGCAGCCTATGAATTATTTATGGAAAAGCGTTTCGGTAAAACAGTCGATCGTCGGAGAGCAAAAAACGGCGATAACGAATACATGGCATGGGATATGACTCTCGGTTGGATCATCTGGCAGCAACGAGCTGGTATCCATTTTTCAACAATGTCACAACAAGAGGTGAAATAATAGAGCCATACAGCCTCACACTCGATGAGGCCTGTTCATTGCTCAATGATATCCAGACCTACCATCGCCGCATCAATGCGGCTTTTTCTTGCGTGTAATTGCGGAGACTTTGCGATGTACTTGACACTTCAG
>OBRJ01000632.1_pt1 | contig 13358 bp, 14 predicted proteins | sample 1494831 | NCBI WGS metagenome assembly OBRJ01 (sample SAMEA3360658, study PRJEB22359) | human gut metagenome | biome: ENVO:urban biome; feature: ENVO:human-associated habitat; material: ENVO:feces | place: Bangladesh | collected 2011
TTAAAAGCCCCACTGGGGCTTTCATTGTTCCGCTTCGCTCCACAAACGCGAATTTATACCCGGTACTTGTCTCGATTTATAGTCATATCAACCAAATGAAAGACAAGTAAGATACTAAAAAAAGCGGAAACTATTATTATTCCTGCGCCCGGCTTGATAAAATCAATTATACCGCCAAGACAAAAGAGCATTGCCCATGTCTTAATCCGTTTTCCAGTAACTCTGCATATTTTCTCTGTATTTAATCCAGTATAATCTCCTGATAAAAACAGCACACTTCTTTCTGTATTCCTTGATTTGGTAAAAAATCTTCCAACAAAAAAGAGAACAGTTGCCATCAGTAAATCAATAAATATAATTATTATTTTCATTTTCAACACCTCTAATTCTAAGTTCACAACTTCCGATTTGTCGCCCTCAGTATACCACGCTTTTTTCCTACAGAAAAGATACCGAAAAACAAAAATGCCCCCGGAGGGCCTGTTACAGCTCTCCGGGGGCAGATTCCATGCACCGGCAGTCTCACATTTTACGCTTGAGGTTCTGCCGGAACAGTTGATACGCCGCCCGCAGATCCTCCGGCAGACGCTTCAAGGTTTCCTGCCGCAACTCAGGCAGCATCCCGTAAAAGGCTTCGGCAATGCTGCCGGTGATGCAGGCAAGGGTGTCGCTGTCGCCGCCGAGGGAGACTGCATTCGCCAAATACAAATAGAGTGTTCTTTCATTTCCTCTCTTTTTCACGCTTCCCGCTGCTCCACGATTTCCAGACTGTCCCGCCCGACATGGCAAAGCAGGAACAGCACGCTCACGCCTGCAGCTTTCGCTTCGGCCAGCGCTGTGCCAAACTCCGGCTGCGTGCCAACATTCGGCCTCACCTCGGTGACGCCTTCCATCTGGATCACAAAGGCTACTGCGCACCGATACCCTGCCCTCTGTGCCTGCGCTAGCTCATGCAAGTGCTTCACGCCCCGTTCGGTGGGTGCATCCGGGAAATAACCGATGCCACCCATTTCCAATGTGCAGCCTTTGACTTCCAACAGGTATTTCTGTTCGCCCTTTTCCATGTAAAAATCAATGCGGGATTTTCCGTATGCAAACTCCGGCCTGACAAGGTCAAACTCCTGCTTTGAGAGCCATTCTCCCACCACCTTGTTGGGTGCCTGACTGTCCATGTTGACCCAGCCAAGTTCCTGCTTGCGTACCGCCACAAGGTCGTATTTTGTCTTGCGTTTCGGGTTGTCTGACACTTCCAGACGCACCGCCGCACCGGGCAGCAGCAGCTCCCTGCACCGCCCGGTGTTTTTGACATGGACGGTTTCCACCGTGCCGTTCACATCTACATGGGCAATAAAACGGTTGGGGCGGTCAAGAAAAATGCCGTCCACGATTTCTCTGTATTTCAATGTTTACTCCATTTTGTCTGATACGCCTGTGCCAGAACCATTGACTGCACGCAAAAACAGGCTCCTGCAAGCGTTCAACCACTGGCAGGAGCCCGTTTATTTCTTACAGCTTCGTCATCCACAGACCATGCAGGTTGCAGTAAGCGTAGACCGCCACCGGCTTTTCGCCGCCCAGCTCAAACACCGCCTTGGGTGCCTGCCCGGGGGCGAGGTAGCGGAGCTGTCCGCCGTTTTCGGTCTCCACAAAGAGCCACTGGATGTGGTGTACATCCACCATGGGATGCTCCACCGCACCCACCGTGACTGTGAGGGTGCTGCCGGAAAGCTCTGCCACCGGCAGATGCTTTTCGCCGCTGGCTTCCACGGTGTTGGGGACCAGTTCCTTCATCTTCTCGCCGCAGCAGACCAGCGGGACCCCTGCGTTGTGGATGGTGGTGACCAGGTTGCCACAGTGCTCACAGATATAAAACTTTGCTTTCATATTAAAATCCTCCATCGGAATGTTGTCGGTGTTTTCTGTGACTATATGATAACATTTCCTAGTTAGATTTTCTGTGACCGGGTCACGCAAGCAGCCTAGTGCTGTGGAAATGCCCTCAGCTTCCCATGGCAATGAGCACCAGCACGACCACCACCGCAATGGCGATGAGGCAGCCGCAGCCGCTGCCATCTCCCCCGCCGCCGCCATTGTTGTGGTTTCCCCCGCCACCGCCGGACGAGCCGCCGAAGTTGCGGTTGAAGGCCGTCATGTACTGGGCATAGCCTGTGTCACCTTTGCCGAAATAGCCGTAATCACCGTTTGCCATGGTATTTTCCTCCGTCCGAAGTGTGTTTTGCTTCTTCTGAGGTCATTTTACCGAAAAAGCTGTCCTATAAACATCTCTTTCAGAATTTCTAGTCATCTCATTCTTCCCCGATGCCCAGATACGCATCAATGTCCATGATCCCCTCCCCACTGACCTCCATCAGATCTTCAAAGGACACCACGGTGTCGCCCACCTGCAGAGTGCGGAACACCGGGTCGATGCGGTCCGCTTTTCCGGACAGGGTGAGGTAGTTGCCCACCGCCGAGATCTCCGGGTGGGCGGTATCCTCCTTGAAATACCGCACTGTGATGTTTATGCCCTTGGTGACCTGCATCAGCTTATCGGACAGGGCGGACATTTCTTCCTCGGTCAGAATGCGCCTCGTCACACGCTCTGTGCGCTGTTTTTCTGCGGCAAGCTGCTCGTCATAGCCCCGCAGCGGAGAGAAGGGCGAGAAGATCTTGGCACGGTTCTGAAGGGTCATCCGGGGGTGCTTGCAGAGGGATTCTTCGGTCTGGGGGCGTTCCATTCCCAGAATGTCCCCGTACTTTTGGGCGGTCTCCCGCCCGATCTTGCTATTTTTGTAGTTTTCCATCCGAACCTCCCGCCGAACCTCCTGCGCTGTGACCGCCGATTTGTGCGTTGCGCTGGCGCATGGTGGCACCTTCCTCGTAGCTGCTGGCTTTCAGCACGGCGTTTTTGCCGTACTTGTTCTTGATACCCAGCATGGCTTGCTGGAGTTTTTTCTCCTTTTCCAGCTTCTTGGTGTCGGTAAAAAAATCCACCTGATAGAAGCCCTCGTCCGGCGTGACCTTGTTGGCGTTGAGGGTGATGCGCCGCACCGTCAGCGCCGGGTCGGTGATGCGCTCAAACAGCTTTGCGCTTTCGTTGATAATCGTGCTGCCCAGATTGGTGGGCGCATCAAACCGGACGGTGCCGTGCGCCGCTTTGGGGATGATTCTGCCGTAGCGGTCGGTCTGGGTCAGACCACGGTAGCCGCCCTTGTCCACGTTCTCCCGGTCGTAGCCCACCTCCAAGGTGATGGATTCCGTCACCAGTTTCTTTTCGGTGAGCCGGAACATCAGAATCTCCGCCATCTCCCGGACGATGAGCTTTGCTTTGTCGTTGGGGTAAGGGCAGGTCAGCACCTGTCCCTCACTGATGCTATTGGTGCTGGGCTTGTAGCTTTTGATCTCAGCCATACCGCAGGGCTCATAGCCCCATGCGTGGTCGATGAGAATTTCCGCATCCACGCCTAAGATCTCATACAGCCGATCTTCTCCGTGGATGGAAAACCGTGCCAAGTCCCCCATCGTATAAATGCCGTGGGCTTCCAGCCGCTTGACGGTGCCGGGGCCGGTCATCCAGAAATCCGTCAGGGGTCTGTGGTTCCACAGCAGATACCGATAGGACTGCTCGTCCAGCTCCGCAATGCGGACACCGTCCTTGTCCGCAGGGATGTGCTTTGCCACAATGTCCATCGCCAGCTTTGCAAGGTAGAGGTTGGTGCCGATGCCTGCCGTTGCGGTGATGCCGGTGTTGTACAGCACCTCCCGCACCATGGTCATGGCAAGCTCGTGGGCGCTCATGTGGTAATAGGGCAGATAGCCCGTCACATCAATGAAAACCTCATCAATGGAGTAGGGGTAAATATCCGCCGGGGACACATATTTGAGGTAGGTCTTGTAGATCTGGGTGGAAACGTCCAGATACCGCTGCATCCGGGGCGGCGCAACGATGTAGCTCAGCCCCAGCGCCGGGTCTGCGTTCAGGGCATTGGCATCGAAAGAGGTGCCGGCAAAGTGATATTTGCCATCCTCTCCCCGGACTGCCTTGTGCCGCCGGATGGCAGTTTGCAGCCGCTGGGCGTTGACTTCCCGGACACGCTGAACGGCTTCAAACAGCCGCGCTCTGCCGGGTATCTTGTAAGCTTTCAGGGAGGGCGACACCGCAAGGCAGATGGTTTTCTCGGTGCGGGAGGCGTCTGCCACCACCAGATTGGTGGTCAGGGGGTCCAGATGGCGGTCTACGCACTCCACCGAGGCATAGAAGCTTTTCAGGTCGATTGCCAGATAGGTGCGCTGTGCTGCCATGATTCAGCCCTCCTTTACGCAAAAAACAACTATTTATTTTATTATAATAAATCTTTACGCTGTTTTCAAGATGGAGCTCTATTTTATCTGTGAGAAGATTTCAGCAATCAATCAGACGAGACCGACCTCACATGGACATAATCCCCATCATCCTTATAGAGGGCAGGAAAACACCTCCATATGCTGTACTGCCCGTCCTCCCTCCTCTTTCCATCCAAAAAGGCAATACCAGATAATGAGCGCCTCCCTTTTCCGTCCGTCAGCGGATCGTTTTCCAGGCATTTCAAGTTGCACAAAAGAAACTTGTGCAGTAAAGCAATATGCACAATACATTTTCTCATATCGAATACAGAAATGGCCATTTAGCAGCCAAATCGTACAACTTTATATAAGAAATAATAAAATTTGTTGACTCACGATGGACGAAAATGCTATCCTGTTGACAACAAGAGCACCATTGAGTGCTCCCCCACACGAAATGACAAAACAAAAAAGGAGAGTAAAATGATGAAGAAGCGTATTGCGGCGTTGGTCACCGCCGGTGTCCTTGCTTTGTCGATGCTTACCGGCTGCGGGAGCAAACAGGAGAGCTGGAAGGTCACCTGCCCGTGGGCACCGTCTGGTGTCGCAGCAATGGTAAGTCAGAAGGCTGCAGCCATGTCCCCGGATTACTCGGATAAGAAGATCACTCTGGTGGCAGAGGCCATCAAGGGCGATGCTGCTACCGTCAACACCTGGGTAGCCAGCACCAAGGCAAACGACAAGGACCTCGTTTTTGCCGGCGAAGGTCTGTTCGCCATTACCGAGACTCTGGATCCCTCCAAGCTGCAGTTCAGTTATGACGATTTCGAGTTCGTTGAGAACCTGTATTCTTCCGTTTTCGTTCTGTCCGCAGATTCTTCGCTGAACCTTAAGAATCTGAACGACTTGGAAGCCTATGTCAAGGCAGGCAACCCCGTATCCGTGGCCGTTAACGGCGCTACCGGCTCCGAAGCTTTCCTGGCAGCGGCTCTGTTCGGCTCTATGGGTGCTGGCGACCAGCTCAAGTTGACTCCGTATCAGTCTGCAGCCGAGGCCGCACAGGCTGTGGCAAAGGGCGAAACGAATTTCGCAGTTTCTCACCAGTCCCAGATCCTCGAAACCTACCAGCAGGGCGGTGTCGATGTAGTCTGTGCATTCGACGACAAGTCTATCGAAAACGGTCCCTTCGCAGGTGTTGAAGGCGTTGGCTCCAAGGGCTATCCCTTCTTCCGCAATCGCTGCTTCGTGATGGCGCGCAAGGGTACCGATGCCGCAAAGGTCGCAGAACTGAAGGAGCTGTACGACAAGATCCTTGCCGACCAGGAAATGGTCAAGTGGTTAAACGATACCATGCTGCTGGAAGTTGACACGATGAGTGAAGATGACGTCAAGGCTCATATTGAGAACGTCAAGAGTATCGTTGAGCAGTATAAGGACATCGTAGCCGGCTGATAAAAATCTCGTAGCGAAAAAGCTGAAGCAGGGGGAATGGGGTCATCCCTTTCCCCCTGCTTTTACACTTCAAAAAGGAGTTGAAACTGGTGAAAAATCTGATAGAACATACTGAGACAAAGCTGGATGAATGGGGCGCAAAGCTCGAGGTGAAGAATATCGAGTACCCCGTAGACCTGGTCTGCGGCATCCTGTTTCTTGTCATCGGCATTGTGCTGCTGCTCATCATGCCGCAGCAGGTACAAATCTCCGAAAAGGACGTTGTGAATGGTCGTGCCTTTCCGACGATGCTGGTCTGGCTCATGCTGGTCATGAGCGCCCTTCTGGTGGGTCGGGAGGCGTACAATATGGTGATGCACCGCCCGGTCAAAACCAAAACACTCAACCTGCTGGTAGAAGCCAAGGCGCTGGTCATTGTCCTCATTTTGGTGGTCACATATCTTCTGGCAAAGGTCACCGACCTGTTTGTAGTGGGTGCTGTATTCTGCGCGGTGGCATTCCTGCTGTTTTTCCGCTGCAAGAAACCCCTCTACTACGCCATCACCGTCTCGATGGCGGTGCTGATCTGGGTCGTGTTCCACTTCGTGCTGAATGTTAGTTTCTGAGGAGGCAGAATATGGGTTTGTTTGATTTTATCGGCCCGGCCTCCGGGCTGCTCTTCACCCTGGAAAACATCATTTGGATCAATCTCGGCGTCTTTATCGGCTGCGTATTTGCCGCCATTCCTGGCCTGAGCGTTATCCTCTGTATCATCCTGTTCCTGCCTGTCACTTATACCATGCGTGCGATTCCCGGCATGATGTTCCTGTTGGGCATTTACTGTGCGGGTGGATACGGCGGCTCGGTGTCGGCTATCCTCATCAATACCCCGGGCACGCCCCACGCGGCGGCTACCATGCTGGACGGTCATCCGCTGTCCAAGATGGGCCGCACCAAGGCGGCTCTTAAAATCGCGCTGTATGCCTCCACCTTCGGCGGCATCTTCTCCGCGCTGGTGCTGCTCTTTCTCGGACCCCAGGTCGCCAAAATCTCGGCGCAGCTTGGTACAGCCGAGTACTTCATGGTCTGTCTGTTCGGCATGACCATCATCGCGGGCGTCTCGGGCAAGAGCCTCGTCAAGGGCATCATCGCCGCCTGCCTCGGCCTTCTCATCTCCTGCGTGGGCGCAGACCCCATGACCAGCTACGACCGCTTTACCTTCGGCGTCCACCGCCTGTATCTGGGCCTCGACCTTGCCGTTACCCTCATCGGCCTGTTCGCACTGGTGGAGATCATCGGCAAGGCGGAGCTGAAGCGGAGCGAGCTGAACCTCCACGCCGGAAAAATCGGCAATGACGACGGTAAGATCACAAAGGATGAGTATAAGCGGATGCTTCGCCCAGTGCTGATGGGTTCTATCATCGGTTCCTGCGTTGGCATCGTACCCGGCACAGGAGCATCGGAAGCTTCGTGGTTCTCCTACAACACAGCAAAGAACTTATCCAAGCATCCGGAGGAGTTCGGCCACGGTTCTGTGGAGGGCGTGGCGGCTGCCGAATCCGCCAACAACGCCGTCTGCGGTGCGACCCTCATCCCCCTGCTGACGCTGGGCATCCCCGGTGACGGCTGCGTGGCCATCATGCTGTCTGCTCTGATGATCAACGGCCTGAACCCCGGTCTCTCGCTCTTTACCACCGATGGTGCGATCATGTATGCTATCATGCTGGGTCTCATCCTCGTGAACATCTTTATGTTCCTGCAGGGCAAGTACCTGACCAGCCTGTTTGCAAAGGTCGTCTCCATCCCCCAGCAGATCCTGACCCCCATCATCGTTATCTTCTGTTTTGCCGGTGCTTACTCGGTAAACAGCAGCTATTTTGATTTGAGCGTGGCACTGGTATTTGGCATAATGGCATGGTTCATGCGCAAACTGGAACTGCCCGCTGTTCCTGTGCTGCTGGGCATGGTGCTGGGCAACATGACGGAAACCAACTTCCGCCGCGCTCTGCTCATCTCGGATGGAAGCCCCAGAATTTTCGTCAGCAGCCTGTACTGCTGGATCTTCATTGCACTGATCGCAGTAGTCATTCTCGGCATTCTTCGCAGCAAGATGAAGGAAGCAAAAGCTGCCAAGCCGGAACAGTAAAAGGAGGTAAAACCATGGCGTATAATATTATTTTCTATTTCAGTGACCAGCAGCGCTGGGACACCTGCGGCTGCTTTGGTCAACCTTTGAATATCACACCCAATCTGGACCAACTGGCAGCAGAAGGCGTGAAGTTTGACAACGCCTTTTCTCCTCAGCCAGTGTGTGGTCCCTGCCGTGCCCTGTTCCAGACCGGCAAATACCCCACCGAGACCGGCTGCTTCCGCAACAATCTGATGCTGCCCTCCAACATCAAGACTCTGGGCGAGTACATGGAAAAGGATGCTGGCTACGAGACCGCCTACATCGGCAAATGGCATCTGGCCTCGGACGGCGAACTGGAAAAGAAACCGACCATCGACCACACGATCACTGCTGTTCCTCTGGAACTGCGTGGCGGCTACACCGGCTACTGGCGCGCTTCGGACGTGCTGGAGTTCACCTCTCACGGCTACGACGGCTATGTGTTCGACGAGAACAACAACCGTATCGACTTCAAAGGCTACCGCGCCGACTGCATCAACCAGTTTGCACTGGACTATCTCGACCAGTACACCGGCGAGAAGCCTTTCTTTATGACTGTATCTCAGATCGAGCCGCACCACCAGAACGACCACGACCACTACGAAGGTCCCATCGGTTCCCGGCAGCGATTTGCAAATTTTGTTCTGCCGGAGGACCTGAAGGCTCTGGGCGGCAATGCAGCGGAAGAATACCCGGATTATCTGGGTCAGTGCGCCAGCCTCGACGAGAACCTCGGCAGGCTGGTGGCGAAGCTGAAGGAAAAAGGCTTATATGACAATACGGTCATCCTCTACGCCTCCGATCATGGCTCTCATTTCAAGACCCGCAACCGTGATGCGCACCTGAACGGCTATGATGATTACAAGCGCTCCTGCCACGACGGCTGCCTGCACGTTCCGCTGGTCATTTGCGGCGGTCCGTTCTCGGGCGGCAAGGAGATCACCGACCTGGTCAGTACGGAAAGCATCCCTAAAACTCTGCTGGCTCTGGCAGGCGTGGATGTCGGTGACAAGATGATCGGTGAAAATCTGCTTGACGTTGTGGAAAAGAAAAACCATAATAGAGTCAATGAGGTCTACGCACAGATTTCGGAAAGCCGCTGCGGACGCTGCATCCGCACGGAAAATTACATGTATTCGGTCTATGCCCCCGGCATCAACGGCGGCGAGGCTGCGGCATCCGATGTTTATGCAGACGACTTCCTTTACGATATGCAGAAGGACCCGTGGCAGCTGAACAACGTTGTCGCAGACCCTGCATACGCCAACGTCAAGGCGGAGCTTCGTGAGCGCTTGCTGAACTGGATCCAGCACGCCGAAGGTACCCGCCCCACCATCACCGACTAAAAAGGAGCGTTTGCCCATGCTCTCGGCTGTCGAGAAAAAATCCGATCAAGTATATCGCTGGCTTCTGGCTTATATTGACGAAAACAAATTTTCCGGGAACCAGCGTCTGCCTTCAGAAAATGCTCTCTGCCGGAAGCTGGGTGTCAGCCGAGAAACGATACGAGTTGCCATTGACCGACTGGTGAATGAAGGGATCGTGTATAAGATCAAAGGGAGCGGGACCTATTTTCACCGGGAAAAAGTAATGACACGAGACTTGAACACGGAGGGTGCTCTTTACAAGATCGGCCTTATTCTACAGGGTCAGGACACCAGTGCAAATTCCGGGTTGATCGAGGGCGTGCGCAGCGTCTTGACGCAGGAACGGGTAGATCTGCATGTATTTCTGACCGACAACAAGTTCTGCAACGAGCGCCGCTGTCTGGAGACTGTGGTACATCAGAATTTTCACGGTTTCATCGTGGATGGTGTCAAATCGAGCATCCTCAGCCCGAATCTTGACTGCTACAAGGAGCTTTATCGGCGTAAGATCCCGGTGATATTCTACAACAACTTCTATCGGAACTTACGCTGTCCCCGTGTGACCATCAACGATATTGAATGTGCCCATCAGTTGATTGGACGTCTGATCGATGCCGGTCACAGCAATATCGCCGGGATATTCGTGTACGATAACTATCAAAGTGTCGAAAAGTTTCAGGGCATGGCGGAGGCGATGCGAAGTCGCGGTTTGGATCTGAACGATGATTACATCAAGTGGTGTATCTCCGACGAAGCTCATAACGAACGCTATGTCCGCTCCATCGAAAGATTTCTGAAGAGCATCCCTAAATGCACCGCTATCGTCTGCTGCAACTATATCATCTATCGGCTGGTGATGAAGACTTTACAAAAAATGGGTAAGACCGTGCCAGAAGATTACTCGCTGGTCTGTTTTGATTATTCTGAGGAGACTTATCGGCAGGAAGATGTTACCTGCTCCGTGGAGCAAGGCTTCGAAATGGGGCGTCAGCTCGCACTGCGGCTTATGGAGATGATCTCCACCGGCGAATGCGACGACCGAAACTACACCTATGTCATGAAGCCCATTCTCTACGATGGTCATTCCATCTGGAAGATCACAAAGGTAAAATAAAAGTTCTCCCGGAGGCAGTCCTGCTCTCCGGGAGAATCTCTTTATCGGTTTTGTTGTGCCAGAAAGCGTGCAGCAGCCTGCAGGCGAGGAAGCGCATAGGAGAAGAACTGCTTATATGCCGTGCAAAAGCGGTTACTTCCAGCGGCATCCCAGTCGCGTTTGCATCCGCCCCGGCAGAGCGGCTGATACGCGCAGGCCGCACATTCCGCCGGGCGTTTTCGCCCCTGTTCCAAAAACATCCGGCTTACGGGCGAGTCCAGTGCATCTTCGACGGTACAGTGGCTCAGATCTCCCAGCTTCCACTCATCCAGAACATAAAAGTCACAGGGATAAAGGCTTCCATCGCCTTCCACTGTGAGATAATGTCCACAGGAGCCTGAGGAAGCGCAGGATGTAGGCGGCATTCCCAGCAGGATACGCAGGTAGTCTTCAAAATTGCGGACGCTGACATAATTGCCCCGTTGCAGCTGATCGTACCAGGCATCAAAGACGCCGCACAGAAAACGACCATAATGTTCCGGCATCAGAGAATATGCCTGCCCGCCAATCGTGTCAAGCGGGTCAAGGCAGGGAATGAACTGCAGATCGTGGCGTCCCAACTCGCAGAGGCTCTTGAAGGCTCGCTGCGGCTTTCTTGCCAACTGTCCGGTCACAACACAGAGCAGGTTCGTTTCGACTCCATAGGCATCCAGCAATGCAATCGCGCTCGTCACCTTGTCCCATGTTCCCTGCCCAGCGGCGTCCATCCGGTACAGATCATGGTTCTCCCGCGTGCCGTCCAGAGAGACTCCCACGAGAAAAGAGTTCGTTTTGAAAAAAGAAGCCCATTCTTCGTCCAGACAGATCCCATTGGTCTGGATACTGTGGAACACGGAGATCTTGCGTTGCATGGAGCGTTCCGTTTCCAGAAAGAACCGAAAAAAATCAAGTCCGGCAAGGGTCGGTTCGCCGCCCTGAAACAGAAAATGGACGCTGCCGCCGTCTTCTGTGGCGGCAAAGGCTTTTTCGATCAGTTCTTTTGCCATTTCGTGTGAAAGCAGTCCCATATTCTTGCACGCCCGGCTGTTGGAAACATCATCGTAAAAGCAGTACCGGCAGCGCAGATTGCACAGGCTGGACGCCGGCTTGACGAGAAACGTATTGTGTTTCATAGAGACTCCCCTCGTATTTTGCATTTCTTAAAACAAGGATACCGGAAAACGCGATTTTTCGCAAGCATTAACAGGTAAAAGCTGTTCGAACTTGTAAGGATAATAAAGATAGCTGTCCAAAAATTAAAAAGGAGAAGAAAACTTGTATGGTTAAAAACAAAACATCCTCTGCACGGTCATCACGGCTTTGGAAGCTGTTTTTAAGTACATTGTACATCAGCAGCTTTACTTTTGGCGGTGGTTTTGTCATCGTGACCTTTATGAAGAAAAAATTTGTGGATGAGCTGCACTGGATCGACGAGCAGGAAATGCTGGACATGACCGCTTTGGCTCAGTCCTCGCCGGGTGCCATCGCAGTAAACGCTGCGATTTTGGTAGGCTGGCAGGTAGAAGGGCTTGTGGGAATGACCGTGGCAGTGTTGGGAACGATCATTCCCCCTATGATCATTCTTTCTGTCATTTCCGTGTTCTACAACGCCTTTGCCGCCAATCATTACATCGCTTTGCTGCTCAAGGGAATGCAAGCCGGCGTAGCGGCGGTCATTCTGGATGTGGTATTCGACCTCGGCGGCAAGGTGCTGAAGACCCGCTCGTGGGTGTATATTGCCCTGATGGCCGCAGCGTTTGTCGCCAATACAGTGTTTGATGTCAATGTGGTTGTGGTCATCCTCGCTGCAGCAGCCTTCGGTGTAGTACGGACATTGAACCAGTGGAAAAAAAGAGGTGCAAAATGATCTACTTACAGCTTTTTCTCAGCTTTTTGCAGGTAGGAATGTTCAGTGTAGGCGGCGGTTATGCTGCCATGCCCCTAATACAAAGTCAGGTGGTGGAACAGCACGGCTGGCTGACCATGCAGGAATTCACCGATCTCATCACGATAGCAGAAATGACACCCGGTCCCATTGCGGTCAACTCAGCAACTTTTGTAGGTCTGCGTATTGCACAGGCTCCCGGAGCCATTATCGCAACTCTGGGCTGTATCACACCCGCCCTGTTCTTTGTTTCACTGCTGTCATACATCTACCGCAAATACAAGGATATTTCTCTGCTGCAAAGCGTTCTTGCCTGCCTGCGCCCGGTCATTGTAGCACTGATTTTTGGGGCAGGGCTTTCCATCCTGTCTATGGTGGTATTCGGAGGTAATGCAAAAGCATTTAGGAATATAGATTGGATCGGTGTCAGCAGTTTTGCAGTTGCGTTCTTTGCGTTGCGCAAGCTCAGGTGGAACCCCATCCTGACCATGTGCTTGTGTGGTGTGGCGGGGCTTGGACTTCATGTTCTGTTCGGCGTATAACAATTGACGCCTGAAAGGACGCATTGTCGTGGCAAGCAGTACGTCTGTCTATACAAACGCCTATTTTGCGTTGCAAAATGCTTGTTGGGGATTGTAGTTGGTTCATGACGGTTCCAGCTTACAGCAAAAAATGAGATAGGCCCCCCTTTCGGGGAAAGTCTATCTCATTTTTTGTTGGGGCTATTTTGCAACAGCCTCTCCCCTTTTTATAACAACTCCGCCTTACAGTTCGGGAGAAACGCTCAGCGCTTCAGTTCCAGCAGCGCATCGCCCTGCTTTACGGTGCCGCTGGCTTTAGCCGCGACAGCGGCATAGTCATCCGTATTGCAGACAATGAGCGGCGTGGTCACGGGATAGCCTTCGGCCTTAATGGCCTCCAGTTCAAAGCGGATCAACGGCTGGCCTTTCTTCACCTTGTCACCCTCGTTGACGAGGCAGGTAAAGTGCTTGCCGCCCAGCTTGACCGTATCGATGCCGATGTGCATCAGCAGTTCGGCACCGTCAGCCG
>OBRJ01000634.1_pt1 | contig 13317 bp, 7 predicted proteins | sample 1494831 | NCBI WGS metagenome assembly OBRJ01 (sample SAMEA3360658, study PRJEB22359) | human gut metagenome | biome: ENVO:urban biome; feature: ENVO:human-associated habitat; material: ENVO:feces | place: Bangladesh | collected 2011
TTTCACAAAATGTTATCGTTTCTAAGTGCAACGCTCTTATTGTAGCGTGATGCCCGCCATTTGTCCAGTATAAAAAGAAAGAAAGGAGCGGGAGTAAAAGAAATCTTAAGAATTTCTGCATTTTTGTATAATTTTATAACTTTCAAAATTTGAATTTTAGAAAACGGTATGTTAGAATGAAGTGTACTGTTTGCAAAAGAACAGCAGAGATGCCCCCAATGACAGGGGGCGTGGACTGAAATAACAAACGAGGAGGACCCACCTATGATTGCACTGATCGATTATGATGCCGGAAATATAAAAAGCGTGGAAAAAGCCTTTCAAAGCCTTGGAAAAGAGGTTGTACTGACCAGGGATCCAGACGTGTTAAAACGCGCAGATCACGTCGTTCTGCCGGGTGTCGGCAGCTTTGGAGATGCGATGGAAAATCTGAACCGCTATCATCTGGTACAGGTCATTCATGAAATCGTAGAAAAAGGGACTCCGTTTCTTGGAATCTGTCTCGGACTGCAGATCCTGTTTGAACGCAGCGAGGAGAGCCCGGGCGTGGAAGGCCTTGGCCTGTTAAAAGGAGAAATCCTTCGGATTCCGGACAAAGAGGGCTTAAAGATTCCGCACATGGGCTGGAATTCCATCCATCTGCAGAACGAGGGACGCTTATTCAAAGGCATCCCGCAGGAATCGTATGTTTACTTTGTCCACTCCTACTATCTGAAAGCAGAAGAGGAGGAAATTATAAAAGCAACGACAGAGTACAGTACACACATCCATGCATCCGTGGAAAAAGGAAATCTGTTCGCCTGCCAGTTCCACCCGGAAAAGAGTTCAGATCTTGGACTTGCCATTCTGAAAAACTTTGCGGAAATTGGAGAGGAGGACTAAGCGATGTTTACAAAACGAATTATCCCATGCCTGGATGTAAAAAACGGAAGAGTCGTAAAAGGCGTTAATTTCGTCGATTTAAAAGATGCCGGAGACCCGGTGGAGATTGCAAAAGCGTACGACAAGGCAGGAGCCGATGAAGTTGTGTTCCTCGACATCACCGCCTCCTCCGATCAGAGAGGAACGGTCATCGATATGGTGCGCAAAGTAGCAGCAAACGTCTTCATCCCATTCACCGTCGGCGGCGGAATCCGTACCGTAGACGATTTCAAGATGCTGCTCCGCGAGGGAGCCGACAAAATTTCGATCAACTCCTCCGCAATCAACAATCCGCAGCTCATTGGCGATGCGGCGCAGAAATTTGGCAGCCAGTGCGTGGTCGTTGCGATCGATGCGAAGAAGAGAGCTGACGGAAGCGGCTGGAATATCTACAAAAACGGCGGCCGGATCGATGTCGGCATCGACGCCGTCGAGTGGGCGAAAAAAGCCGAGAGCCTCGGAGCCGGAGAAATTCTGCTCACCAGCATGGACTGCGACGGAACAAAGGCGGGATACGATATCGAGCTGACAAGAACGATCGCAGAGAGCGTCGGCATCCCGGTCATCGCATCCGGCGGCGCAGGAACGCTGGAGCATTTTTATGATGCCTTAACCGAAGGAAAAGCCGATGCAGCGCTTGCCGCATCCCTGTTCCACTACAAAGAACTGGAAATTCGTGAAGTCAAAGAATATCTGGCAGGCCGTAATGTGCCGGTCCGCCTGTAAAAGGAAGGAGAAAACGATATGCCGCCTCTTAGCGGAAGCTGGGCAAATGCCCTGAAGGGAGAATTCTCCAAAGACTACTATAAAAAACTGTTTCAGACGGTGGGTGCGGAGTATAAAACTCACACCATTTATCCACCGGCTGATGATATTTTCAATGCGTTCCACTTTACCCCGCTCGAGCAGGTAAAAGTGGTCATCCTGGGCCAGGATCCGTACCATGAGCCGGGACAGGCGCACGGGCTCTGCTTTTCTGTAAAACCAGAGGTAAGTATTCCGCCGTCCCTGGTCAACATTTACAAGGAACTTGAGGACGATCTGGGATGCTATATCCCGAACAACGGATATCTCGAAAAATGGGCACGGCAGGGTGTTTTAATGCTGAATACAGTGCTGACTGTACGTGCACATCAGGCAAATTCCCACAAGGAAATCGGCTGGGAACAGTTTACCGATGCAGCGATCAAGGTACTCGCAGAGCAGGATCGACCGATGGTCTTTATCCTCTGGGGCCGTCCGGCACAGCGCAAAAAAGAGATGATCCACAATCCGAAGCATCTGGTGCTGATGTCCGCTCATCCGAGCCCGCTTTCTGCATACCGTGGATTTTTCGGCAGCCATCCGTTTTCCAGAACAAACGAATATCTGGAAGAAAACGGTCTTGCGCCGATTGACTGGCAGATCGAAAATGTAATCCGGGGAGCGAAAGAATGAGTAAAAAGAAAAATACGTTACTGAGAAATACTTCTATTTTAATGGCCGCAACGATTATCTCGCGTGTAATCGGCCTGCTGTACCGGTCACCGCTCGGCGAAACCATTGGAAATGAGGGACTTGGCTATTACAGTACAGCGAGCAATCTGTACACGATCCTGCTGCTGATCTCGTCCTACAGTATTCCGATGGCAGTGTCGAAAATCGTATCCGAGCGCCTGGCCTTAAAAGAGTACCGCAACGCACACCGCGTCTTCCACGGTGCCCTGATTTATGCGGTAATTGTCGGCGGAATCGCTGCACTGGTGGCATTTTTCGGCGGAAAATTCCTTCTGCCGTATAACCAGCAGAATGCACTCCTTGCCTTACGCGTACTGGCGCCGACCATCTTTTTCTCGGCTGTTCTCGGTGTTCTGCGCGGTTATTTCCAGGCCCACAGCACGATGATGCCGACCTCAATTTCACAGATCATCGAGCAGGTATTCAACGCCGCATTCAGTATTGGCGCCGCCTGGTTCTTCATCCAGCAGTTCGCGGCAAACGATACCGAACATGCCAAATTCGGTGCCGCCGGCGGAACCCTCGGAACAGGAGCCGGTGTCCTGGCAGGCCTCTGCTTTATGCTGATCGTTTACGGCGTAAACCGGAAAATAATTCTGCGGAAAGCTGCCAAAGACACACATCACCGTGAAGAATCCTACCGTGAAATTTTCCAGGTCCTTTTCCTGATGGTAACGCCGGTCATCTTTACGACCTTTATTTACAACTGCAACGCTTACCTGGACAACTACCTGTTCTTCACCATCCTCGGATGGCACGGTGAAAACCAGAAAGCACTGAACGCTGCATACGGAGAGTTCTCCAACTACTACGTCACCCTGATCAACGTTCCGCTTGCCATGGCAAGTGCATCTGCATCCGCCATGATGCCGGAGGTGTCCTCCTGCTATGCAACCGGTGACCTTGATGAGGCAAACGACAAAATCCTCGAGACCATCCGCCTGACGATGTTCATCTCCATCCCGGCAGCCGTCGGCCTTGGCGTACTCGCATTCCCGATCACAGGAGTCCTGTTCCCGTCAAGCTCCAGCCTTTCCGGAAAACTGTTGATGATGGGCGCCGTTTCGGTCGTATTCTCGGCCCTGTCCACCATCACCAACAGCGTCCTGCAGTCCATCGGCCAGCAGAAAAAAGCCCTGCATAACGCAGCCATTTCCCTCGGAATGGACCTCGTCGTCCTGGCTCTGATCCTCGCAGTCTTCCCGAAGACAAACATCTATGCCGTTGTCTTCGCAGGAATCCTGTTCTCACTGAGCATGTGCGTATTGAATAACCTTTCGATCCGCAAACACCTGAACTTCCGCAACGAGTTCAAAAACACCTACGTAAAACCATTGATCGCAGCCGCCATCATGGGAGTCGTAACCTGGGTTGTTTACTACGGCCTCTTTGCCATCACCAAACGCCCGTCCATCAGCATGCTGATCGCGATTCTGATCGCCATTGTCGTCTACCTGATCGCCTTCGTCGTCGTAACCGGCACAACCGAAGCCGAAATGCGCCGCATGCCAATGGGAACCAAACTGGTAAAAGTCCTGCGTATTCTGCGGATTTACCGTTAAAAACAACAAAACAAAAGCAAAACGAATCCCCGGCCGGAAAGCCTTGATAACAGCTTTCCGGCCGGGGATTTATTTTGATGTTCAGAAAATATATTATGTAATTTTACGCGTCTTTCTCGCCATTTGGCTCCTGCTTCAGGTTCTTATTCGCAGTAGAAAGCATCAGCTTAATACGATTGAGCTGGTTAACCTCCGAAGCGCCCGGATCGTAGTCAACCGCCACAATATTCGCCTTCGGATACTCCTTGCGGATCGCCTTAATAACACCCTTGCCGACAATATGGTTCGGCAGGCACGCGAACGGCTGGATGCAGACGATATTGTAAACATCGCTGTGGATCAGCTCCATCATCTCGCCGGTCAGGAACCATCCCTCACCAGTCTGGTTGCCGCAGGAGACGATCGGAGAAGCATATTTGGCCAGATCCCGTACGTCAGCCGGCGGATCAAAATGCTCACTCTTCTTGAACTCAGCAGCAGCCGCACTCCGTAGCCAGTTGATCAGCTTGATACCCGTATTTCCGAGCATCGAAGAACTCTTCTTGAAGCCAAGGTGCTCCACCTTGAAATTCGTATTGTAGAAGCAGTAGCAGAAGAAATCAATCAGATCCGGCACAACCGGCTCCGCACCTTCACTTTCGAGCAGCTCCGCCAGATGGTTATTCGCCGCCGGAAGGAACTTAACGAGAATCTCGCCGACAATACCAACGCGAGGTTTCTTCTCATCCGTAATCGGAATATGGTCAAAGTCGCGGATCATCGTGCGGCAGATCTGTTTAAAGCGGGTATGGCTTAAATGTTTTGCCGAAATAAAATCAATACAGATCTTCTCCCATTTCTTGTGAATCCGGTCTGTCGTGCCCTTTTTCTGCTCATAAGGACGCATCCGGTAAATACATTTCATCATGATATCGCCGAATTCTGCTGCATAGCAGAGACGAATCGCAAGATCCGGTGTGATCTTGAAGCCCGGATTTTCCTCCAGACCGCTCAAGTTAATCGAGATGACCGGAATCTGCGTCATATCGGCCTTCTCCAGCGCACGGCGGATAAATCCGATGTAGTTCGAAGCACGGCAGCCGCCGCCGGTCTGGCTCATGATGACAGCCACTTTGTTCAGGTCATACTTGCCGGAGAGCAGCGCCTGCATAATCTGTCCGACTACCATCAGAGACGGATAGCAGGCATCGTTGTTGACGTATTTCAGTCCGACATCAACCGCCTCTTTGTTGTCGTTCGGAAGCACTTCCAGATTGTATCCGGCTGCGTTGAACGCCGGCTGCAGAATCGAGAAGTGGATCGGTGACATCTGCGGGCAGAGGATGGTGTAGTCTTTCCGCATTTCTTTCGTGAAGACCGGTTTCTGGATCGAGGACGGAAGAATCTCGCGTACCGCCTGTTTCCGGTCATGTGCACGGAGGGCAGCGAGCAGAGAGCGGACACGGATTCTGGCAGCGCCGAGGTTGTTGACCTCATCAATCTTCAGGCAGGTATAAATCTTGCCGCTTCTGGTCAGAATCTCATAAACCTCATCGGTGGTAACGGCGTCGAGACCGCAGCCGAACGAGTTCAGCTGAATCAGGTCAAGATCGTCGCGTGTCTTTACATAGTTTGCAGCTGCATACAGACGGGTGTGGTACATCCACTGGTCATTGACACGGAGCGGACGCTCGAGCGGTGCCAGATGGGAAACAGAGTCCTCCGTCAACACGCACAGTCCGTAGGAGTTGATCATATCCGGGATACCGTGATGGATTTCCGGATCGATGTGGTACGGCCGGCCGGCAAGCACGATGCCTCTGCGGCCGGTTTCTTTCATATACTGAAGCGTTTCCTCGCCTTTTTTCTGCATATCGCGTCTTGCAGCGCCAAGCTCTTCCCATCCGGCATGAACAGCAGCACGGACTTCATCCTCCGGCAGACCGGAGAACTCTTTGACAAGACCATCGGCAAGCACCTTTTCACTCGTAAACGCAAGGAACGGATTGCGGAACGTAATGGAATCGTCCTGCAGCTCGTCCACGTTGTTTTTGATATTTTCCGCATATGAGGTAACGATCGGGCAGTTGTAGTGGTTGATGGCTTCCGGGAACTCGGTGCGCTCGTACGGGATACACGGGTAGAAGATGAACTTCACACCGTGGCGTAAGAGCCAGGTCACATGGCCGTGCGCCAGTTTGGCCGGATAGCACTCGGATTCACTTGGAATCGACTCAATACCGAGCTCGTAGATCTTGCGGCTCGAGGTCGGAGAGAGTACCACGCGGTATTTCAGCCGCGTAAAGAAGGTGTACCAGAACGGATAATTCTCAAACATATTGAGGACTCTCGGAATGCCGACCTCTCCGCGGATCGCTTCATCCTGCGGCAGCGGCTGGTAGCCGAAGATCCGTTTGTATTTGTATTCGAACAGGTTCGGAATATGATCTTTGTTTTTCTCTTTTCCGATACCGCGCTCGCAGCGGTTTCCGCTGATGTACTGACGGCCACCGGAGAATTTGTTGATGGTCAGACGGCAGCTGTTCGTACAGCCTTTGCAGTTTGCCATCGTGGTCGAGTATTTCAGCTCATTGATCTTTTCGATGGAGAGCATCGTAGTCTCCTGATCTGCCGAATAGCGCTCTCTTGCGATCAGCGCCGCACCGAACGCACCCATAATGCCGGCGATGTCCGGGCGGATGGCTTCGCAGTTGGCGATCCGCTCAAAGCTTCGGAGAACAGCGTCGTTGTAGAACGTACCGCCCTGTACGACGATGTGGCGTCCCAGCTCGGTGGCATCCGAAACTTTAATTACCTTATATAATGCGTTTTTAATAACGGAGCAGGCAAGTCCGGCAGAAATATCGGCGACGGATGCGCCCTCTTTCTGCGCCTGTTTTACCTTGGAATTCATAAATACGGTACAGCGGGTACCAAGATCGATCGGGTGTTTTGCAAACAGCGCCTCATGCGCGAAATCCTGCACGCTGTAGTTCAGGGACTGCGCGAACGTCTCGATGAAGGAACCGCAGCCGGAGGAACATGCCTCGTTCAGCTGTACGCTGTCTACGGTGCCGTTTTTGATCTTGATGCACTTCATATCCTGGCCGCCGATGTCGAGAATACAGTCGACTTCCGGATCAAAGAATGCGGCAGCGTAATAATGGGAAATCGTCTCTACCTCACCCTCGTCCAGCATCAGTGCAGCTTTGATGAGCGCCTCGCCGTAACCGGTCGAACAGGACCAGGCGATCTGTGCGGAATCCGGCAGTTTGGAGTAGATCTCCTGGATCGCGCGGATCGATGTGCCGAGCGGATTTCCGTGGTTGTTGCTGTAGAAGGAATAGAGAAGAGCACCGTCTTCGCCGACGAGAGCAGCTTTGGTCGTCGTGGAACCGGCATCAATACCGAGATAGCAGTTTCCTTCGTAGGTGGAAAGATCGGCGGTCACGACGTTGTTGACACTCTGGCGCGCCAGAAATTCGTCATACTCGGCCTGATCTTTAAACAGTGGCTCAAGACGGGCAACCTCAAAATCGATAGCAACTTTCTCTTCGAGCCGTTTTTTCAGTGCGAGAAGGGAAATTTCGGTTTTTCCGTCTGCATTCATCGCAGAACCGATGGCTGCAAACAGGTGGGAGTTGTCCGGTACGATTGTATGCTCGTCATCCAGTTTTAAGGTACGGACGAATGCTGTCTTTAATTCCGAGAGGAAGTGCAGCGGGCCGCCGAGAAAGGCAACGTGGCCGCGGATCGGTTTACCGCAGGCAAGACCGGAAATGGTCTGGTTGACAACTGCCTGGAAAATGGAAGCGGAAAGATCCTCTTTTGTTGCACCGTCGTTGATGAGCGGCTGGATATCGGTTTTTGCGAATACACCGCAGCGTGCTGCGATCGGATAAATCGCCTGGTAATGCTTCGCGTATTCGTTGAGTCCGGTTGCATCGGTCTGCAGAAGAGAAGCCATCTGGTCGATGAAAGAACCGGTGCCGCCGGCGCAGATACCGTTCATACGCTGCTCCACATTGCCGCCCTCAAAATAGATGATCTTGGCATCCTCACCGCCGAGCTCGATGGCAACGTCGGTCTGCGGAGCGAGTGCTTTTAACGAAGTGGAAACCGCGATAACTTCCTGCGTGAACGGGATGCCGAGGTGGTTGGCAAGCGCAAGTCCGCCGGAACCAGTGATGACCGGCTGCAGGGTCAGTTCGCCCAGCTTTTCGTGTGCTTCCCCGAGCAGGTGGGCAAGGGTTTCCTGAATGTTTGCAAAATGGCGCTCGTAATCGGCAAAGAGAAGCTGGTTCTCTTCGTCGAGGATCGCAATTTTAACAGTGGTGGAACCGATGTCGATTCCGAGAGTATATTTTTTATCAGTCATGAATCAAACTCCTTTTATAATAAGAAACAATCTCAACACATTATACGACAAAAAATAAGGAAATACAATTGGAAAAAGGGCGATGTCTTATGAAAAAAGTATAAAGTCCTTGTGAAAAATGGAGAAACCAGGAGGGAAAAAGGCAGAAAAAAGAAAATTCAGGCATTGTCAAAAACGGGTTTTGCCTGTATACTAAAAATAGTATGCTCTGCATGAAAAACAGGCGGCAGGGATCATGAGAAAGGATGAAAAGCGTTATGTATAAAATTCTGAAAATGGAAGGAAGAGCGAAGCGCGCCCACATGGAAACCGTGCACGGCAATATCGAGACGCCGGTATTCATGAATGTCGGAACCGCGGCAGCGATCAAGGGAGCCGTTTCCACTGAGGATCTCCAGCAGATCGGCACGCAGGTAGAGCTCTCCAACACGTACCACCTCCACGTGCGTCCGGGCGACGAGGTCGTAAAGAAGATGGGCGGACTCCACAAGTTTATGGTCTGGGATAAACCGATCCTGACCGACTCCGGCGGATTCCAGGTATTCTCTCTTGCAGGCCTTCGGAAAATCAAGGAGGAGGGAGTTTATTTCCACTCCCACGTAGACGGAAGAAAGATCTTTATGGGACCTGAGGAGAGTATGCAGATTCAGTCCAACCTGGCATCCACGATTGCGATGGCCTTCGACGAGTGCCCATCGAGTGTGGCAGACCGCCGTTATGTGCAGAATTCCGTGGACCGTACGACAAGATGGCTGCAGCGATGCAAGGATAAAATGCAGGAACTGAACCAGAGAGAGGATACCATCAACAAGCACCAGCTACTGTTTGGTATCAATCAGGGAGCAATCTATGAAGATATCCGTATCGATCATGCAAAACGGATTTCCGAGATGGATCTTGACGGATATGCCGTCGGCGGTCTTGCGGTAGGAGAGACACACGAGGAGATGTATCATATTCTCGATGAAGTGGTTCCGCATCTGCCAAAAGAAAAACCGACATATCTGATGGGTGTCGGAACACCGGCCAATATTCTCGAGGGTGTAGAGCGCGGCGTTGATTTCTTCGACTGTGTATATCCGAGCCGGAACGGACGTCACGGTCACGTTTATACAAATCATGGAAAAATGAATTTGTTCAACCAGAAATACGAATTGGATCCGCGTCCGATCGAGGAAGGCTGCCAGTGCCCGGCGTGCCGTCACTACAGCAGAGCCTACATCCGTCATCTGCTGAAAGCAAAAGAGATGCTCGGCATGCGGCTCTGTGTTCTGCACAATCTGTATTTCTACAACAATATGATGACAGAAATCCGAAACGCACTCGATGAGGGCAATTTTGCCTCCTACAAACGTGCGAAGCTTGCCGGATTTGAGGAATACGACAAAAAGTAAGCTCTGTTCAAGGCCATGCGAAATGCGAGAAGCCATATTGAGATGTGGCGCAGTGCAATCGAGACGAGGGTCGGAATTGTAATATATGAAATCTTTGGAAAGTAGGGAAAATATCCAAAAAAGACTTGCCCATTGGTTCCGGATTGTGTATTATGATAGGTGTGTCTAAAGAACGGGATGTACTCTCGAATAACAGGAGGAAAGAAAATGTTTTTAGCAACAACAACAGCAGCAAACGGCGGTGTGATGAGCACTGGTATGTTAATTATGTGGCTGGTCATCATGTTCGGTATGATGTATTTCTTAATGATCCGTCCGCAGAAGAAAGAACAGAAAAAACTGCAGGCAATGCTGAACGACCTTGCAGTCGGAGATGCAGTCGTAACGACAAGCGGTTTCTACGGCGTAGTCATCGATATCACAGATGACGATGTCATCGTAGAGTTCGGAAACAACAAAAACTGCCGTATCCCGATGCGCAAAACAGCGATCACAGAGGTTGAAAAACCGGAAACAGCAGTCGTTGAAGAGAAAACAGAGAAGAAAAAATAATTTCACACGGCGAAAAGCCAGGAAAAACGCAGGTATTCAAAAAAACGAATGCCTGCGTTTTTTCTGCCCCGAAACTTCTTCGGCGGAACACGGCGAAAACGGGGAAAAATGCCGCGTATTTTTCTTTTAAATGGCAAAAAAGCAAAAAGATTATTGCGTATCGTCCGATGCAAAGAAATTTCGTGTTGAAATTACCGGAAAAATGGCGTATAATTTAGAAATGCTATAGACGCAGAGAAAATAGAACGGTTTTTCAGCCGGAAGAAAAGAGGGAGAAAGATATGGAATACCGTATTGGATTAATTCACGGTGACGGAATCGGACCGGAAATTGTAGATGAGGCAAAAAAGGTTCTGGACGCCGTCTGCGAGAAATATGGACATAAGTTTGAATATATCAACCTTCTGCTGGGCGGAGCTTCCATCGATGTACATGGTGTGCCGCTGACAGAGGAAACCATAGAAGAAGCAAAAAAATGTGACGCTGTTCTGATGGGCTCCATCGGAGGAGATGCCAAGACCTCCCCATGGTACAAATTAAGCCCGGATAAGCGCCCGGAGGCAGGACTTTTAAAAATCCGGAAATCGTTAGGACTGTTTGCAAATCTGCGCCCGGCGTACCTGTATCAGGAATTAAAGGATGCCTGCCCGTTAAAAGAAGAAATTATCGGTGAGGGCTTTGACATGCTGATCATGCGTGAGCTGACCGGCGGCCTGTATTTCGGAGAGCGCAGCACCGTAGAAGAGAACGGCATCAAAAAAGCAACGGATACCCTGACTTACAGCGAGCCTGAAATCCGTCGTATTGCAATCCGTGCCTTCGACATCGCCAGAAAGAGAAAGAAAAAAGTAACAAGTGTAGATAAAGCAAATGTTCTCGACTCCTCCCGTCTGTGGAGAGCCGTTGTGGAGGATGTTGCAAAAGATTATCCGGACGTTACGTTAGAGCATATGCTGGTTGATAACTGTGCAATGCAGATTGTTCACAATCCGTGCCAGTTTGACGTAGTTCTGACAGAAAACATGTTCGGAGATATCCTTTCCGATGAGGCAAGTATGGTGGCAGGTTCCATCGGAATGCTTTCTTCCGCCAGTTTGAATGAGACAAAATTCGGCCTGTACGAGCCAAGTCACGGCTCTGCACCGGATATCGCAGGAAAAAACATTGCAAACCCGATTGCAACGGTTCTGTCCGCGGCCATGATGCTCCGCTACTCTCTGGATCTCGATAAAGAGGCAGAGGCAGTAGAAAATGCTGTACAGAAAATCTTAAAGGACGGATACCGCACCGTAGACATCATGTCCGAGGGATGCACTAGAGTTTCCACATCCGAAATGGGAGATCTGCTGGTAAAAGCACTGGAGTGAGGCTTGCAGATTGCGGAAATGGTTTTTCAGACACACTCTAGCATAAAACTGTAAGATAAGAAAAGAGGAAAAGATCATGAGAAGTGATGCTGTAAAAAAAGGAATCGCACAGGCACCACAGCGTTCTCTGATGCGTGCGCTGGGTCTGACCGAAGAAGAAATGAAAAAACCGCTCGTAGGAATCGTAAGCTCCTACAATGAGATTGTACCGGGCCACATGAACCTGGATAAAATTACAGAAGCTGTAAAAATGGGCGTTGCCATGGCAGGCGGAACACCAATCGTATTCCCGGCCATTGCAGTCTGTGACGGTATCGCCATGGGACACATTGGAATGAAATACTCCCTTGTTACCCGTGACCTGATCGCTGATTCGACCGAGTGTATGGCAATGGCACATCAGTTTGATGCCCTGGTATGTATCCCGAACTGCGATAAAAACGTACCTGGCCTTCTGATGGCAGCAGCAAGAGTCAACGTTCCGACGGTATTTGTCAGCGGCGGACCGATGCTTGCCGGTCATGTAAAAGGTGAGAAGAGAAGTCTTTCCAGCATGTTTGAGGCAGTCGGATCCTACGCTGCCGGAACTATGACAGAGGAAGATGTCTACGATTTCGAGTGTAATGCGTGTCCGACCTGCGGTTCCTGTTCCGGTATGTACACGGCAAACAGCATGAACTGCCTGACCGAGGTACTCGGTATGGGCTTAAAAGGCAACGGAACGATTCCGGCTGTATACTCCGAGCGTCTGCGCCTAGCAAAGAGAGCCGGTATGCAGGTTATGGAGCTGTTAAAACAGGATATCCGTCCAAGAGACATCATGACAAAAGAAGCATTCTTAAACGCTCTGACCGTCGATATGGCACTGGGATGTTCCACCAACAGTATGCTGCATCTGCCGGCGATTGCGCATGAGGCGGGCGTAGAACTGAATCCGGAAATGGCAAATGCCATCAGTGAGAAGACTCCGAACCTCTGTCATCTGGCTCCGGCAGGATACCACTATATCGAGGAGTTGAACGAGGCAGGCGGTGTTTATGCCGTTATGAATGAGCTGAACAAGCTGAATCTGCTGCACACAGAGTGTATGACAGTAACCGGAAAGACCGTAGGAGAGAACATCAAAGGATGTGTCAATAAAAATCCTGAGATCATCCGCCCGGTTGAGAATCCATACAGCAAGACAGGCGGTATCGCCGTTCTGAAAGGAAACCTGGCACCGGATACCGCAGTTGTCAAACGTTCTGCTGTTGTTCCGGAGATGCAGGTTCACGAAGGTCCGGCCAGAGTCTTCGACTGTGAGGAGGATGCCATCGAGGCAATCCGCGGCGGCAAGATCGTGGCAGGTGATGTTGTTGTCATCCGTTATGAGGGACCAAAGGGTGGTCCTGGTATGCGTGAAATGCTGAATCCGACTTCTGCCATTGCAGGTATGGGACTTGGTTCTTCCGTAGCCCTGATCACAGACGGCCGTTTTTCCGGCGCATCCCGCGGTGCGTCCATCGGTCATGTAAGCCCGGAGGCAGCAGAGGGAGGTCCGATTGCACTCGTTGAGGAAGGCGATCTCATCCGTATCAATATTCCGGAGCATAAGCTGGAAGTTGTCGTATCGGACGAAGAGCTGGCACGCAGAAAAGCTGCATGGACTCCGAGAGAGCCAAAGGTAA
>OBRJ01000644.1_pt1 | contig 12936 bp, 10 predicted proteins | sample 1494831 | NCBI WGS metagenome assembly OBRJ01 (sample SAMEA3360658, study PRJEB22359) | human gut metagenome | biome: ENVO:urban biome; feature: ENVO:human-associated habitat; material: ENVO:feces | place: Bangladesh | collected 2011
GATACTGTTTTTGTCATGTGAGTCACCTCTGACTGAGAGTTTACTCACTTAGCCGCGTGTCCACTATTGCTGGGTAAGATCATCATGCCTAAACCAGACGGGTTAACGGCAGCAAAGAACCTTGCAGAGGCGTTCGAGCATTATAACGAATGGCATCCGCATAGTGCACTGGGTTATCGCTCGCCACGGGAATATCTGCGGCAGCAGGCCAGTAATGGGTTAAGTGATAACAGGTGTCTGGAAATATAGGGGCAAATCCACTTAGCTATAAAGGTGATGACGGGTTCAGAATAGTTATTACACCATACAACAAAATACAGAAAACAACAGGAAAAATAACAGAAAAAAAAATAGCAGACATTACTTAACAAAGCACGTTACAGTCAGTGTGTGAACATTACAGATTTATATTCAGGTGTTGCGGGACTACATTACTGAAGAGAGAGTTAAGAACAGAGTTACAAGTACTACTACAGAGAATATCACTGCACAGATACTTCTATGAGACAGACTTCTACAGGACTTGGTTACAAGGTGTATTTACAAGGTAGAATTACAGGGTTCATTTACACGGTAGAATTACATAAACATACTTCTATAAATAATACTAATTAACCTTTATTATTTTTTAATGGTACATGAACTGTATGTAGCTGTAACGATAAACAAATCACCCAAAACGAAAAATACTGGTTATCATGGTTCAGAGAACTCATACGAGTGGCAGCTTCCCCCTGAGCAATGCTTCATTTTCGGTGGTTCTGTGTGATAGATTTATGCTGACTACAGTGGCAGTAATACTGCTTTCCACCACACGAGGATAAAACCAGTCAAAAAATCAATTATATGAATTAACAGTATTTTTTATGAAATGTTATGCATATCAACCAGTATGATTAACAGAAAACTTCATCATGACAACACGTATAACTTTCAATATGACCAGTGATGAGACACTGCGAATTGTGGATGAGTACTGTCATACCCACAAACTTTCGCGCTCTAAGGTAATCAACACATTACTCAACGCCACAGCACCTGTCCTTAATGACATTAACTGTTACTATCAACTTGCAGGCGAACTGCAGTCACGCTTATTAAATGGAGTGTATCAACGGGATCTTCCCCACAAACGCAATGTCGTCAGTGCAGAGAAGTATTGTCTGGAGATCTGGGAAAACAAACTTTTCACCAGAAGTGTCCTGGAGTTTGACAGTTCAAATGGTGTTCTGTACGCGCTGAAACATAAAAGACACTATCGCCGGGATAAGATGATTGGAAGGGTTGAAAGTCGGTATATCAAAGACATTTGCGAATACCAGATGCAACTATCCGGGGAGAAGACGAAATATGCCTGTTTTATTTATATAGAAAGAACAATATACAATCACGATAATCCACCTGATGAAACACCTGTAAAATCGGCTGTTGGTAATGCAGTCATCCTGCTGGCAAAGGATGTGATATATAACGAGTACTTTTTTGATCTGCGGAAGTCATTTTTCGTGAGCGTTAAAGATCTGATGGCCTCTGGCACAAAAGGTATTCCGGAGACACAGAAATATCCTGACGTTTATTGCTGGATCCCGCTTTTCTCCATAAATTACGGCGTGGTCATTACCCCGGTCTATAAAATTGATCCCCTGAAACCCGTAACGGTAAAAAAACCGGATAAGATCACTGTTGTTTGTAATTACAGAGAATAATCTCAGTCTTCTCCGCTCACCACAACAGTGTTTACCTCGCTTTATCTTCCGTTCAGTCAATACAAACCACCGCTCTGGCAGGTACAGGGCGTGGTTTCTCTCCGGTACTCCCCTGCGCAGTAATAATCATCACTGAAAATACTGATTCCGTCACGACAAAATACCATCCCATATTCCGGCAACACAAAATCATCTTCCGTTTATACCGGCTTCACTGACAAAACAGACAACCTGTATTGCCTGTACACAACCGTTTCTCTCCTGGCAGGAATATTCCCCTACTGATTTTTTACGTTTCTCCCCGGTTGTTATGCCGGTGAAGGTGGTGCGTTGTTTTCATGACCACACCGGCTGGTTTAACAACATCCGGAGGAACATTCTCATGACCACCCCAGTTTCGCTGATGGATGACCAGATGGTCGATATGGCGTTTATCACTCAGCTGACCGGCCTGACCGATAAGTGGTTTTACAAGCTCATCAAGGATGGGGCCTTTCCGGCTCCCATCAAACTTGGCCGCAGCTCCCGCTAGCTGAAAAGTGAAGTGGAAGCCTGGCTGCAGGCGCGTATTGCACAGTCCCGTCCGTAATTTTTAACCACTGCCCCTTCACCCACAGCAGACGCAATCTCCGGCCTGCCGGCGGCGTTCTGCTGCCTGTTATCCCCCGTGAGGAATATGAAAATGAAACCACAGTATCAGACCCGTTACGAGCTGCTCCACGAAAGCTACCAGAAATGGCTGACCGGCTTCACCCGGCACGCCGTATCCTGGGGCGTGTGTCATCCGAATATCTACTACTTCCATAATCTGACGCCCGGTTGGGTGTCATTCAATGGTGAAAAACCGGAGATTGCCATCGTCCCCCAGAGCCTGCACCGGCTGATTTATGGCCCTGACAAACGGGCCACGCCGCCCCTGGATGATGATCTGATAGTGAATTTATGCACCAGTGAACATCTGCTGGTTCATCATCCGATGCTGGAAGGCATTCTCCTGTCTGAATGTGAACGTCTGAGGCAGCGTTCTCTGGCAAATAAACTGATCAGCCTCTTCCGTCAGTTTGGTGGCACGGAGTTGCGCCTCAAACTGGTCTGGCTTTGCTGGCTTGATTTAATGACCGGAAACTGCCTTGACGACTGGACGGAGAATCTGAAACGGAAATCAGAAAAAGAGCTGGAGGAATGGATCATCAACCGTCAGAAGCAGAGCGCAGCACTGACGGATCTGATGGATCAGTACGTGCTCCTGGCATACCGCACAACGGTTGACGATAACCGTAACTGATGCCGGTTGCTTCCGGAAGGTGCGGCAAAATACGGGAATGCTGCTCCCGGCCCCGCATGCTCACCTGCAGAGCGGGGGCGTCGTCATACTGAGCCATGACGGATGTCTTAAGGGCATCCTGTCACTGCTGAGCTGGCATGCTGCGGTACATGCCTCTCCTGGTGACAATAAGTACATGGCGACAGCGCTCCCTGAACCGCGGAAGAGATGTACACGGCCGGACGCCGTCAGTGTATACGGGTAGACGTTCCATGCTGCATGACTACATCCGGCCCGGATATCAATGAGTCCGTCAGGAACGCTTCACTTCGAAACCCGGCCTGGATACCAGCGCCGGCATGCCGGGAAGAAGTTGATATGGTGGTTGCAGGGCAACAGCAATCCTGAATCAACTGCTGCATCACTCAACCACGCTGAATATCAAAGGAGAGCGTGACCAGTTAAAAGAGAAACGCAAATCTGTAGTGCTGCACAAAAATACAACATCAGTCAGTGAGGATGAAATGGTGAAAAGCAGACAGCATCAATATTGAAAATATCCTGGCTGGCATGAAAATGGCCCGGCCCGTGGCGTTGACATATTCTCTCCTGAGCATCCTGAATGACTGCAGTTACTGTGGAAAAGTAAGCAGTCTCCACCCACGGCACCACTTAACAGACATTCAGTAACTCCCCCCGGACTTTCTATGATGCATTATCGGTGCACTGAATACAGGAGAGTGCGCTTAAAACCGCAGACCGCATTGCGGGTGTTACTGCATGACTGCCTGGCGGTATTGTGAGATGTCGGCAGGAACCGATGTCTGCGCAGGGGGAACTTCCGTGATCGGGATAAGTGCAGAAGAAATCAGATCACGACGTAAACCTGCAGTGCCTGACGCTGCAAGTGGCATTAACCATGGGACGTTGCCGATCCCGGATTGCGGAAACAGGAGCACTATTTTCTGCCGCGGGGAGTACCTCTGGCAGTAAATCCGGCTCGCTCATCTGACCGTCTCTCTCCCGGAAAAGACCAGAAATGAGATCGTCACCTCAACAGCAGGGAAGATGTCTTGACAGACTGGTTATATTGCATACGATTTATGAAGAAAAAGACAGCAAATATGGAGGCTATAGCGGAGAACACCCTACGAAATTCCTGTGAAAAACGATTGAAAAAACGATCAGATTCGATTCGTTTTTATATGCTTTTTGGGCACGTGGCGATGACGAACTGTTGCATGTGCAGAGGAGAATGCACCCGGAAGCACCAGAATCATCCAGAAAGGCAGAACGATTACGCATCAAACCAGGAGACAGCAATATCAGGATAACATACTGATTTAAAATGAATTTACAGCAATACGTGAAAACATTTTTTACTTAAAGGAGACAGATGCGCTGAAGACAGTGCAGGTATTTTTATATAAAAATGAGAAGGTTACGGGATGTCTATCCGGCACACTATGACCGGAGAATATCAGTCAGGCTTAAAAAGAAAATAAATACAGTGAGTTAAATACACAGAGAAAACGAAAACGTAGTATCGGAGGGCACATCTTACAACAGAGACTGAATTTCCGGTTTTTCATAACCGGCACATTCCGGAAAGAGCAGGCTAACCGGAGGCTTTCTGACACCAGTCCCTGGCAGTTTAATCTGTACATCATGTACGGATGTTTTGTTCGCATTTTTAAAATCGGCAAAAATGCGAGAAGAGCAGCTATATTGTGGATGAACTGAAAAGTGCCCGGGAGCAACAAAAAAGGCGTGATGAACGTGCTGATGGTTCCGTTCCGCTGAAACTGTCCGGAAAAATCCACAAACAGCCTGAAAGTATTGCCCGAAGTCGTGGTGCCCCCCAAAAAAACTGTTGAATGAAATGATTGAGCTGGCGTACCAGGATTTTGTGGCAAATGAGCAGCACAAGACTCGGAGTTAAAGACTGCAGGGTCCCCGGTTACCAATTCTGCAACGTACACAACGAATGCATCCGGCTCTTACCTGTGAGGGGCACGAAAATTATACATTGAGCATGAGTGGATAATCTCGGGTGAGAGTCTCCCGTTTTTACACTATTCACTAAAGGTGAGGCATATCATTCAGTCTCTCTGAATTCTTCATTTCAATAACTTCAGCTACCGTCGTTTCATCTCTCCCACGAACCGGAGCCGCAACTTGTTGCATCACAGGGCTGACAAGTGAACTGAAATCCGCACCTTAATATTCTGACTGGCTGCGTACATTCATTGCATGAAGCGGCCGGAGCGGCTGAGCTGAAGGTCCGTTGTGAGCGATAAGCGAAAGTTCAAAATACTTGTTATTGGCTTTTCGAAGATCTTGCTGTAGTAATCAAAAAGGAGCAGGTAGTGTTATTAACGGGATAGCTCCCGAGGATATTATGCATCATCACGGCAGCCTGCTTTCATATTTTTTAATCTTAATAAAATTTATCTGTGTATTAAACTACCGGATTTTAGGTTTTCCAAAAATGATAGTATTACCAGTGGACTCACAACCTTGGCATTCCTGATTCTACTTAAACAGCCGTATCCTTTTGCGCACATATTCGAGCGCCAGTGTGACGAGTTTTGATCACGCATTCCTCTGCTCACTGTTTTAACATTAACAGGATTTCAAAGTATCCTGAATTACTGACCCACTATGCCGGTTGGTATTGATGTTGACAGCGTGACGGGCACTCAGGCCCGCCACAGTATGGTATCTTAAATACCGCGTCAGTCGCAGTATGTTATTCAATAAACTGCTGCACATCCGCTTCGTAAGCGTTTTTAATAGCTTGCTGGCTGGAGCGGTCGTAACCCAGATACGCTAATAACAAATTTCCTTCGGAACGTTTCATTTTATCGAAATGCTCTTCGAGCAGTTCCAGTAATTTACAGGCGTCATCATTGGCGACAAACCCCGTTTTATAATCATTCACGTAAAGGTAGCCTTTGTGATGCCACAAGCTTGTTACGTTGCTCCATAAAACACGGAACTTGTCAGGCTCCCCGCCTAAGCAGGTAATATCATCGCGCCCTAACATAATCCCATGCTTCCCTGAGCCCCACAGCGTGGTATCAAACAAGACCTTACCCACAGAAAAATAAAGCGAATTGTCCCGGCACGCCTGATCAAAGTTTTTCCAGCGCTTTTTACTGGCATCTTTTCTAAACGATTGCCATGAGGTACTGGCATTTTTTCCGTCGCACAGGTGATCCGGAACGTTATCCAGGAAGTCGACCATAGTAAGTACGTGCTTCTGGCAATAGCTAAGCGTGATTTTTTTCAGGCCGTTAACATAGTCATCTCTTCCAATGATTGTGCCGTTGCCGCTGTGCTCCGAGAGTTCTTTACCCTGCTGTAGGGCTTCCAGCATAGCTGCCGCCTGCTCTTTTTGTGAGGTTTCACGCTGGCTGAGGCTGGCATCTTCATAGCGTTTCAGGCAGTGTATGAGCGGCTTCAGGTGCTGGCTGAAAACCTCCCAATGATTTTTGCTTTTATCGACTGCGAGTTCGTTGTCGATATATTGTTTTGTCAGGTAGTTAATAAGGCTGCTGTCGTCTTTGAAATCGGTAAATTCTTCATCACTGCGACGGTCCTTTTTTTTCTCTGTCTCCGAGGCATTGGCTACAGAACCTGAGATCGCGCTTAAGGAATCCATTAGTGTTTTAAGAAAACTCATTTATCCTCACTACCCAGATTATTTTTGATTGTATTTAAAATTTGTTCAGCTTCAGCAATATCCTGCTGCTGATATTCGATATTGGCTTCTGCATACAGATGCCTAATAAAGGCATCTGTCTCATTTTTCAGTGAATCAACCGACGCTCTCAGCGCGTTGCGTGAATCCTGCCAGTAGCGCGTGATATCCGCTTCCACATTGCTTAACGTATTACTGGATTCCAGCCCCTTAACAACTGATTTGGCGAGTGCCTTTTTCCAGTTTGCGAACAGTCGATAGACCAGTAGCCCTACAACCGCGGCAATAGCTACGCCCCATGCCACCGGGCCACCAGTGGCGGCAACGAGAGTTGGTAATGTCGTGACCGAACTGGTAATCCCTAGGGAAGTCAGCACGCCAGCCGCTTTGCCAACTAAAATATAGGCACCTAAATTGCTCGATATAGTTGCCACGTAACCCGCCATAGCGCCGAAGCTGGTTAATCCGGCCATACCTCCGACGAAGGCGGAGTATGCATCAAAGTCGGAGGTGGCGGAAAGGGAAATATCAGTCTCCGGCATTCCCGCACGGGCTGCGCCTTGGGCGGAAGGCACGATTTTCTGCCAGGCCTGGACCACGCTTTCCACCTCAAGGCTGAACCTACGGGTGCTCTCTTCCATTACGCGACGAAATTTGCTTTCGAAATGATTACCCAGCGCTTTATTAATAGCCCGTTTCGCTTCATCTTTATCTTCAAAGCGATTGTCGATGAAACGGTACATACTCTCATCATTGCAAAGCGAGTAGAAAATATCGCGGATGCGCTCAATATCTTCCTCGGCGTAGCGCGGACAGAAGTTACTGATTTCAGTAAAGCGAGCAATTAACGCGCCGGAACCCTCGCGAAATCGCGCATCCTGTTGCTCAATATCCTCCTTTCTTTCCTGAACAGAACGGCTACTCTGCTGTAATTCCTGCAGCGCTAATGCAATCCTGTTTTGGATGCGTTTATGGATGGTCTCTATCCGGTTGTTAATCAGCGCAGTTCGATTGGCAAGGAGATAATTGATCACCTCTTTCAGGCGGACATCAAAGGCTTCGCAATATTGTCTATTTTCCCGGAAGAATGGCAGCATTCTGCTGGCCCAGACAGCGGCGTCGGGCCGTAGTAATTTCTGTGGATGGTTGGGATTATTTAACTGATGCTCCCATTCATCATACAGGGTATGCGAAAAGGTTTTCGTCAGGTGATTCGCGGCGGTACGAAACGTTTTATGGTTCGCTTCGGCGGTAATTTGATCGTAACTGTGGGTTTTTAAGATGATCAAATTCGCCAGCGGCTTGTCTCCTTCCAGAGGCACCTTATGCATTAAAATATTTTGTAAGAACTCCGGATCTTCGTCACGCATAAATTTGGTGGTAGCAGATGCGAAGATAAGGCCATCTACCAGCGAAATTGCGCTCATGGCTTTGGCTTTATCGTTAAGGATTTCTTCGCTGGAGCATCCATCAATTTCATCGTACATTTCGGGTTCAATTAATTGCCCCGGCGTATCAAGTAACCAGATAGTTTCCAGAATCGCGAAACTTTCAAACACCACAACCATATAAGCTTGTGGATTAAGGACATTATCGTTTTCATCCTTTTCGCCATAGGTTTTGATGAGCTCTTTTCCTCCTGAATCGATCAGGAAGTCTGCCAGCATTTGACGATCAAAAATCATATGCGGCTTGAAACCATTTTTGAAAATAAAGACTGATTTATTCTTATCCAGATAATCAGGTTTATCCTGAGTGTGCATCAGTAGCGTGACAAGGCAGGTCGCGGGTTGCCATTTCGCCGGGAGAATTTCGCTGCCCAAAATATAGTTTAACAGCGTAGACTTTCCTGCATCTGAAGGCCCCATAGCGCTCAGGACGGGCTTGGCGTGAATATCTTTAAGATTGTCTTTAAGCTCGGCGATATCCTTGGTGATGCTGCTGTTTTTAATAAAGGGATTAGAAGTATTGGACAGCGTGGCTATCGATCTTTCCAGGTACTCTATCAGTTCCTTTTTATTTCTCATCATATTCTCTTTTTGCTGTGTGTAGTTTTGATTTAAAGAGGACGTGTTTAACTGCGTCTTTAAACAATCAGTGATGAATTCCTGAATCTTTTCAGGCGCAACGATGCGAAGGTAGGCCAGCACCAGTTCTAAATTTTGTGACAGCGGTGCCTGTTCAATACGCGAGACCTGCTTTTGGGACAGAACATTTTCACCTGCCCGCTCGGCGACTTCCTGTTGGCTTAAACCCGCCTTATCTCGCCACATTTTCAGTTTATCGTTCATTACAATGCCCACCATCTTCAGACCGGTATGTCTAAAATAGCAATGAATGCATGATGAATCCAGACGTATTTGTCTAAAAAAAAGAACCATCCGTTAGATCATAATCGATATCCCTAGTAACTACCTGATATTAAAGATTTGTTAATATAAAATGCCGAATGGACGAAACTTATTAGTGATAAGGGTTATCCGTAGTATTGAAAAATTCGTGATATTAATGTGATCTGTTTACCATAAATTAACATGATTCAGTGCCAGCAATGTCCGCTTCTGGCACAGGACTGCTGTTGCAGCCCTGGCAACCTTAGACTTCAATCGATTCAGAGATCTCTAACGCATCATCGACTTCAATGCCCAGATAACGGACTGTGCTTTCCAGTTTCTTATGGCCTAACAGAAGTTGGATCACCCTGAGATTCTTAGCTTTCTTGTAAATCAGGTAAGGTTTTGTTCTTCTCAAGGAATGTGTACTGTAAAGCGAATCTTCGAGACCAAGTTTTGCTACTCACCCATGAAAAATTCGGTTGTATTGCCGGGTTGATATGTGTTGGTTAGTACCGACCCGAGATCGGAACAAATAGTCTTTACTGCGTAAATTGCCAAGCTTTATCAATGCAGAAACAGCTTCTCTTGTCCCTTTGGTTATCTCAAATTGGACAGGGCTGCCGGTTTTCTGTTGTAGAACCGTAGCTCTGCTTGAAACAGAGCTACCATATGCAACATCAGATACTTTGAGTTTGACTAGATCACAGCCTCGAAGCTTATTGTCCAAGGCCATGTTGAACAGAGCTAAATCGCGCGTTTTACCTTCCAGTTCAAGTCGGATTCGGATACCCCAGATATGAGATATCTGAAGTGGTCTTTTTTGGCCTATGATACGGTCTTTGTTCCACGGTGACGTGTTCATACTCAAATCTCCTGCAATGTGGGAGATTTGAGTATGGTTGTCCTTATGAGCGAGGCGCGGAAGCTCACTTTAGGGCAATCTAATTCACATGTCAGAGGATTTATAAAAAGAGAATAGTGCAGATTTTAGGGATACTTACACTTGCTATGGCATACTTTTTGGGACCCCATCAGTTTAGGGATCTGAATCGCCACAGCTTTGGTAGGCACCTGCTTTATGGTCACGTGCACCCGAAGATCCTGCGGGTACGCATGGGTCACGAAAAGTACGAGTCTACAGAAGTTAATTTACGGTTTTTTGCGCTCGATGTGGCTGCCAGCTACCAAGTCCAGTTTACACTGGATACAACTAACGCGCTGTAGCAACTGCGTGGTGGAAGCTGATTAAAGGAGATAATGATGTTCGATGTTGACGATACTGCACCCGATACTCCCGCCCCTCGTGAACTCAGTCAGGATGTGCAGGCGCTGATCAACAATGGTCTGGATTTTCTGGATAAAGCCCGTGAAGAGTTGGAGGCCTCGAAGCCGAAGTTCTCCGTCGTCAGTTTCTGAACTGCGGTCGAGATTTTACTGAAAGTTCCGCTGGCGCACGAACACTGGTCGTTGGTCTGCAGCCCGAAAAAGCCAATAAAAAAGCAGGCTTACCTAGCCGGTGATTTTCAGTCGGTGACCTACGAAGAAACCCGTGAAAGGCTTAAGGACGTACTTGAAAGACCCCTAGACAGAGAAACGGACAGTGCTTTTGATAAGGTCAGAAAGCACCGCAACCGCGTAGTTCATTTCTACCACCCCACTTTCACCGAGGCTGAACAACGTCAAATACTCAAAGAACAAGCTGACGCCTGGTTTGCCCTGAACCGGTTATTAAGGGATGAATGGAAAGTTATCTTCGGTGTCAAACATAATTGGAAGCTGGCTTTCGGTGAAACTCGTCTGATTAGGGGAAACAAATTTTATGCCGAGGTGCGGTTTAAACAGGTTAAGCCTGAACTCGAGCAGCTCTCTGAAAAGAATATTCAAATCGGTAACTGCAATGAGTGCCATCAGCATGCGACGGTAACAGGGACTGAAACGACCGGTAATGAAAACCGTAAGCTTGAAGTTACGCGGTGTAAGGTTTGCACCAGTGCTGTAAGGCAAATTACCCTAGTTTGTCCAGACTGCGAAATACCTCAATTGCTACCTGAGGGAGATAGTGATTTTGAATGCGAACACTGCGACTACACTTCGGATAGGTATAAACTGCTGGATGAGGAGTTGTTCCACAGTGTGGATGAACAGCTACTCTCCGTATTTCCTGCGGGATGTACCAATTGCATGACTCCTGAAAGCGTATGTAAATTTGGAGACGGCTATCTTTGCACTCAGTGTTTCATCTATTACACCGAGCTTCATGTATGTGGTTGTTGCGGTCACCTGAGCGATAGCGTTCCTTAACTGAGCCATATCCGAGGATGTGAATTTTGTGATGGTGACCAACGTTATTTTGATGACTGAATTACCATACATAATCTAGGCTCTTCAGGGATGGGTTGGACAGTCCGCTCCTGGCACAGAGCGGACGATATCACTGAGCTGAAGGTCCGCTGAGAGCGAAAAGCGGACCTTTTCACTGTACAATAAAAACCCTCCATTTGCTCAGCATATAGTGATACCGTCTGCCCCCAGAATACGCCTGCTTGTATTGATAGCTTCCAGAAGGTGAAGACGGCTTCGTAGAGATGATTGGCAAGTAATTCTGCTGCTTCCACAATGCCCTGTGACCGAAGCGCAGAAATTATTCCGTTATGATTGTCCTAGGCAGAGTTGATCTGAGAAATCAGAAGCCTACACATAATAAATATGAATATCTGACTGAAGTGGTTTACAAGATTTAGATGTCGCGCAGAGCTCCAGTGGCAATTGAAAAACTGATGATATGGTCTGTCAAAGTTTTTTGACAGTCCTATAGCCATTCCCTGTGCTTAATGTTTATACTGGTGATGTAGATTAACGGAGGTTCTCTATGAAACACACTCCATCCCCAAAACAGATCGTCCATACTTTGAATCAAGCACGTAAAGCAGGTAGCGTTCAGTTAACCGGTTCTAGGGATGAACGTAAGGCTCAGCTTCGTGCTCTTCGTGAGAAGGACTTAGCCGAAGAAGGGAGGTTTGTTGGGCACACAACCTGGTAATGCACCTAAGAAGATCTACTTCAGAAAAGTAGAACTCGCGAATAAATTTGCATCTTCAAGTGATACGTTCGGATTCGATGCAGAAGTACAAGAATCCTATGTTGATGATTTAGTTGATCTCCAAATCTTGATGGAAAATCAAGGTTACATTGAGATTTACGATCCTCAAATTCACGGTTACACTGCGCGTTATCCCTTGGCCAAAGATTCAAATTCCGTACCTGGCTCATCTCCTGACTACACCGGCCTATATCATGTGAGATTGCAGAGCAACGGTGATGTTGATCCGCTAGTAATTGTTACCTTCCATGGAATGATTGTCGATCAAGAGCACTATGAGAAAGCCGTGATAGAAACCATGATTACGCACGATGTCATGTTTGGCAGGAGGGGATGCAAGTATCCCTCTCGGGTTAAATCACAGCGTAGGTTCGTCCGCTCAACATTAGATAGCCCAGATTAACACAATCTTAAAGTAACAGCAGAGCCGTAAATGGCTCTGCTGTTACACCAACGTTTACTTTCCCTTAGAAGGCGAATTCTCGCGCTTCCCCCCCCACTTTGTATTGCCGATTGAGCTAGGCCAGTTGCCGCCATTAACCAGTTGGCTTGAACTGCGACCCGCGTCAATTTCAAATGTGCCTTTCGTGATTCTGAGCTGCCATCAATATGTTTGGCTGTTTGATGTCCGTTCCTGGCACAGAGCGGACTGTCAGATTAGATTCAGACCTGTACTCATTAGCTGATACAAATCAGCCACATATACCTGCATTCCAAATAATTTCAGACAGATATTATCGTTGTGAATCCCCCGCCACCTTTCCGGTGCGCGGGGTTTTGTCTTTTTTCACCGGGAATACATGTATGAATCCGTCTGATGCCAT
>OBRJ01000648.1_pt1 | contig 12885 bp, 10 predicted proteins | sample 1494831 | NCBI WGS metagenome assembly OBRJ01 (sample SAMEA3360658, study PRJEB22359) | human gut metagenome | biome: ENVO:urban biome; feature: ENVO:human-associated habitat; material: ENVO:feces | place: Bangladesh | collected 2011
TCCTATATGGTCGTTTTCTTTCAGCATCGTATTTTTGTCATAAACGAATTTTTTATTCAATCATCATGGCATCGCCGAAGGAGAAAAAGCGGTATTTTTCTCTTACAGCCTCTTCATAAGCTGCCATAATATGCTCTTTTCCAGCCAGTGCCGATACCAGCATCACCAGTGTGGACTCCGGCAGATGGAAATTGGTGATCAGTCCGTCGATCATCTTGAAGCGGTAACCCGGATAGATAAAGATCTCGGTCCAGCCGCTTCCGGCTTTTAAAATGCCGTCCTCGCCGGTTGCCGACTCCAGAGTACGGCAGCTCGTTGTTCCGACTGCGATCACACGGCCGCCTGCTGCTTTCGTATCGTTGATCAGTTTTGCCTGATCTTCTTCTACCACATAGAACTCAGAGTGCATGTGATGCTGGGTGACATCCTCCACCTTTACCGGACGGAAAGTGCCAAGTCCCACATGTAGGGTAACGTGTGCAATTTTCACACCGGCATCCTGCACCTGCTGCAAAAGCTCTTTCGTAAAATGCAGTCCGGCGGTCGGAGCTGCTGCGGAGCCTTCGTGTTTTGCGTATACCGTCTGATAACGGTTCTTGTCCTGCAGTTTATGTGTGATATATGGCGGCAACGGCATTTCACCAAGCTGATCCAGAATTTCTTCAAAAATGCCTTCATAGTGGAACTGGATCAGACGATTTCCTTCATCCACGATATCGACTACTTCGCCTGTCAGAATTCCGTCTCCAAAGGAGATTACGGTTCCGACCTTGCATTTTTTGCCCGGTTTTACCAGCGTTTCCCAGATGTCATTTTCTTTTCTCTTTAAAAGAAGAATCTCAATTGCCGCATCCGTTCCGACCTTGGAACCATAAAGACGCGCCGGAATTACCTTCGTATCATTGATAACCAGACAGTCGCCTGGTTTCAGATACTGCAGAATATCACGGAAATGACCATGCTTATATTCACCTGTCGTTTTATCCAGATGCATCAAGCGGGAAGCGCTGCGGTCTTCCAATGGATCCTGTGCAATCAGTTCTTTTGGCAGATCATAATAAAAATCTGATGTTTTCATTTGTTTCCTCCATTCTATGGCAGCCGGCATGATTCGCCGGATTTGCTCTGTTCATTCAACTTTTTTTGCCCAACGGATCCATTATAGCATTTTCCGTACTTTCTGACAAGGAATTCTCTCGAATCCCAATCATCTCCTGTGTGGTCTACTCGATCACTGCCCGGCTTCCTACACCATCCCGGCTTCGATTTTTCGTCACAATGATTTTTTTCTCAATCCGCTCTTTTAACTTGGGCACATGAGAAATAATTCCGACCAGACAGTTTCCATCCGCCAGACCTTCCAGTGCTTTCACCGCCTGATTCAGGGACTCTTCATCGAGAGAACCAAAACCTTCGTCCACAAACATGGAATCTAACCGGATTCCTCCTGCATACGACTGAATTTCATCTGACAGGCCAAGTGCCAGCGAAAGCGATGCCTGAAACGATTCGCCGCCGGAGAGCGTGCGGACACTCCGCTCCGTTCCGTTATAATGGTCAATCACATTCAGTTCCAATCCGGCTTTTTCTTTCTTATTCGTGCCGTCTTCCTGCCGTTTCAGCTCATACTGTCCCTGGCTCATCGTCAGGAAACGCACATTGGCTTTTCGCAGAATCCGGTCAAAATACGCCATCTGCACATACGTTTCCAGTTCAATCTTTTGCTTTCCGCTCACATTTCCACATGCGGTATCCGCAAGCGCATTGACCCATTTGTACTCTTCTTCCACGGTCTGCATCTGACTTTGCTGATTCCGAATGGCATCATATGTGTTCTGATTCGTATTTGCCGCGTGATACTGCTCGTTATAACGCTGATCCAGAACCTGTTTCCGTTCGGAAAGTCCCCTTAAATCTTCCTGTAATTCTGTTTCTGACGGGAGCGGCTGTTCCCGTGAATCCGCTGTTTCTAACGCCTGAATCGCCGTAAGCGCCGCCTGTACTTCCGTCAGTTTTTTCTGTATGGCATCCAGTTCCTCTTTTGCTGTTTTCTGTGCTTCTTCCAGCCGTTCTTTCTGTGCTTCCCAGGCTGCAATATGTTCCAGAAGTTCTGTTTCTTCTTTTCCCGCAAGCTGCGCCTCTTTTTCCCGGATCTTTTCCAGCAGTGCTTTTCTTTCAGCCTTTTGTTCCGTTTCCCGCAGCTCTTTTTTGCGAATTTCCTGTTCTCTTTGCTCCGTTTTCTGTGTTTCTTCCTGGATTTCCTGTCGGATCTTTTTCAGTTCCTCCTGTTCTGCAAGAATACATTGTTTCTGTTCTGTCAGTTCTTTTCGCTTTTGTTTCAGCCAGTGCTGTTCCCATACAGACCGAATCCACAGTTCTCTTTCTGCATCTGCAAGTTTTTCTGCGATTTCCGATCCCGTAAATTCATTTATCTGTTTTTTCACCGTTTCTGCACTTACCAGATCCTTCAGCTGCTCCTTCCCTTCTCTAGGCTTGCCTTCGGATTTCGCTCCTGTTTTCTGCTGATCCTGTTCTGCCCAGATCGCTCTCTGCTCTTCCAGATTTTCCAGCAGTTTCTCTTCTTGTTCCTTCCATCTCTTCCGATCACTTTGCAGTACTTCAAGACGGCTCCGCACCTTCTGCAGCCGCTCATGATCCTCTTTCCGCTCAGCTTCCGCTTTTTTCTGCCGTGCGATACATTCTGCACGGCGGCTCACCTTTGCCCGCGTGGCAGCAATCTCTCCCTCACACTGTTTCTGTCTGTTTTTCCGGAAGGAAATCACCTGGGCAATCTGATCAGCCAGGGATTTTCTGTCCTCGCTCTCCCCCGGACCCTTTCTTTGCGCAGGATTCTTTTTCTCCATAAAAGCAGTCGTTTTTTGCGCCTCCGCAATTTCTTTTTCCAACTGTTCTTCCAGTGCTCTTTTGGTTCCTTCTGCCCGGCCAAGCTGTGTCTGTTCCGCTGCAATGGTCTTTTTTATGCTTTCCAGTCTTTTCTGCCGTTCTGTCTGTCTTTTTTCCAGTTCCGCATATTCCATCTGACGTACTTTCTGTGTTTCTTCTTCCTTCCAAAGCTGCTCTGCCTTCTCGACCGCTTCCTGTTGAAATAAAACATCCGGCATCTGTGAAAGTCGCTTCTGTTCGTGTTCTTTCTGACTCTCTGGCAGCTCTTTTAACAGCCATTCCGTTAGCTGTGCACGTTTTTCCTTTACCTGTCTGCGGCAGCTGCCCGCAGCCTCGCTTTGTCCCGCAGCTGCTTCCTCCTGCATCCGAAGTTCTTCTTTCTTGTGATCCAGCGTTTCTTTATCTGGCGTATGTTCTGCTCGTCTGGCAGGCTGCGGATGATGAATAGCGCCGCAGACCGGGCATGGTTCTCCCTCTGTCAGTTTTTCTGCCAGAATTCCCGCCTGTGCATCCAGAAATAAAGATTCCATCGCCTGATATGTTTCCCGTAAAGCATCTCTCTTTTTGATTTCACGCTGGTATGCACTTTGCTTTTCTTCCAGTTCTTTGCGTCCCTGCTCCCAGCTTTCCAGCAGATTTTCCAGCGTTTCCAGCTTCTGGTGGTATTTTTCCTGCAGCAGCGCGGCTCCGTCCCTTTCGGCCAGATGTTCTGCCGTTGTCGCGATATCCGCCTGTAAGTTCTCTTCTTCCTTTCGCAGTTGTGTCACCTGCGCGGCAATCTGCGTCCTTTCAGCCGTCGTTCTCTCCAGCTGTTTTTTCGTTTCTTCTAAAGTGTGGATTTTCTGTTCCAGATTTTTCTTTTCATCCAGCAGTTTTTCGCAGACCTGATCCTGCCCGGCCAGCCTTTCTGCCTCTTCGGCTGCCCTGGCCGCTGTCTCCTCTGTTTCTTTTATTTTTTTACAAAGAACGCTTTCCTCTTCTTTGTTTGCCGCTTCCTCTTTGACTGCGCCTGCAATTGTCTCGCAGTATGCTTCCATCTGCTGTATCTGCTCTGCGGCATACGCTTCTTTTTGTTCCGTCCGTGCAAGTTTCACCTCCGCATCAGAGAGACGTTCTTCCCGTGCTTTCTTCTGTTCCAGGACTTTTTTTGCACGCTCCTGCTCTGTCTGAAGCTGTTCTTTTGCTTCTGTTGCTGCCTGCAGTTCCTTTTGCAGCTGTGTCATTGCACTTTGCTCCTGCTGCACTTTTCGCAGCAGTTCCAGACACACTTTTTCTTCCCGAATCTGCTCTTCCAACTGCTTACAAATCTCTGCCTCTTTCTCTGCCTGCTCACTTCTCTTTTTCTTTTCTTCTTCCTTCGGAAGCAGAGTCTCCCATTCTTTTTCTTTCTGCTCTTTCTCTCTTTGTCTCGTCTGTCGCTCTTTTATTTTTCCCAAAAGCTGGTTTTTCTTTTCGATCTCTTCATTTAGCGTACTCTGCTCGTCTTGCAGCGCCTTTAATTTCTCATCGTCCCATTCGATGCAGCGTGCAAGCAGTTCCATACCGCGCATAACCTGGCCGTCGAATTTATTTTTCTTCAGCCGGTCAAACTCTTTTTTCCATTCTGCCTCTTCCGGGCAGACAACATTGTCCAGATACTGGCTGATGCTGCGTTTCTTTTCATCGTATATTTTCCAGCGCTCCTTTGCTGCTTCCCGCAGGCGCTTCTGCAGCTCCTGATAAATCTCTGTGTGAAACATTTTCCGGAAAATTTCACTCCGATCCGCTGTTCCTGTCAGCAGAAGCTTCTGGAAATCTCCCTGCGCAATCATCGCAATCTGTCGAAACTGACGCTGATCCAGCCCGAGAAGTTCTGTCACTTTCTTTGTCACTTCCGAAGTTTTCGTAACCGGCTGCCGCTCATCCGGAAAAATCAGTTCTGCATTCGCTTTCTCCATCGTCATGCCCTGTCCGCGGTCCTTCGGGCGCAGATATTCCGGGTTTCTCTTTACCGTATAGTCCTTTCCCTGATACGTAAACGTAAGCTCTACGAAGGTACGCACCTCCGGTTTTGCATACTTACTGCGGAACATTTCGCCTTTCCGGATTTCACCGCTCGCTTCCCCGTAAAGCGCAAACGTAATGGCATCAAAAATCGTTGTTTTTCCCGCGCCGGTGTCCCCCGTAATCAGATACAGACCGCCGCCCAGCCGATCAAAATCAAGTTCCATCCGGTCCGCATACGGTCCGAATGCACTGATGACTAATTTCTTTGGTTTCATGCCTTCATCCCCCGTAACAATTCTTCCACCAGCGCTTTCTGCTGTGCGGTCATGCTCTGATTATTCTGTAATTCATAAAATTCCCGGAACAGTTCCAGTTCTGATTTTTCCTCCACTCGTTCCGCCGTGCCAATGTCTGCAGCAGATCGGGTTCTTTTGTTATCGTACTCCAGGCGCATCAGGTTCGGATAGATCGTTCGGAGTTTTGCCATTCCATCCGGCACATCTTCTTCATCCGTCAACGTCACCAGAAGGTAATCCTCGCAGTCGCTGTTCTTATAAAATGTTTTTGCCGTGACTTCCAGATACGTCCCCCGGATTTTCCTGAGATCGTGCAAGGGCTTTAATGGAATTGTTCTAAGCTCCACCGTTCCTTTTTCTTTTAATTCGATCACCGTAATCGTTTTTTCCTGTCCTGCTTCCGAAAAAGAATATTTCAGCGGCGAACCGCAATAGCGAACCGTGTCTCTTTCCACCTTCTGTGGGCTGTGGATGTGCCCCAGTGCAGCATAATCAAACTTTTCAAACAATTCTGCCGGAATCTGATCCAAGTCGCCAACCTGCAGTTCTTCTGCATCACATCGTTTTGCCCCGGTTACGAACTGGTGGGCCAGAATCACATTTCGATCCTGTTCATCAACCAGATCCTGTTCCAGTGCAATCCGAACTGCATCCGCTGTACACATTACTTCTTCCGCACGCTCCGGCAGGGCATGGCGCACCACCGCAGGCCGTAAAAACGGAAGCAGATGAATCCACACCGTGCCATACGCATCCTGCAGCGAAATTTTCTCTATCGTTCCATTGTATACCTTTGAAAAATAGATCCCGCTTTTTCCCATCAGGCTGGATCCAAATGCCAGACGCTCGGCGGAATCATGGTTTCCACTGATAATAAAAGTGAGAATCCGATTGGTGGAAAGCTCTGTCAGAAACGCGTCAAAAACCTGAACCGCTTCTGCACTTGGAATCGTACTGTCGTAAATATCTCCGGAAAGCAGTACGCCATCTGGTCTCTCTCTTTTTGCAGCATGCAGAATCTGCGACAAAATGTACTTCTGATCCTCGATCATCGAAAATTCATTGACTCGCTTTCCGATGTGGAGATCGGATAAGTGGAATAATTTCATAAGCGCCTCCCTGTCATTTTCCATGGTATTGTAATCTGCCGGGCCCGCCACTGGCAGCCCCCTCCGAACGTAAAACAACAAAAGCCCCTGCTTTCGCAGGAGCTCTCTCTTTCGTAGCGAGAGGGGGATTCGAACCCTCGACACCGCGGGTATGAACCGCGTGCTCTAGCCAACTGAGCTATCTCGCCATACTATATTTTTAGAAGTATGGGGCCTACAGGGCTCGAACCTGTGACCCTCTGCTTGTAAGGCAGATGCTCTCCCAGCTGAGCTAAGACCCCATATCTGTTTTCTAGCAGTTCTTACGTCCTGCTGACAATATGTATATTAGCACGCTTTGTTCTGTTTGTCAACGATATTTTTTGAAATTTTTCAATTTTTTTCTTTTGTTTCTACAATACCAGCGATTTCATGTCCTTCCGGCATACGCTGTCTTTAACTGTCCAAAGTTATTTTTTCTATGCATCTTTCCGCTTTCTCATCTCTTCCAGTTTCTGGTTCATGCTTTCCGCCACCATATGGTCATTTACATATACGATCAGATTCACCGTAACATAAACTCCAATAACCAAAACCTCCATCAGCACGACCATTTTAGCTTTGCTGAAGTAAAACCATCCGAACGCTCTGCCAAGTCCCAGGGCAGCACAATTGACATAGATAAAATAGATGATCTGCCGTGCAATCATGCCCTGTTTGGATACTTCTTTTCCTTCCTCATCCGGGTACATCAGAATCGGGATGGAGCATACAGCGGAAACCAGAAGAATCTGCCAGAGAATCATGACACTGATCTGGGCATCCAGACCGCACATCACAGTAATATAGATCGCGGACGCAAGCAGAACGCACACGGTAATTTTCGAAAAAATATTTGCAAGAATTTTTATTTTATTCATCATTGTTTTCGCCTCCCTACAATCCCAGTCGTTCTTTCAGAACCGGCACATACTGCCGGGAAATAACCACTTTTTCCTCATTTTCGAGTAACGCTTCAAATCTGCCGCCAAAAGCAGGCGACAAATGCCGGATTTTGTCCAGATTTAGAATCATGGATTTGGAGGCCCGCATAAATGGAAAAGACACCAGCTGTTCTTCTAACTGATACAGTTTTTCTTTAACTTCATAAACATTCTTTTGTCCATAGGCAAAAACCTTATTGTCCGTTGCCTCAAAATAAAAAATATCCGGAAGTGCCAGAAGAGTAATTCCTTTTGCATCGTATCCCGTAATTTTCCGATCCCCGTTTTTCAGTTTGCAGATCAGATGGTTGATGTCCTCCGTCAGCACACGGCATTTGATGATGATTTCTTCCTCTTCGTCCGGAAATGGATTGATGATCGTTATCTTCACATTAGTCCCCTCTTTTCTTTTCCCTATCCTCTTTTATATCGGATTTTCTTGGAGATGTCTATCCCTTGTATGGTATGCTGTATAAAAATTTTCGAATCAGTTTCAACTTTTTTGCTGTATACGGCTGATAGCGGATCGGAAAATCCATCCATGTCTTTTTATCCACGATGCTGCGCTTATGTGTGAATTCCGCAAATCCGGCCTCACCGTGATAGCCGCCCATACCGCTTTCTCCTACACCGCCAAACGGCATCTCACTGGTAGCAAGATGAATCAGTGTGTCGTTGATGCAGCCACCGCCAAACCGGCACATCTCCAGAACCGTTTTCTTCACCTTTTTGTTTTCCGTAAAGCAGTACAGGGCAAGCGGTTTGGGGCGTTGATTGATCCAGGAGAGTGCATCCTCAAGTTTTTCATACGTCAATACTGGCAGGATGGGACCAAAAATCTCCTCCTGCATGACCGCATCTTCCCATTCTACGTGATCCAACACAGTAGGTTCGATCCGCAGATCTTTCCTGTCAAAATTTCCACCACAGACCACTTTATCCTGATCTATCAGACCAAGCAGACGGTCAAAATGCTTTTCGTTAATGATCTTTCCATACTCTGAATTGAAAAGTGGATCTCCAAACTGTTTCCTGATTTCCTGCCGGAGCGCTTCCACGAGTTCGTCATGCACCGATGCATCACAGAGAATATAGTCGGGAGCCACACAGGTCTGTCCGCAGTTGATAAACTTTCCAAAGACAATTCGTCTTGCCGCAAGCCGGATCTTACTGCTTTTTTCTACAATGCATGGGCTTTTTCCGCCAAGTTCCAGTGTCACGGGCGTCAGATGTCTTGCAGCACTTTCCATGACCTGCTTTCCGACCGCTGCACTTCCTGTGAAAAAAATCTTATCAAATTTTTCCTGTAAAAGTGCCTGATTTTCCTCCCGTCCGCCTAAAACAACGGCAACATATTCCGGTGGAAAACATTCTTCTAACAGATCTTTCAGGGCATTTGCACTGACCGGTGCATAAGCACTTGGCTTTACCACCGCAGTATTTCCTGCCGCAATGGCATCTACCAGCGGTTCTAACGTCAGCAGAACAGGGTAATTCCACGGGCTCATAATCAGCACATTGCCATAAGGAGAAGGGCTTTGATAACTTTTTGCAGCGAACTGCGCCAGCGGTGTTCTGACATGTTTTGTTCTGCAAAGCCGCCCTAAGTGCTGCTTCATCCAGCGGATTTCCCCCTGCACCAGTCCAATCTCACACATCACACTCTCCGTCTTGCTCTTTCCAAGATCCGTATGCAGCGCTTTGCAGAGGATCTGCTCCTGTTTTTGCAAGGCCTTTTCCAATCTGCTCAAAGCCTCCATCCGCACCTTCACAGGCAATGTGGCTCCAGATGCAAAATACTCTCTTTGCTGTTCCATAAGTGTTTCGAGCATTAATTTTTCCATTCCATTCTCCTTTTCTCAAAGCGGCAGAAATGATTTTGGGGCACGCTCTGGTACATTCCATCGCTATTCGATAGCATATCATATATTCTTATCCGAAAACAGCATTTATCCCAAAGAAATAAGAAAAGCCGCCAACTCTGAATTATTTTTCTTCAGAATTGGCAGCTCTCTATTTGTTACTGACAAGCGGATATTCGCAATCCACTCTCCTGCTTACTTCCCTAAAATGTAAACTTAAATTCGTGTCTGACAATTTTTTAACTTTCATAATTTTTCAAAGCTAATTTTACGTAGTGCCTTCCTCATACTTTTTCTTCCCCGTCAGACAAAATCCATGTCTTTTATAGAAAGAAATCGCTCCTATATTCTTTTCCAGTGCCCATACATACGCCGCATCCTTATCTTCCATCGCAAATTGAATGAGCGCATGACCGATTCCTGCTTTTTGAAAAAATGGATCCACATACAGTTTTACGATTTCTTTTTCCTCAATCTGGATAAAACCTTTGATGAGTCCGTCATCAAAGACATACGTATGAGACAGTACCTCTTCTTTTCCAAAGTAATGATTGATCGCAGAACCCACCTGCAATTCGCTGAAAGAATATTCCGGATCCTGAAAAATCGGAAAATAGTGGATTCTGTTGTTAAGAACAAATATTTCAGCGATTCTTGATAAATCATTGCTTTTGGCCCTGCGGATCGTCACTTCGTTGCTTTTTTCTTCCGCATTCACAAATTTTTTTCCTAATATTTGCGAAAGTTCTATCTCTCCATCCTCTTCCACCCCAGTTTCCACAAACCCGGCTCTATGATAAAGCTTTAATGCAATCTGGTTCTCCTGCTTGCAGGTGAGTGTCACTCTGTCAGAATCACCAAACGGTTTTGTTTCAATGTAATCGATCACCTGAGTAAGAGCAGCACTTCCATATCCTTTTCCCTGCGAGGAAGCATCGATCATCATATGCCAGATATCATATTCCGGGATATCATAATCGTAGACGACCATCACATAACCGACCATTTTATCCTCATTATAAATTCCAAATGGCTGACACTGATCCCGGTAAACGTATGCCTGTGCCAGACTTCGGACGGGATGGGAAACATATGATTCCTGCCCTTTGGCCAGGCGCAGGTTGAATGCATCCAGGAAATTGTCCTCTGTGATTTTTTTCAAATGTACCATAAATCCTCTCATCTCCTTCTGTTCCTGTGTTCCGCAATTCTGCGATTATTTCCCATCTTTCTCCGGAAGAGCTGTCATGCACAAAAAAATAATTCCAAATACCACAACACATCCAACCATAAGCATCACCATCTGATTTACACTTACTACAGACCCCTGGAACTTCGGGTTACAATCCAGTGTATCACGAATCGCAGTAATCATTTCTTCTGGCAGCTGATTGTTCTCCATCTCTTCGAAGATTCCACGGAGCATATGATTTTTCAACAGAGAAGTTCCGTAGGTACTTGGCAGATACGACAGTACTTTCTGCAGGCCGCTGCCGAAATTTGAAATCGGCATGTAAGCTCCGCATAAAAATCCATACCCGGCACTTACGATCGTTCCCACTGCGGATAACTGACCCTGGGTTGTCAGTGGAAAACTGACGATGCTTGACAACGTGCTTCCAAAGAGTACCAGTAAAATTTCATCGAGAAGAACCCAGAATACATCTACAGCGCTCATATACCAGCCCATTTTGTACATATAGCCAAGGCATAATACAAGCGCAAGCCCATTCACCAGCAGGGAATTGACTACAGTAGATAAAAAATACCCAAGATAAAGCTGTGCTTTGCTGATTGGCGATACATTAAAATCTTTCCTTGTTCCGTTTGCCCGGTCCTGTACCATCGTAAGATTCACGCAGAATGTCACAGTCACACAGCTGACTGCCAGAAGAGCCGCGGCAAGCTGTGCGGCCACCGTTCCATCGACCAGTTTGTCTGAGATTGTAATCATGTCCGGGATCGCGGACACAAAGGAATCTCTGTATACGTTTGCCAGAAATGTAGCATACAGCAAAATCAGAATTCCCGGAGTAATTAAAGCCGAAAAAAACATTCCTCTGTCTTTAAAAAACAATTTTCTGTTTCGACTTATAAGTGCAAATACTGCCTTCATCTGTGCTCACCTCCCAATGTTTTTCCGGTTACAGCAAGAAATACATCATCCATTCTGCCCTTTACCACTTCATAATCACGGAATATTTCCTGATGTTCCACGATCAGCCGGGTAGCCTCTGCGGTATTTTTTACTTTTAACTGATAGCCATCCCGGATCTTTTTATACTCTCTGCCCAGTGTTTTGATTTCTTCTTCTGTCACACCATAAACAGACATAGTGTCCTGCACATACTCATTTTTCAGCTCAAAAGGAGTTCCTTCTGCCACGATGCTTCCTTTATCCAGAATCACCACATAACCGGCATTTGCAGCTTCTTCCATGTAGTGCGTAGTCAGAAAAACTGTCAGCTTTTCTTCCACTCGAAGTTTTTCAATGATATCCCAGATCAAAAGCCGCGTCTGTGGGTCAAGTCCTGTCGTTGGTTCATCTAAAATCAGAAGTTCGGGCCGATGCAGCAAGGCTCTTGCAATATCAATTCTTCTTCTCTGTCCGCCGGACAGTTTTCCGACCGGCCGGTTCAGATAATCTCCGAAATCAAAAATCTCCACCAGTTCCCGCAATCTTTTTTCAAACGCTTTTCCTGTTATTCCATAAAGCGCTGCTCTGTTTTTCAGATTTTCCCTGACGGTAAGTGGCTTGTCCAGCACACTGTCCTGAAATACCACGCCAAGCATTGTTCCAACTTTCCTTCCGATCTTATCCAGATCTGTGCCCTGGATCTGAACCGTTCCGCTGTCTTTGCGAAGCTGCCCGCAGATGATCGAAATCGTTGTGCTCTTCCCTGCCCCGTTTACACCAAGGAATGCAAAGAACTCTCCTTTTTTCACCTGAAAACTCAGATCATTGACTGCTTTTACATCACCAAAGCTTTTCTTTAAATGAGTGATTTTAATCATATCTGTTTCCATTACGCCTGCCCTCTCCTTTGATTTCTTTGCTGTTCCACATAAAAAATATCAGACAATTTCAATTGATACAAAACGTGATTTTTATATCCACATACCGATGTTTGTCCAAATACAGCTTCCCGAACATTCTGCACCCAGGATGCTTCCCTGTTGTGGCAATATACCATAACATGTTCTTCCCGCTTTGGATCAATCTGTTCCACCTCACATTTCATCCATCTCACCCCCAGTTATTCCTATTTCTTTTATATATGATTTTACAGCATTCGTCCAGTCTGCATGATGTGAAATGCAGAAATTCGCGGGTAAGATGCCAATTTCTGTTGTCTGCTCGTCTGGCGCATAGGAATTCATAAAAATAAGTGGAAAGCCATGTCAATGGACATGCAACTTTCCACTTATTCATTTTCATAAATTTTTTAATCACTTGAAACTCCACGTCATGAATTTCCGCTTATCTTAATACTTCATCTTTGATCTGTTGTCCTTCCATCTTTTCAACATTCCTCTTCTCAAAATGAGTTATGAATACGAAATCCTAAAATAGTCTAAATATGCCTTATACCGATCCTGCGCTGTCAGACAGGTATCCATCAGATAACCTTTTTCATTATTCCATTCTTTCAGACCACGATAATAAAACATCTTCAGATCCTCTTCGATCATGAACGGAACGATATTGTACTTCAGGCATTCCTTGAACATAAGCAATCGGCCTACACATAATTTCTTCTCATCT
>OBRJ01000670.1_pt1 | contig 12150 bp, 12 predicted proteins | sample 1494831 | NCBI WGS metagenome assembly OBRJ01 (sample SAMEA3360658, study PRJEB22359) | human gut metagenome | biome: ENVO:urban biome; feature: ENVO:human-associated habitat; material: ENVO:feces | place: Bangladesh | collected 2011
CCATTATCGAGACAAAGTTTGATCTAATCCTGGAGTTTCATACACTAAGAAAAAAACCCCAAGATATTAGGGGAAACAAGCATCGGTGTACAAGGGGTACAAACAAGATTAAAAAGAAATGTTAGATTTGAAAGTAAGTAGAGTGGCAAAATCAAGAGTGTTCAGATTTTCCACTCTACTTGAACGTGGTCGCTGGTTGCGCTGATTGAAATAATCAGGCCGTCAGCGGCTTTTCTCTTGTCCTCAAAGTCAATGCTGTCCCAGTGGTCAAGGAAATAAGAAAGCTCCTGTTCCTTTTGGGGCGACATTGTTTCAACGGACAATTCTGCAATCGCCTTTGAAATAGTCTGGCGGCGAGTGTCCAGTTCTTCAATTTTTTTGTTGGCGTAGGCAAGCAGTGTCGCATTGGCTCCGGTCAGTGTATCAAGCAGTTTTTCAATTTCAGCCTCGACCTGTGCAAGCTCGATCTGATGGGCGGTCAGTTTCGGATTTACTTTTTCTTCCCTGTCATGCCGGACTTGAAAATTCTTAAATCTTTTCCGCATGGCATTGAAGATAAATTCTTCAAATTCAGTCTTTCGGATTTTCCCACATCCCGGACAGCCCTTATTTTCTGCCCGTTTTGTACAGCGGAAATATCCCGGACTGTTCGGAACATGGGTTGCTTTCAAAGCATATCCGCAACGCCCGCATTTGACTTTTCCGGCAAGCCATGTATTTTTGGGTTTGCGGCCTTGCTGAAAGGTCTTATTCATCATTAGCTTCTTCCGGCATTTCAGCCAAACATCAGACGGTATGAGTGCTTCGTGTGGGGCAATCACAAGTATCTGGTCCTTCAGGCACCTGTCCTTATCCTCCTTTACATCACGGCCCTGATAGAGATAGCAGCCGTTGGTTCCGGCAAAATCGGAAGCGTCATTGACAATCGCCGCGCCCTGGCTCTTGAAAAACTCATATAGTTCCAAGTCGGCCTGTGCGTAAACAGGGTTCCGTAAAAGCTGGGAAAGGAAACTCCGAACCATTGACTTTTCGTAAATCTTGATACCCTGTTCCTCAAAGTAGCGGGTAATGTCTCCGAAAGAGGTTTCCGGCTCGGCGTACATCTCAAACATCAGTCGTACATGGTCGGCGGCTACGGGGTCGGCAACCATCTTTTTTGTGCGGATACCTTCAACCACTGTCGGCTCCAACTGATAACCATATGGGGCCTGCCCGCTCATGTGAAAGCCTTTCAGGCACCGGGAATAGTAGGCGTCCGTCACGCGCTTCTGGATTGTCTCACGTTCAAGCTGTGCGAATACGATACATATATTCAGCATGGCCCGTCCCATCGGGGTCGAGGTGTCGAATTTCTCAGTGGAGGAAACAAACTCCACATCGTACTCTTGAAACAGCTCCATCATGTTCGCAAAATCCAGAATGGAGCGGCTGATCCGGTCCAGCTTATAGACGATTACCCGCCGTACCCTGCCTTTTCGGATTTCTCCCAGCAGTTTTTGAAATTCCGGCCTGTCCGTGTTTTTCCCGGAATAGCCTTTATCCTTGAATACCTTACAGCTCCCGCCTTTCAGTTCGTACTTGCAAAAGTCAATCTGGCTTTCAATGCTGATACTGTCCTTTCGGTCTACTGACTGCCTTGCGTAAATACAATCTTCTCTGATAATGTCCATATTGGGCTCCTTTCCGTATGGAATGGAGCTACCAACCTTACAACTATATTATACCATTAGCAGCCCCGGACGACAATGTTGCGATTGATTAGCGAAACCTGTCCCCGTACTTGCTGAATATATCGTACAGGTTATTTTCGATTTCTCTTTTTCGCTTCTTCTTTTCCTCCGGGGAGAGTATCGGCGTCAGGTTTTCCAGCACAATGAGTTTGCCTTGAAAATAAACAGATTGCTTATCGCTTTGGTATGTAACAGCTTGAACCATTGAAAACCTCCCTTTTCCAGTATAGGTTAATGCCGACCAGTCTCCCTCTTGTCCGAATGGGGAAACATCAAAAAACGGCACCCCGGAAGGTGCCGCTCTTTGAGCTTTCCCCAGCTTCGGGCCAACATGGCCCGAGGTCAATAGTCCCCATGATAATATTTTTGCTCGGCCTCGTTGATGGTATGGAAGTCAAAGGCTTCGTGAAGCTGCCGTACCACACGGCGAATATCCTCATGGGAGAAGCCACAGTCATGCATTGCCATAATCACATAACCACGGCAGGCGTCGTTGCTCCACGCGTCCGGTTCCAATCCCGGAATGGACGGATAAGTTTTCTTCATAAGGTTCTCCTGTTCATAAAAGTATGGGGCCCCGCCGGAAAGGTCGCTCTATCATTAGACAGAATAGCGGCGGGGTCCCCACGGGTCAAAAGTGCTTTTCAGATAGACCGGACGGGCGGCTGGCGTTCCTCCCCATAGCATTTCAGCTCTCCCCATTCTGATGGCAAGGCGATCTCATTACCTGCGACGGCTCACGGTTCGCAACACCGCTGCACGCTCGGATTGTGACTAATCGCAAGTATCCGGGATTTTGTGTTTTATCCGGCTGACCTGCCAAGGCCCGCCTGCGGCATGGGCCTTATCGCTCCCTCTATCCTCTGACAATAGAGATCATGGCGGGCCTGTCACTGGACACAAGCACCCTTCGTATCCGGGTATCTTTTTATTCAGTTTTCAAGCTGAGTAAGGCTTGTCCGAACTTCGGACCAATGTGGCCCGAGGCTTTGACTGCCTCTCATATACCATTTCATTTTTTGGTCTAAATCGGTACGCCTTACAGAACTTTTTTCAAAATTTTTTCCAGGCTCCGCAGACCGCGCTCAATGGCGACCCGCACGACTTTCTCATGGACACCTTCTGCCCGGGCAATATCTTTTTTGGTCATGCCGAGAATGAAATGGGCGTAAATACGTTTCGCCTGTTTGTTCGGCAACCGGGAAATGGCGGCATGAAGTTCCTGCATAGTCACTTTGCGCTCATACAGCTCATGCGGAGAAAGTGCAACGAAAAGAGCCTCATGCTCAATACCGTCGTTCCGGTCAAGGGAATAGTATGCCTTGTGCCGGTATGTACGCAGACGGTAAGCCGCTTCTTTGTGGTCGAACTCGGAAAACAGATCGGCCACTTCGTCAGTTACTTCAACAAAACAATCCTGTGTATAATGAGGGTAAATATCCCGCAGATTGATAACTTTCATAAATACCTCCGTTTCGGGTGTTCGGGTTGACGGGTAGCCGAAACGGAGGCGGTGGTGAGCGACACCGGGGTATGAACTCGGGCCAACATGACCCGAAGTAAACTCGGAAATATAAAAAAGCGCCCGGACAGCAGAAAGCTATTCGAGCGCAAAAACTCCAATATTCACTTACAGAATGACAATTTTCGCACCGGCTACCAGACGGGGCCTGTTCGTTGACTGGGCTTTTTTTGACGGTAGTGAAATATCGTCTGAATTTGTCGGCGGTCAATGTGCTTCACGGCGGCTCCCTCCTAAAGCCGCCGTGTCAGCGTGTAGTCGTCACTCCTTTGTCGAGGGCATAAGGAACGGCGGCCTTGATGTTACTCAAAACCGCCGCAGTACCCGGAAAATCCATTTTGGGCGCACAAAGCTGCCTGCTCTGCAACGGTTTTTTTCTTTCCACGTCTTGCGGGGCAGGATCGCTTGGCTTATTCGGTTTTAGTTTTGCTCTTGTTCGGCTGCCTCTTTCAGCCGGTCAAAACTCTCATCGCTGATGATGTGTTCAATACGACAGGCATCGGCCTCCGCAGTTTTGGGGTCAACGCCTGCGGTGATAAGCTGCTCGGTAAAGAAGCAGTGACGCTCGTAGATTTTTTCGGCTACCTCGCGGCCCACATCGGTCAGATGGAGAAAGTGATCCTCGTCCATTGTGAGAAAGCCGCCGTCCCGCAAGGTAGCCACTGCATGGCACACGCTGGGCTTTGACACCTCCATGTGCCGGGCCACATCTACGGAGCGTACCATACCGAGTTTCTTTTGGAGAACAAGGATGGTTTCCAGATAGTCCTCCCCGGACGCATGAAGTTTCATTAAGACCTCCCTTATGCAGATAATTTCTGTTCGGCGTTCCACATGGCCGCATACTTTCCGCCTTTAGCCAGCAATTCATCGTGAGTACCGGCTTCAGCAATCTTTCCGCCAGATACCACAAGGATTTGATCTGCATTTTTGACGATGGAAAGGGTATGAGCAATCATTACCACAGTCTTTTTCTCTTTCAGCAGATTGGCGATGGCCTGCTTTACTGCCAGCTCGTTCTCGATGTCAAGGGACGCCGTTGCTTCATCCAAAAGCAGGATCGGGCTGTTTTTCAGGATAGCGCGGGCGATTGAAATTCGCTGACGCTCACCGCCCGAGAGAAGGTTTCCGTTTTCGCCGGTCGGCGTATCGTATCCCTTTTCCATCTTGCGGATGAAGCCGTCACAATTAGCCTCCCGGCAGGCGGCTTCGATTTCCTCATCCGTGGCCTCGGGGCGGGCGTGCCGGATATTCTCACGAATGGTATCATCAAAGAGAAATACATCCTGATCTACCATAGAGATTTGTTCCAGTACACGCTCGGCAGCTACATGGTTTATAGGTTTACCACCAATGGAAATTGTTCCGCCTGTTGCCTCGTAATATTTTGCAATCAAATTTAGAATGGTAGATTTGCCGGAACCGGAGTCCCCGACAATGGCCGTGAGCTTCTGGTCTGGCACTGTAAAGGTGGCGTGTTTCAGCACCGGCTCTCCGGGCACATAGGAAAAGTCCACACTGTCGAAGTTGATTTCATGGGTGGCTGTTTGAAGCGGTTCCATACTGCCGGTTTCCTCTGGCTCTTCAATAATGTCTACAACTTTATCTTTGGAGATTTTCAAGTTTTTGTAACTCATCAGGCCACGGGAGATGGAGTCCGAAAGTTTTGCAAGCAGCATGGGCAGCATACAAATCAACAAATAGGAAATCGGGTCCAGTTTCCCGGACAGCATAGGGATAGAAGCCGCCCATATCATTACAGGTAGTCCGATCCACAGAAAGATACATTGTATTGCATTTGTCGGAATACCATGTTTCTCGTAGTTGTAGCTCACATCACTGAAATGTTTTAGAGTAGATGTTACTGTCTCATTTTTTGTTCCGCCAATACCATAGGCTCGAAAGGTCTGAATGCCCGTGGCATATTCCACAATACTGCTTACTGTTTCAGATGAAACCTTATTTTTTCTGGTTCCATACTTTTTTACCGTTCGGAAAGAAAGCCACATTTCAGGAATCAGCATGGAAGTAGAGAGCAAAAGGATCCCTCCTGCGGGCAGATACAAATAACAGATAAATACAATAACCATAACGGCCAGAGCAATATTTTTGGTCAAGTTACTTACCTTGTGTGTCAATATTTGTTCATAACCATTTACATCGCATGTCATTGTATTTACATATTGCCCCACCTGCCCATGTGTGAAGCGAAAGAGAGGAATCCTCTTAAATTTATCTCCAAGGAAAAGGCGAAGATTTTTTGAAACGGCAGCCCCGCCGATTTGGTTCTGTGTATAACCTATACTGTAAATAAGCACTCGCAAAGCATAGACTACGCACAGAATTCCTGTGATCGTTAAGATGTCTGTTGTAGTTGTTTTCTTGCCGAGCAGGATCTGAATGACTAGGTAAATCATCATATAACTGCATCCAGAAAGAAAACCTTCAATAACCGTGAATATCACGCCTATATTAAAGTGGATATTTTTATGTAATGGCCCTGTTTCTTTCATTATGCTTCATCTCCTTTCCCGCCATAGACGATTTTTCTTGAAGCATTGTAATCGCTCCATGCCTTTCTATAATAATTATTTCTGGAAAGGACTTCTTCATGGGTGCCTGCATCGGTTATCGTGTGATTTTCGACAATTGCCACTTTATCACACATTTTAACTGCACCCAAACGATGTGCGACAATCAAAACGGTTTTCCCTTTGCAAAGATTCTCAATTGCCCGATCTATTTCCAACTGATTTTCGGGATCGGCTGCACTTGTGGCTTCATCTAATATCAGAATAGGAGCATTTTTTAAAATAGCTCTTGCAATCGCTATCCTTTGTTTTTCTCCGCCAGAGAAACGGGAGCCAAAACTGCCTACTTTCGTATCATATCCATCTGGCAAAGACATGATGAAATCGTCAATCTGTGCCTCTTTTGCGGCTGCCCTCACTTCTTCCAGAGTGGCGTTACTGCCCATACGGATATTCTCCAAAACACTGTCGCGGGTCAAAAACGTCTTTTGAAATACAATGGATATGTTTTGAAGCAATTTTTCATAGTTTATGTTTTTTACATTTATACCGCCGATTAATACCTGACCTTCCTGCACATCGTAAAATCGGGAGATCAGCTCAATGACTGTGCTTTTACCAGCACCGGAAACACCAATCAGAGCTATTTTCTCTCCTTCAGCTACATACAAACTGCAATTCTCCAGAACATTCTTTTTCCCATCATATGAAAAGGAAATGTTTTTAACGGCAATATCACAATGTGTAGGAAAATCCCCATCGCTTTCATAAACAGGCAACTCCAGTATTTCCTTTGTCTTAGTAACTCCATTCAATGCCTGTGCAAAGGTTGTTCCTAACTGCTGAAGCGGAAGTAGCTCAGTTAAATATAGAGAACCAACATAAGCGAAAAGCAAAAACACACTGGAAGTGATAGAATTTCTTAAAAACAGCATTCCACCAATAGGAACCAAAAGAACCATTCCACATTCCAGAATAATAATAAAAATTGCAAAGGGAGGTCCCATTTTACGCGAGATCAAATTCCATACTCTGTTTTCCTCTTTAATGGCATCCGAGAATTTTTTGAACGATTTACTTCCCATATTATAGGCTTTAATTAACCGCATTCCGCGAATGTACTCAATCATAATCGAATTAAATGCAATAAGAGATTGGTTTGAATCATGCATGATACTTGACATACCCTTAAAAAGATGTATCAAAACAATTCCTGCAATCGGAAGGGGAATCAAAGAAATTATCGCTAATGGAATGTTTACTGTCATTAAATAAATAAAAATGACTATCGGACCAGTGAGATAACTTACCAACTCTGGAATATTATGAGCAAGGCATAGTTCCAGTTTTTCAATATCCTCATTTAAAACAGTTTTGATTTCTCCCGTGCTATGATCATCCAGTACGCCTAACGGAACTTTTGCCAAATGTTCCACTATCATACAACGTACACGATATAATGCACCATAAGCTCCTTTATGAGAAAGAACGCCTGAACAAGCCAAAGTAATCATACGCAGGATAGTTGTTGCAGAAATCAATACGATATTATTCACCAATAACCGTTGTGTTATATTTTCGGATAAAATCGCATCCATAAGGTTATAAATGCCAATATACGGCCCTATTACAAATAAGCCGCTTGCAAAAGCACAGGCGACGGACGCAAAAAGATACCGTTTACTTTTCCCAGACCATGACAAAAGAAGTTTTATTGGGTTTTCTTGTTTCTGCTCCATATCACTTTTTCTCCCCCTGTTCCATAAGTGCATAAATTCTTTCCTTGTTTTCTATACAAACGGGAAGATCATCTGCCAAAACGTGACGATCAATGCGAATCAGACGCGAGCATGTTTGGCAGACAAATTCATAATCGTGAGTGACAACAAATATGACTTTATTTTTTGCAAGGTCCTGAATCAATTTGCTAACTTGCTCCATGCTGTCATAATCAAGACCCGAAGTTGGTTCATCAAAAACCACCACTTCCTTACCGCATATCATACTAACGGCTACAGCAACCCGCTGCTTTTGTCCTCCGGAAAGTGTGTTCGGATGCCGTTTACGGACAGAAAGAAGGTCCAAATCATCTAATGCTCTTTTCACCAGCGCAGGATCAGTGTATCTGATTCCAAACGTACATTCAGCTTCTACACTATCTGCAAACAATTCGTAGTTAACATCCTGCATAACCATAAAAGATCGCTTCATGCGTTCCTTTTCATTTTGTGCATTGCCTTGCCACAAGAATTTCCCTGTGGATCCTTTATGCAACCCACATAAAGCACGAAGGAATGTCGTTTTCCCGGCTCCATTGCATCCGACAACGCCAATGATTTCACCTTTAGAAGCCTGCATTGATATATGACTGATAATCATCTGCTTTTTGTAAAATAGTGATACATCTTGTATTTCCAGTACAGGTTTTTGAATTGGAACATTGGCAACAACGGGATACACAGTTTCTAACGCCACAGCGCGCAGCCCCATATTCTTTCTTTCAACATCCGAGAGCTTTCTGAGTTCTGCTGACGTCCAAATTGACTGGATTTCCCCTTCTGATAAATATACAATGCGATCTGCTATATCAAGAAGATAATAAAGGCGGTGTTCAGCAATTAAAATTGTTTTTCCCGCTTTTTTCAGAAGCTGCAAATATTTTTTTAAGTCCGCTATTGAGGCCATATCCAAGTTAGAAGACGGCTCATCCAACAAGTAAATATCCGGGTTCATTGCATACACAGACGCAAAGGCAACTTTTTGTTTTTCGCCCCCGGATAATTCAAATATATTTCGTCCCTGCAAATGACGGATATGTAAGACATCAAGAGTATTTTCAAGTCTACGATGCAATTCCTCCGGAGGGACAGCCGCATTTTCTATTCCAAATGCGATTTCACTGTCCACATCTACATTAAAGAACTGGGTCCTCGGATTTTGAAATACAGATCCGATTTTTTCAGCAAGTTGATATGTAGGTGTTTCAAAAACCTTCAGGTCATCCACTTGTACGTCGCCATTTAACTCGCCAGGGAAATAATTAGGGATAAGTCCATTAATCAATTTTGTAATTGTTGTCTTACCACACCCAGAACGACCGCAAAGCAAAACGCATTCTCCTGTTTCTACAAATAGGTCAATATGTTTTACTCCGATTTCGGAAGCGGTTGTCCCTGCATAGGCAAAGCCAACATTTTTGAATTGGATCATAACGCACCTCCAATCTCACCTGCGTTCAACGCCAAAAGAAACAAGAAACAAATGATTACCAAAATATCCTGTATTCTAAATTTGATTTGTATCAGACAGGTCCGTGAATGAGGATTTTCAATGCCTCTTGTTACAGATGCAATTGCAAGTTCATCAGCTGCCTTGGACGCAGTCATTAAAAGCGGGACATACAAACACTCAATTGTCATCCCCGGGTGATGAATAAAACCCTTAAAAGAAAGTGATACATCTCTTAAACGCATACCGTCTTTGATATAGTGCCAATCTTCTTGAATTGTCGGAATATATCGCAACATAACTGCCAACGGAATGCATATTCCTTTAGAAACATGTGCTTTATTCATTGCTGTCAGAAATTCATTTACACTCGTTGTGGACAGTATGATTCCAGCGAGCATTGCACAAGGATACACTTTGTAGAAAAGCCCCATCCATGCGACAAACATCGTATATACAACACCCGTTTCAAGAGAGAGAACGTAAAGGGTCAGTAAATAAAATAAAGCAAAAAAGATCAGATGGCATAAAGAGCGTTTGGCTTTCCCGCATGTGCATCCAAAAAGTGTGATGAATAACACTAATAGCCATACATGCCGCAACGATGGAGCTATCGTTGCGGCAAATACAGTGATTGCAAGTAACAAGATTTTTGTACGTGGATCAAACGTACACAATCCACTATGAATTTTTGTGTACTGTATATTCATGCTGTGATACCCGCTTTTTCAAACTGTTTCTTTAATAGCTTGCTTCCAACAAAACCGCTGAGCAAAGCAATCACTATTGTTCCAATCAACATTGTTACAAGTACGATCCAATCGGTAGATGCAAGCATACTATCAAGATATTCCTGTGTCGTTCCTTTTTCCAGCATAGTATTCACCCATGTTTGAGGGTTAATAAAATATGCAATATATGTACCAGTTCCACCCAAGCAAAAGAATACATACGAAAGAATATTCATCTTTTTGCTTTTATAATTTGCAGTGTGTGCGACAATTTCTGCAAGTACTCCACCAATTAAATAGCCGATTGTCATTCCAATGTGCATACCTGTTACAAAGCAAAAGATTGCCATAAGCGCACTTGCAATAAAAATGGGGCCTTTCTTTGGTACTTTCGCAACCATAAGCAAATACACTGGACCAGCAAGAAGAGCAGCACCGACAGGATAGTAGAAAGTGAGTGCTGGCATCATCATAAACACACCACCGCTAAGGCTGATACAGATAAAGATAATTGCGGAAAAGACACCTGTTACGATAAGGTCTTTGACAGAAAGACCGGATTTCGTGTTAGACATTTTTTGTTCCTCCATTTTGTATATTCCACATTTGACTTTCTAAAATCAATGTGGTAGGCTTTGATTAGTTTTAGTTAACTGCCATAAAAAACTATACATGAACTGATTTGCTTTCGCAACACATTCATTCTATTGTCGTCTTATGTGTCTGAAAGTATGTCTAATGTGTCTGAGGAGGATGATTATGTCCGATATTGCTGCTCAATTTAATACTATGTTGATAAAAAGCGGTTTTCAGGAAATGCCACCAAATGGAAAATTTAGCTCTATTGGGAACTTTTATTGTTTGCCCAAATCATTTGGAGAGGGAATTTATTGGATATATGGTGAAAAAAACCTATTTAATATCAAAATACATGATTTCTATTTTTACGAGGATGAATTTTTCGATCAGGAAAGTCTAAACTGGCCGGAGAGCCTAAGCATCACCTATTACGAATCTGTATCTGGTGAAGAAATCATGCCTTACCGGCGCCTTACCGCGGGATGTATAAAAACATTCTTTGGAGGCCAGCACCCATACAAGGCACTTTTCCATAAAAATATACCAATTCGGACGATTGGTATAGAGATTATGCCTGCTTACTATGAAAAGTATCTAAAAGAAGCATTTCCAGATGAATATATAAATCCAGATGAAGCATTTCGAGAAATTGATCAAACAAATAATTTTCCTGAAATGGTTTCTCTGTTACGCAAAGTCTGGAATTATAATGGAGATGGAATGGCAGCAAAACTATTCTTTCAAAGTAAAGTCTTTGAAGCAGTAGCTTTGATTGCCGAACATAACAAAAAAAGTCCAGAAAAAGAGAAAGTTCGTATTTCTTCACAGGATATAAAATCTCTTGAAAATGTCGCTGCGTATATCAACGATCATTACAACAGAGAAATTCTTTTAGATAAACTATCGCGCATTGCCTGCATGGGAACAACAAAGTTGAAAATTACATTTAAGCAGGTCTATTGCTGCACCATTACGGAATATATTCAACAGCGGCGTTTATCTCAGGGAGAAAATCTCCTTTGCTCCACCGATTTTCCAATTGAGCAAATTGCTCTGGCTGTTGGATATAGTAATGCTGGTCGTTTTTCAAGAGACTTCAAAAAAAGTACTGGTCTATATCCTTCTGAATATCGGAAGTGGGCACAGCAAAAAAATCAATAAAAAACGATATAACAAATCATTCTGTTTAGAGAAGTTCCTCTATAAACTATTGAAATATCATCTTCTTTCTCTTGTGCTTAGCAGAGCAGAAGGAAAATATTTCAACATATTCGAAAATCCCCTTGCTTTTTTCTACATAATAGCAATCATGTTTAGTTGGGCAAGAAGCGAGCGTCAGGGAATTTTTCTCTGGCGCCCATTTTATGGCACCGAATAGGAATTAGAGGGCCAGCACCGGAGATAGGTCCTTATAGTACCTGTTCAAACCACCCGTTCATCAACGGGTGGTTTTGATTTACTTGGATATCAGTTCTACTTGTATAATTTCCTCCACCTGCGCTTTCAGCGTATTTATCAGCCCCACCCAGCGCATAGAATCACAGGCTTTCAGTTCCTCCGTGGCACCCGCAACTTCCATCATGTGAGACAACATGGTGTCCACACGCTCCTGCGCTGTCCGGTCAATCTCTATCAGGTGCGGGTACAGCTTTTCGCCCAAAATCAGGCTGCTACAAAGATCGGACGAAGTTTCTTCAAGTAGTATTGCTTTTATATAAATAAGACAGTGCTGGGGATTTTCAGATATACCTTAGAAGCCCCAATTATTGGCTGTCGCTAAGTGGCAAGCAATGCCTCTGTGGCCACAAGTGGCACAAAGGCGGCTTGTT
>OBRJ01000671.1_pt1 | contig 12132 bp, 9 predicted proteins | sample 1494831 | NCBI WGS metagenome assembly OBRJ01 (sample SAMEA3360658, study PRJEB22359) | human gut metagenome | biome: ENVO:urban biome; feature: ENVO:human-associated habitat; material: ENVO:feces | place: Bangladesh | collected 2011
TTAACGCCGCCCAGGATAACCAGACCTGTGATAATCATCAGAATAATACCTGTGATGTACTTAGGAACGCCGAATGTACCGTTTACAGATTCAGCGATGGAGTTACCCTGTGTCATGTTACCGATACCGAAGCAAGCCAGACCTGTGAAGATTGCGAAGATAACGCCCAGCCATTTCTGACCCAGACCTCTTTCCAGAGCGTACATGGGACCACCGATGTAAGAGCCGTCTTTTGCTTTTACACGGTATTTAACTGCCAGAGTTGCTTCACCGAATTTTGTAGCCATGCCCAGCAGACCTGTAAACCACATCCAGAATACAGCACCGGGACCACCTGCGCCGATTGCAGTTGCAACACCTACGATATTACCGGTACCGATAGTAGCTGCAAGAGCTGTTGCCAGAGCTGCAAAACCGCCGATATCACCGGATGCCTCCGCATCAGGTGTTACGGAAAGTTTGATACCTGTGAAGGTCTTTCTCTGAATGACTTTTGTTCTGATGGTCAGAATAACGTGTGTACCAATCAGCAGACACAGCATTACGGGACCCCATACAAAGCCATTGATCGTTGTTACAAAATTGTTAAAAGCTTCCATATAATTCCCTCCCTAAAATGAATTATAATGTAAAGATAATTACGCGGCCTGAATTTTTATTCAGTTTCTTCATAAAAGCTTTTTCAAAGTTTTTCCCTATCCCCACGAATACAAAAAACAGAAAAAATCCTTGCTCAAACGGCTCTGAAAAAACTGTAACCAAACTTCAAAACCTGATATTATTTTACCGCATCTCACGCAAAAAACAAGCACTTTTTTCCAGTGAAGCGTGGGACACATTTTGTCTTTGTGTGCATTTTGCATATCAAAACTACGAAATGGCACGATTTTATATAACAATTTTACAACACCCAAAAACACGCAGCAGACAAATGTCCTTCCCATAAAACAATGCAGTTTGACGCAAACAGTCCATTCGGATATTGATTCCACCTGTTAAATTGCACAAAAAAACTGCATCTTCCATCGACTTTTGACATTTTTTCTTTTTTTCTAAATTTGTAATTTTTTTCCAATTACCAATTTGTGCAAAATAAACAACAAATCCACTTCCATATTTCCATCAGAAATGGTATTTCCTTCCAGTTTGCGCGTTATAATATTCATGTGAATAAACTATTTTTTACCGCATACATCTGTCCGCAAGCAAAAGAACACCCCCCGTGCTTTCGCACAGAGGGTGTGAATTTTATACGTGGGTCATGCTCAATATGAAATTGGATTCTTTCCTGAATTTCCTGATGGATTTTTTTCTAAAAGGAAGATTATTTGTCCAGCTGAGGAGCAACGTCATCCATCCATTTCATCAGACCGCCCATTTCTGCATTCTTATCCCATACATATTTCTTTGTTTCGGAAGCGATAACACCGCTCAGACCAATCAAAGCTACGCAGTTAGGGAATGCCATACAAGCGTTCAGTACGTCAGCAATGTTCCAAACTACATCCAGTGCAGCGACACAGCCTACCAGTACAACAAATGTCCAAACAACACGGAAAGGCATGATGGACTTAACGCCACACAGGTATACCCAACATCTTTCACCATAGTAGGACCAGCCCAGAATTGTGGACCATGCGAATGTCAGCAGACCGAATGTCAGAACTGCGGGGCCAACAACGGGGATCGCGTTGAACGCACCTGCTGTCATGTTCGCACCTACCAGACCTTCCATACCTACGGGGTCTTTAATGATAGAGGATACCAGAACCAGACCTGTCAGCAAGCAAACTACGATTGTATCCCAGAATACACCGGACATGGAAATCAGCGCCTGTCTTGCAGGGTTTCTTGTTGCCGCACATGCGTCAACGATAGGAGCAGAGCCCAGACCGGATTCGTTTGTGAACAGACCACGGGATACGCCGGCACGGATACAAGCTACTACTGTTGCACCAACAAAGCCGCCGCCTGCTGCTGCAGGGTTGAATGCGCCTTGTACGATAGCTGCGAAAGCTGCAGGAATATGCGCACCATTTATGATACAGATTACGATACAGCCTACGATGTACAGACCAGCCATCAGAGGAATCAGCTTTTCACATACCTTGGAGATGGACTTAACGCCGCCCAGAATAACCAGACCTGTGATAATCATCAGAACAATACCTGTTGCAATCTTAGGTACGCCGAATGTACCACTCATGGATTCAGCAATGGAGTTTGCCTGTGTCATGTTACCGATACCGAAGCAAGCGATACCTGTAAAGATTGCGAACAGGACACCCAGCCATTTATGACCCAGACCTCTTTCCAGAGCGTACATGGGGCCACCGATGAAAGAGCCGTCTTTTGCTTTCACACGGTATTTAACTGCCAGTGTTGCTTCACCATATTTGGTTGCCATACCCAGCAGACCTGTGAACCACATCCAGAATACAGCACCGGGACCACCAATGCCGATTGCAGTTGCAACACCTACGATATTACCGGTACCGATAGTAGCTGCAAGAGCTGTTGCCAGAGCTGCGAAGCCGCCGATATCACCGGATGCTTCCTTATCCGGTGTTACAGACAGTTTTACGCCTGTGAAGGTTTTTCTCTGAATCCCTTTTGTTCTGATTGTTAACAGCAGATGTGTACCAATCAGCAGGCACAGCATAATAGGTCCCCACAAGAAATCCTTGATGGACAGCACTACGTTGTTAAAAGTTTCCATTTACAATTCCCTCCCAAAAAATGTAATTGATTATAAGTGCAATAGAATTGCTATCGAAATCTTAACAGTTTCTTTATTCTATCTTAACGTATTCTTTATATCATGGCTAAAAAAATTTTCCGTCCCCACGAAAACGGATACTACGTTGCAATCGAATCTATGAAACCTGCATTTCGATTTCTGCTTTTTCAGTGTACGCGATTTTTCCTGTAAATTCAAGCATTTTTTTATATCGCAAAAATCAGAAAAAAGCTTCATTTTATTGATTTTACACAGAACCTTCGACAAATTATCACAAAAAAATCATGGAAAACGCACTGTGCTATTGCTCAGTGACAAATGTACTTTTTAACTATATCTTAACAACATCTTTACACCTTTTTACGATACCCATCGGTAAATCTGCATAAAAAATCATCATTTTTTTAAATTTTTGCAGTATTTTCTCTATTTTAAATTAGTTTACATAATACAATAATCACATTTTGTCATTTTGTACAAAAAAAGAGACACTAAAATAGTGTCTCTCCGCCTGCAAAAATTCTGTTTTCGGCTTAAAATATTCAGTGGCAGTGACCGCCGCAGTGATGGTCATGCTCACTACAATTTTCATGGTCGTGGTCATGGTGATGGGTACATTCTACCGCTGCATTGTATTCCAATGTACCGTCCACATACGCCTGCGCCTTCTCATCCGCATTGCCGCTCACACCGCCGCGCAGTTCGATGCCCTTCTGCGCCAGTGCAGCCTTTGCACCGCCGCCGATACCGCCGCAGATAAGCACAGTTACACCATTCAGCAGCAGAAAATCCGCCAGCATGCTGTGTCCGCTGCCCATTGTGGGAACAATCTCGCTGTCCACAATCTTTTTATCCTCTACGGTGTAGAATTTAAATTCCTTTGTATGCCCAAAATGCTGGAATACTTCGCCATTTTCGTAGGTCACTGCAATTTTCGTTTTCATTTTATTCTCTCCCCTGTTTTTATTATCTCATTTTTTCCAGAAAATCTACCATAGGGTCCAGCCATTCGCCTTCATATTCCTCTGCTGCACCTCTGTCGCATTTTGCTGCAATCGCAGGGTCAATGGGCAGCTTGCAGACAACGGGAATATTGTGCTTTGCCGCAATCGCTTCAATCTGGCTTTCCCCGAAAATATGATGGATACCGCCGCAATCGGGACATTTAAAGTAGGACATATTTTCCACGATACCCAGAATGGGCACATTCATCATTTCCGCCATTTTTACAGCCTTATCCACAATCATGCCAACCAGCTCCTGCGGAGAAGTTACAATAATAATGCCGTCAATCGCGATAGACTGGAAAACAGTCAGCGGAACATCCCCTGTGCCGGGTGGCATATCGATGAACATATAGTCCACATCCCCCCAGACAACATCCTTCCAGAACTGCTTTACGGTTTCCGCAATAACCGGCCCTCTCCAGACTACGGGATCTGTATCATTATCCAGCAGAAGATTAACAGACATCATCTCAATGCCCTTTTTGGATTCGCAGGGCAAAATCCCCATCTGTGTGCCATACGCCTTTTCTGTCACACCAAATGCCTTGGGGATGGAAGGGCCTGTGATATCCGCATCCAGAATAGCTGTTTTTTTGCCCCTTCTGTTTGTCAGAACCGCCATAGTAGAGGTTACCATGGATTTCCCAACGCCGCCTTTCCCGCTGACAACAGCAATCACCTTTTTGATTTTGCTGTGTTCATTGGGGGGTACCAAAAAATCCGCCGGTTTTCTGCTGCTGCAGTTGGAAGAACAGCTGCCGCAGTTGTGAGAACAATTTTCACTCATCAAATTCATCTCCTAAATTTCTCTTATTCTTTTCATCCTTCATTTCCTTCCGGCAAAGCTGTCCGCATTTTCGTCCGCAGCCGGCATTTTCCCGTTCGCAAATGTCGATATCTCCGCCTTCGATAAAAAGCATCTTCCCATTTACCAACGCATCCGCCAGCTTCCGCCGTGCATCGTTATAAATACCCTGCACCGTGGTTCTGGCAATGCCCATCTGCGCGGCACATTCCTCCTGCGTATAGCCTGCCAAATCAATCAGACGGATCGTCTCGTATTCATCCACCGCCATGATGATGCGTTCCTCGCAAAGCTGGCTGCCCATAGGCGCAAAGCTGTTTGTTCGGGGCATCCCGCAGACACGTCTGCACTTTCTTGGTCTTGCCATAGAAACGCCTCCTTATTTTTGACATATACCGCTTTCTCCAGTATACACTTATTCTGACATATGTCAATATTATAATTAAAAAAGTCATATGTATCTTTTTACATACGACCTTCTCTCTTTTTCTGATCCGTTTTATTCTTCCTCGTGTCCGTAATTTTTCAGCAGAAGTCCGATTCCCATAAGCACCGCAAACAAAATCAGATAGAAAAGCACTGCCTTTCTGAGGGATACAATCGCCGCCAGAACCATAAAGGCACTCGCAATTACCCCCAAAGCAGGCACCACTACACGATAAAAGAAGCCAAGCTCCTTTTCTTTTTTCATCTGCATCACGAAAATGGGAATATACATCGCATAAATCGTTACGATGGGCAATTCAGAGCTATCGAAGCAAAAGGGCCCGAACCAGGGCTTTGGTGCCAGATTTGCACCATAAAAATACGTCAGCCAGAGCATCGCCATCATCAAACCAATCAGCGCAGAGTTTGTCGGCATTTTCGTCACTGTATCCACTACCTTGAACATCTGCGGACGAGGCCCTTCATCCCTGACACCCATGGCATAAAACGCTCTGGTACACGCCATCATCAGCCCGTTCAACGTGCCCAGACAGGAAATGACAACAAAAATGAACAGCAGTGTACCGCCAAGCTGCGTGAACACGGTTTCAAACGCAATCCGCGCACCCGTTTCGCCGCCCGCCATCATGACCTCATTTTTGACTGCGCCAGCCAGCCCGATATAATACAGAATATAAACCAGAACCACAAAGGCAGATCCGAAAATCAGCGCCAAGGGCAGGTTTTTCTTCGCATCCTTCAATTCCGCGTTGATGGAGGTTGCACAAATCCAGCCCTCATACGCAAAGCAGGTGCCTACCACTGCCGTAAAAAGAGGATTTTTACTCGTAAAGGTATGCACTGCCGTTGTTGTAAAATTCTCTACCAGAATCCCGTTTTTCAAGCCGAAAATCGTCCCGAAAATCGCCATCAGAAATAAAGGAATCAGCTTTGCCGCCGTTGTAGTCACCTGCAGTCTGCCTGCCAGCTTCGGCGCAAGTGCATTGATGACATAGCTGCCCACCAGAAACAGCCCTGATAACGTCATAACCTGCGGCCCGACGATTTCCCAGCCCATCAGAACGCCGAAATATCTTGCCGCTACCCACGCCACAACGGATGTCATGGCAGGGAAATAAATTACCGCCGCAAACCATGCAAAAAAATAGGCATATCTTCCCCCTACCAAAACCTCTGCATAATCCACAACGCCGCTGACCTTTTCATGCTTTGTTGCCATCAGCGCAAAATTATACGCGCACAGAATCATCACCAAACCACCCAAAAGCCACGCCAAAATTCCTAAGGAAAGGTTGCCGCCGGTCGCCGTCAGCACCTTTTCCGCTTTAAAAAACACACCACTACCGATGACAATCCCAACTACCATGGCAATCGCCGTCAGCAAGCCGTATCTCTTTTCCAAACCGTTATCCATATTGCTTTTTCCTCTCCTGTTTCTTTCACACTTACACGCATATCCGCACCAACGCAGTTATGCTTTGCATTATAAAAGTACCATTTTTTCCCAGAAAAAGCAACCGATTCTTAGGAAACTCATCCTTCTTTTTTTACAGAAACACAAAAACCCCTTTCTTCGTCAGGAAAAGGGTTTTTAGATGTGTCCCAATAAGAAGCCTTGCATTTATACAAGCCTGATTTTATCTCTCGTGATTTCCTGCAAGCTTTTGCAGCTTGTCATCGTCATGGCATCCTTCAGCTCCGCTTTCAGCTTTTCCGTATACAACTGCACGCCTTCCGCACCGCCGCCGTAAGCCGCAATTACATAGGGTCTGCCAATCAGCACCGCATCCGCGCCAAGGGCAAGCATTTTAAACACATCATCCCCTGTACGCACACCACCGTCTACAAATATTTTTGTATCCGCGCCGACTGCCGCACGAATTTCAGGCAGCACCTCTGCTGTCGAAAGCCCATAATCCATCACTCTGCCGCCATGGTTGGAAACCACAATCGCATACGCACCTGCTCTGAGCGCCTTCTGCGCCGCTTCCGCCGTCATAATGCCCTTTACGATAAACGGCAAATCGGTTGCCGCGGCAATCTCTCGCAGCTCCTCCTCCGTTTTCAGCAGCATAGGCGGATTCGCCAGACCTGCATGGGGCAGACCTGCGCTATCAATATCCATGGCAAAGGCAAACGGATGCACCGCCTCGACCTCTTTCAGCCGTTCCTTCACCACATCGACCGCCCAAGGCTTCAAGGTAGGAATCCCCCAGCCGCCATTCTCCCGAATTGCCTCCAGCGGCTCATAAAAATTTTCTGCCTTAGGGCCGCCGCCGCCAAACGCCAGAATCCCTGCCGCCTTTGCGCCGAGCATCACCGCATCGCAATACAGCCTGTCAGTCATATCCTCTGTATAGGTATACGGAATCAAGCCGATGGGCGCAACGAAAATCGGCGCAGCAAAGGTTTCCCCAAAGAGTGAAATTTCCATATTTCGCTCCTGATTGCCGCCTGTGACATCCATTTCCAGCTTCACATGCTCCCCAAGCCATGCCACGTTCCGCTGAAAGGTGCGAGAAGTCCCCTTCCCGGCAGGCCCCGGCATTACGCCCTTGCAGGCAATGCCGTTACATTCGGGGCAAACCCTGCATCTGGGTGCCATTCTTTTTCTTGCGTTCTCCAGAACCTCCTGATAGGTCATATTCTTTCCCTCCTAAAAGCCTCCAAGCTTTTTCGCAATCTCTCTGTTCTCATCTGTTGCCGTCTGGGCAAATCATAACACACCTTTCCCCTCCTGCAAACAGAAATTTGCTTTTCTTTGAATAAAATGCTACACTGATAAAAACCGAACCGAAAGGAGCAACTCCATGCTGATTTATATTATTCTGATGCTTGCGCTCGCCTATTTTTTTCAAAAGGAAGGGCAGAAGCTTTTAGCAGGCAAATCCAAGCTTCTGGCAGAATTCTGTCAGGATGCCTACGCAACAAAAACCGCCCTCAGCACCCTGCGGATTCTTTGTCTGTCCTCTGCTGTCAGCGGCTTCTGGATGCTGATTGCCTTCCTGCTTTCCAAAACCATCCATAAATTTCTCACGCCCTTTGCCCTGCTTTCCATCCTTTGCTACAGCATCGGATTCATTCTTGCCATGCTGCGGCTCAGAAGGCTGTAAATAAAAACCGAAAGAATCTCTTCCTTAGAATAGAGATTCTTTCGGCTCTTTTTTTATTTATCGCAGGAACAGCCGCAGCAGCAGCCTCTGTATCCTATGATACGGCGCATATCTGACAGGCAGATCCATCCATGTATGCTTATTTACAATACTCTTTTCATGGCTAAAGGTTTCAAAGCTTTTCTTTCCGTGATAGCTGCCCATGCCACTGCCGCCAACACCACCAAAGCCCATTCTGCTTGTTGCCAGATGGATAATCGTATCGTTGATGCAGCCGCCGCCAAAGGGCACATGTCCGAGGAATCTCTCCGCAAGGGCCTTATTCTGTGTAAAAAGATACAACGCCAGCGGCTTTTCTCTTTTACGTATAAATTCCTCCGCCTCCGCCATGCTGTCCACAGGCAGAATCGGGAAAATCGGTCCAAAAATTTCTTCCTGCATCACGGCATCCTCAGCCGTCACATCATCCAGAATGGTCGGCTGAATCTGCATCGTTCTTTCATTCCGGCCACCGCCAAATACCACCTTTTTAGGGTCAATTAAGCCCGTCACGCGGTCAAAATGCTTTTGGTTGATCATCTTCACATACGCGTCATTTTCCGTTGCATCCGCGCCGTACATCCGCACAATCCATTTTTTCAGATAAACAAGAAATTCATCCTTAACGCTTCTTTCCACCAGAATATAATCCGGTGCCACGCAGGTCTGTCCGCAGTTTAACAGCTTGCCGAACGCAATCCGCTTTGCCGCCAGCTCCAGCTTTGCGGTACGGTCAACCACACATGGGCTTTTGCCGCCCAGCTCCAACGTCACAGGGGTCAGGTACTTTGCTGCCTTCGCCATCACCTCTTTGCCAACCGTCACACCGCCGGTAAAGAAGATATAATCAAACCTCTGGTCTAGGAGTGCCTGATTTTCTGCTCTGCCACCCTCCACTACAAATATATATTCCTCCGGGAAGCACGCCCGTAAAATCCTCCGTATCACCGCAGAGGTTGCAGGCGCATAAGCAGAAGGCTTGACCACCGCACAGTTCCCTGCCGCAATCGCCCCAATCAGCGGCTCCATCGTCAGCATAAAGGGGTAATTCCAAGGGGACATAATGAGTGCCACGCCATACGGCTCCTTCACCGTAAAGCTTGTAGCAGAAAACTGCGCCAATGGACTGAGGACATATTTCTTTTTCGCCCAGCCCTCCAGGTGCTTCAGCATATAGGATAGCTCTGCCAGAGTCATCCCCACCTCACACATAAACGCCTCTGTTTTGGATTTATTCAAATCCTCGCGCAGTGCTGCGTAGATTTCCTTTTCGTGCTGACGAACGGCTCTTCCTAAGCGTCTCAATGCCTTTTTTCGGAAGGCAAGCGGAATGGTTCTTCCGCTGCGAAAAAACGCCCGTTGCTTTTCTAACTTTTTCTGCATCTTATCTCGCTCCCTTCTCCATGATTTTTTCATACATCCCTGCCAGCTCCTTCGCATCCATCAGCACCGGCACAGGATAAAGCGGATTGCCCTCCGCCGCGGCATGCTTCGATAACGCAGGAATATCCTCCCTGCGGATTTCCTTGATTGCTTCGGGAATCTGCATGTAGCGGTTCATTTCCTTTACCCAGAGGATAAAGGAGGCCGCCGCCCTGCGGTCACTCGTATGCTTCGGCACCATCCCGACACAGCGCGCCAGCTTCGCCAGCTGCGGCACACAGGCATCTCCGTATTCCTCTAGGAAATACGGCAAAATAACAGCGTTTGCAAGCCCATGTGCCACACCGTATTGTCCGCCAAGGGAATGTGCGATTGCATGGACATAGCCCACATAGGAGCGGGAAAACGCAATCCCTGCGCAGTATGCCGCCTCCAGCATATACGCTCTCGCCTTTTTATTCTGCCCATCCTCATAAGCCTTTCGCAGATTTTCATAAATCAGGCGCACCGCATGCTCTGCCATAAAGCGCGTCTGCTTCGTCGTGCTGCCGCCGATATACGCTTCTACGGCATGCGTCAGCGCATCCATGCCCGTCGTTGCGGTAATGTCCTTCGGCAGTCCCAGCGTCACATGATAATCCAGAACGGCATATTGCGGAATCAGAGAAAAATCATTGATGGGATATTTGTGCTTCGTGCCGCTGTCCGTAATGACCGCCGCCAATGTGGTTTCGCTGCCTGTTCCTGCCGTTGTCGGCACCGCAATCAATAGCGGCAAAGGCTTGCATATCCGCAGTAAACCCTTCATTTTATAGACAGGCTTTCTCGGCTTCACAATTCTTGCTCCCGTTACCTTCGCACAGTCCATCACAGAGCCGCCGCCAAAGGCAATGGTTGCCTGCGCACCGCTTTTCAGATATACCGCACGCGCCTGCTCAATATTCTGAATCGTCGGGTTTGCTACCACTTTGTCATAAACCGCACAGAAGATGCTTCGCCGCTGCAGCTCCTCCTCTAAGTGCTTTGTCAAGCCAAGTCCACGAATACTTTCATCCGTCACCAGAAGCACCTTAGAAATGTTCCTTTCCTGCAATACATCGGGAATTTGGACAATGCTATGTAAAATTTTCGGTTCTCTGTAGGGCATGAACGGCAATGCCGCACGAAATACACCTTGAAATGCCCTGCAATATACCCTTTCCAACCGTTTCATCTGAATCTCCTTCTTCTTTCGTTTTCCTCATGATACGCGCAAAAAAGTAAAGCGTCAAGCAAAGAAAGTTCTTTGTTTGCTACATATTATTTATTAGGGTTCCCCTTTGACAGCAAGCAAACCGTCTCAACGGTATTACCTTTTTCCCACAAGAGCCGCCTTACCTCTTGACCATCCCGATATATTGGGAAATTAAACTCTATCGACTTCAAAGGCTGCTCTGACTCCCCATTTGGATATATCTGAATTTCTTTTATAAGATAAGTAATAAGGCTTTTCTTTTCCTCGTCACTTATTATATCATAGAGCTTTCCGAAATTCAGCATAAGCTTGTAAATATTGTCCAGAGTGATTGTTTCCATTTCGATAGAACTTTTTCTCAGCTTTGCATCTTCAATCCGTTCTTCCAACTCTACAATCGTATCATACAAGGCATCAAGTCTTAAAGTCATGTCGTGGACTTTCCTTTCTCTGAAACGAGCATCAATAGGCAGATTATCAATCTCTCGTTCCAGACGGGCTTTATTCAAATCTACTTCTTTCAGCTTACTCTCGTAATTGGCAAGTTCCTTATCAATAGCTGTTGTATCGGTCTGTACGCCAATACGCTTTTCAATCTCTTTTGCAAAATACTTATCGCTTACCAATTCCTTAACAGCTTCAATTACAAGTGGCTCAATATCTGTTTTTCTTAGCGATGCTTTATAATCACAATGATGTCCTCGCTCCTGCTTATTTCTACCACAAATATAATAGTAAACCTCTTTGTATGTGCCGTCTTTATTTGTCCAAGCGTGTTTGTTCGTATACATTGAACTTCCACAAAGGGGACACTTTAATATCCCCGTCAAAAGGTGTGACCTATCCTTACCGATTTTGGATGGCTGTTTAATTCCTGTTGCCATACGCTTTGCGTGAACCTTTTGCCACAATTCCTCGCTGATAATTCCTTCATGTTGTCCATCTTCCAGAATGTAATCCTCTGCATGAACCTGCTTATATTCATTTTTTGTACCTTTTACCTTTTCTCGTGTTCTTCTGCCATAAGCAATCTTTCCACAATAAACAGGATTGTCTAATATCAACCGTATAAAATGACTGCTCCAAGTTTCCAATGTGCCGTTCTGACGAGGTATCTTCTTTATACCTTGAAGATTAAGATATTTTGCTACTCCGCCAAGTCCTATATCAGAATTAGCAAATTTGTCAAATATAATTCTGATTGCTTCAGCTTCCGTTTCTTCTATCAAGAGCTGATTGTCTTTCAGATAATATCCGTATGGTGCAAATCCACCATTCCACCCACCTTGTCGTGCTTTTTCTCTCCGTCCATTCATTGTCTGTTCAATGATATTTTCTCTTTCTATTTCTGCAACCGCAGACAA
>OBRJ01000686.1_pt1 | contig 11702 bp, 10 predicted proteins | sample 1494831 | NCBI WGS metagenome assembly OBRJ01 (sample SAMEA3360658, study PRJEB22359) | human gut metagenome | biome: ENVO:urban biome; feature: ENVO:human-associated habitat; material: ENVO:feces | place: Bangladesh | collected 2011
ATCGATACAGACCTTCGTCTTGCTATGACTGCATCTGTACGTGAATACTTGGCTCAAAACCCATCTGAATTTGACCCTCGTAAATACTTAGGACCTGCTCGTGATGCTATTAAAGGCATGGTAGCTCACAAAATCAAAAACGTGTTAGGTTCTTCCAACACCCTATAATCTATGGCTAGCGGATTTTTAAAAGGAACATTAATCCTCACCATAGCCGGCTTTGTGGTGAAAGCCATCGGTAGTATTAACTGGATTCTACTATCCCGTATTTTAGGCGGTGAAGGTATCGGTATCTATCAGATGGCCTTCCCCATCTATTTATTGCTATTACAAGTTTCAAGCGCAGGTGTGCCAATTGCCATCTCTATTTTGACGGCAGAGCGGTTAGCTCTCAACGACTACACGGGGGCTAAACGAGTATTCAACATTTCCTTTACAATGCTTACCATTACAGGTCTAATAGCTAGTCTTGCCATGTTCTTTGGCGCCGATTGGCTCATCTCAAGTGGTATCATTCAGGAAAGTCGTGCCTACTACTCCCTCATTGCGCTAGCGCCAGCCATCTTCTTTGTTACTTGGATTTCCTGCTTCCGCGGTTACATCCAAGGTTACGAAATGATGACACCAACGGCGATGAGCCAAATTGTAGAGCAAATATTACGGGTTGTGGTGATGCTAGGTGCGGCAGCTATCTTGTTACCATACGGTTTGCCTGAGGCGGCCGGCGGTGCAAGTTTAGGTGCAGGTATCGGTGCCTTTGGTGCCTTCCTAGTCTTGTTATATTATTACTATAAATTGCCTAAGGCGCCTACTACAGGTGAAAGCTTTGAAGGTGAACGAGAATCTACTAAAGAGGTTTTATCGCGCCTCATCTGGCTTGCCTTACCAATTTCCTTAGCAAGTATTATGTTGCCATTGACGGCTAACCTTGATTTGATCATCGTACCACGTCGTTTATTGGTGGCAGGCTTCTCACTCAATGAAGCAACGGAACTATTTGGTTACTTAACAGGTATGGCGGTACCGCTTATTAACTTGGCTACCATTATTACAGCAGCCCTTGCAACAAGCATTGTACCATCTATCTCTCATGCCTTCGCTAAGCGTGATCATGAAGGTATCTACGACCGTACAGCCGGTGCTATGCGCCTATCCTTTATGGGTACTGTGCCGTTCACGGTTATGCTCTATGTATTGGCAGCGCCAACAGTTACCTTGATCTATAATGCGCCAAAGGCTGAAATGGCAACGCAAATCGTGGCCTTTGCCATCTTCTTCCTCGGTATTCATCAAGTAACGACTGGTATCTTACAAGGCCTAGGAAAGCCTAGAATTCCAGTGATAAACATGGCCATTGCCATCATTATCAAGGTAATCTTAAACTGGAACTTAACGGCAATTCCAGAACTTGGCATCGGCGGTGCTGCGTGGGCAACTGTAGCAGATATCGGCTTTGCGGCCTTACTTAACTTGATTTACATCAAAAAATATACAGGCTACTTCCTCGACTTCTCCATCCTTTGGAAAAACGTGGTTAGTGCCGGTATCATGGGCGTGCTCATCTACATGAGCTACCAAGCTCTATCTACTACACTACCTATGTGGGCTAACTTCTTACTTACAGGTATCGAAGGCTTAGTATTGTACGTAATTATTATGGTTCTCCTAAAAGGCCTTGATAAAAACGACGGTGCTAGCATGCCGCTTGTGGGTAGATTCTTTAGATAATTATATAAATACCAAGAGGACTGATCTATTTGAGTCAGTCCTCTTTTTATACTACCTATATAGATACTATTTATAGAAAGCTTTTGTATTACCAAAAACATCAGGTGACACACCTAAACCTAGTTTTACCTTATCATAGTTTGCTTTATTTTTCATATTATCAACATATTGTATCATATCTCTAATTTTATAATTACTTACATGAATATCGTGAGGTTTCTTAACCATGTATGTATAACGATAATTTTCGTCATATACCGTCATAGTAAACAATGTGTATTTCTCTCCTTCAACCTCTAGATACACACCTGGTGTAGCATCATTCCAAACAGTAGCCGATTGAATTGGTTTCCCTTCACTTAACGATTCAGTATAAACAAAATCATTTAAATAGTTATATAAAATATTTTGCTTTTTCACATTATCCATAGATGATAAAGGAGTAACAATAATCTCTTCTTTAATATTTCCAGAAGAATAATTTACTTTATAGCCCCCATTTTTAAGAGTCTCACGTCCAATGTGCTTACTATTTTTAAATACTTGGAATGTAAAGTTTCCTACACGTACTGGAGTCGTATTTTCTAAAATAGCTGATGCAGGTTTAATAGAAGGCAAAATATCATTAACTAATGGAGCCATAGTTACATTCATGATTTCTTGTTCATTATCTTTCAATACATTATGATTTAAATCAAACCCCATCTGATAGCCTATATGATAACTTATGGTTGGCGATGATGGGAGCGTAAAATTTAATGTACCTATTATATTTTCTGAATCATATTTGATTACATCCCAAGTTGCCTTCTCAATGCCTTTATATGAAAAGGTACCACTACCTAGCATTTTAGAATCATCAGGACGTATAGCCTCTTTACGCCCTTCAAATTCTTTACGCAATATATCACTATTTAGCTTACTATATTCAATATTGGTATTCTCCCAAAGATTCCCCTTTGGTTGAGGGCGAACTTCATAACCTAATTGCCCGATTTGAGATAAAATACGCCCCATTCTAAGGACATTTTTTGTATTATCTAACCTTGCAATTCCTATACCACTTTCATAAGGGGATGTAAATTTTATATCTGTCCCATTATCACGCAAAATTAAAACCGTCCGTGAATACATAACCGCATTATTTAATTCTTTAGTAGCATAAATATCAAAATCTAACTTTGACTTATTATAATTAGGATCTTTTGCTCGAATAGCAGGTAAATTTTTTTCTATACTCCTTTCCATCGAGCCCGATACGATAGGATCTATCCGATAATGCTGATACGCATCTTCTGGTGCAGGAGGAAAAGCACCGGGAATATCGATATCAAGCCCATAAGACTGTCCTACACCTAATGTAATACCTAAAAGACCTAAAGTTATTACTCGTTTCAAATTCATAAATACTCTCCTCTATATACTAGCTCTCAAGTTAACAAATATTATATCTAATTATTAATTTTTTATCAATTTTATTTAAACTTTAATTATAAATATATTGTTTGATACAGCTAATCATGGAGTGTATAAGATTTGTTAAACTTCTTATAGAATATAAAATCTTTAAACTTGTATTAATATTGTAGGTACAAAGTTTTTATATAGATGAAGTAATATATTAATCATATACAGTATCATAAAAATAAGGAGAAGGAAATTAACCTTCTCCTTATTTTATGCCGTTATCCCTATCGTAGTAAGGATTTCCATAATAATCGGTATTACTACCACAAATAGTATAGTACTAATCATGACAAGGCCTGTAGCAAAGGGCAAATCGGATTTTGCTTCATTAGCTACGATTGGCAATACCGCAATGACTGGGCCAGCCGATTGTACTACAAAGGTAATAATAGCGATTGGCTCTAGTACTATACCTGCTCCGTATTGTAAGGCCATAATCACACAGAACATAATGATGGGTGAAATCACAAAACGACCTACGATACCACCAATAGAATCTTTATTAAGGCTCATACTTTTTAATCCCGCATCATGAAGGACAATACCAATGTAAATCAAAGATAATGGTGTTACCATATTTCCTAAATAATTGAGTGTATTATGTAAAATTGGGGCCAACGGAATTTCAAAGAACAAGAAGATTAAGGCTGTAAAGAAACCTAATAATGGCGGTGGTAATAACTTCTTCCAATCAAACTTAGGCTTTTGAGCTTTACCGGAATTTGCTACATTTCCATTACTATCGCCTTTATTCTCTTTATTCTCTTTATTCCCTTTACTTCCAATTCCATTAATGAGAGTATCCCCCAGTCCATTAGCTGGATTTGGCAGCGGATCTAATTCAATTAAAAATACCCCTACAAGCCACACAGATATGGTATTACCAATATAATAGAGTAAGAAATAGGGTAACGCTTCAGGTCCAAAGAGTGCAATCTGCACAGGTAAACCTATAAATAAGCAGTTATCATTTACCACCATATTGATAAAAATGCCGCGTCGCCCTTTAGGTACTTTCACCAGTTTCATCATGATGAAAGCAACGATATAGGCAATTACATAGGTTAGCATGACTACTAACATGCCATATCGTAAATCCCATAGGTCAGACATATGTAGGTGATGTAATACAGAGACAAAGACGCCAGCCGGCAAAATGACGGACATGATAAAGCGCGATAAATTACTACTGAAGGTCGGGTTAAACATGCCCCGCCCTTTTAAGAAATATCCTAACGAAATGAGTAGCACTATCGGTATGATACTCTGTAAGGATGTGAGAAAAACCATAATAAACCTCCCGAACAGTTGATTCGTAGTCTATCATAACATGTTTTCATCGATTTTAGAAAACCGTTCTAAGAATAAACTCACCTTGCTATTCACTTAATGTATATCCATACAGAAGAACTATTCTATAATAACAGTACACAATATCAACCATAAAATCTTTATAATTCAACAAATTAATAGTATAAATTATTCAAAAAATCATTTATACTTGAAAAGTAAATATACAATATAGTTCGTACATGAGGTGATAGTATGAAAAAACCATATATCGGTATCTCTGGCAGTATCTTACTTGGTAGCTCTGGTTCTGATGTAGACCTGCCACGCTCCTATGTAAACCTTGATTACACTCGATCTATTGAAGAAGCTGGTGGCATTCCTATTATTATTCCTTTCACAACAAATCTTGAAATCATTCATGATACAGTGGCTCATCTCGATGGTCTACTATTATCTGGTGGTCATGATGTGTACCCACTGCACTATGGTGAGGAACCATTACAAAAACTGGGCGAAGTATGGCCTGAACGTGATCATTTTGATTTTGCTTTGTTGAAAGCTGCTGAAGAAAGACAAATTCCTATCTTTGGTATTTGTCGTGGCATGCAAGTGTTAAATGTATACCGTGGCGGCTCTTTATATCAAGATTTAAGCTACGACAAAACTTGTACAATAAAACATGCTCAAAATCAAACGCCTGAATTAGGTACACATACAGTTGATATTGAATTCGAAACCAATCTTGCTAGTGCAATTGGTCGTTCTACTTGGGTTACAAACTCTCACCACCATCAAAGTGTAAAAACAGTTGGTAAGGGCTTACAAGTTGTAGCTCGCGCTAAAGACGGCACTGTAGAGGGATTGGAAGATTCCTCCTACCCATGGATGGTAGCTACTCAGTTCCACCCTGAAATGATGACACCAAAAGATCAAAGTGCAACACGTTTATTTGATGCATTCATTGCAGCGGCTCAAAAAAACTAAAGAAAATAATAGCAAAGCTCCACACCTTAGGCGTGGAGCTTTTGTTGTGTTATAGCTCTTCGTTATAATCCTCAGAAAGATCTTCTTCAATATAGCCTACATCATCGGAAGCTTCGTCTTCATCCCGTGTATCAATATAGATACTGATAAGAGCTAGCACGCCCTCTTCATTAAGCGTAGCTATGAGACTCATTGGACCATATGTCAAAATGAGTCCATCCTCTTCATCACGGATGATATGAGGCACCGCATCAAAGTGTTGGTTCATGAGCTGATCAAAGTAATCCTCTACATCAAGGCCACTTTCAAGGGTTATAGATTCAGCATCGCCCTTTTGGAATACTACACGAGTATCTTCATCGATATATTGATAGAAATCATCGACATCTACATTCGCCGTTTCAAGCCACATACTTAAGGCTGTAAGCCAATCTTTCACAGTCGTTGGCGGCGTAATAAAAGCATACTCACTTTCATCAGCGCCAAAGCGAAGATCATCATACTCAATGCTATAATTTTCTTGACTAGAAACGATGCGGTCTACAAGGCCCTCATCGTTGACATCTACAAAAATCATGTACACGTAATTGTCGCCTCTTTCATAAGAAACAGTCAAACCATGACGCCCCTCATGGAATAGCGCATCCTCCTCGTACACATCGGTAATATGCATCATCTTACATGTAACAGGCACATTGTCTGCCTTGATGGACTCAGCCATAGATGACAAGAACTCAATCGTTTCATTGCGATTGCGACCAATAACGCCCCGACCAGTAGACATGTATTCGCAATCCTCTGCCAAGAAAGATTCGATACCGTGAATATCTGCGGATTCGAGAATAGATTTTATCAATAAAAGAGCTTGTATTTCAGTCATACTACGCCTCCTATGTATGGTAATAGTTACTGTTATTATTGTATCACAAATCCATCATATAATAAGCTTTATCCTTTGTTTTTCTAGCTGTTCATCATATAATTAAATACATATAGATTCCAATTGGAGGTTACCATGAAATATACAACCATCGTTTTCGATTGTGACGGCACATTGCTCGATACATCTACAGATTTATATAATTCCGTGAACTATGTACTGCGTAAACATAATTTCCCTGAGCGCTCTATGGCTGAGGTAAAAGCAAAACTCGGCAATGCAGTAGCTTATTTAATGCGTCATTGCTTACCAAGTACTGTGGCAGATAGCGATTTAGAATCATATATCGATGAGTTTAAAGCCTACTATGGAGAGCATTTAAAAGATACAACTGCACCCTATGATGGTATTCTGGACATGCTAGACCTATTACGTAAAAAAGGATATAAAATAGCTATTGTGTCCAATAAAATACAAGAAGGTATTACACCTTTAAATAAAGAATACTTTGGCGATCGATTGCCTGTTGCTATCGGCGAAAGACCGGGCTTACAACGTAAACCAGCACCAGACATGGTACTTCAAGCATTAAAAGAACTAGATTCTACACCAGAAGAATCTATTTATGTAGGTGACTCTGAAGTAGACGTAGCTACGGCAGAAAACTCTGGCTTACTTTGCATTGGTGTTACATGGGGTTTTAGAGAGGAATCCTTACTTCATGAGCTTGGTGTTAAACACATCGCCCGTAAAGCAGAAGATATTATTACTATTATTGAAGAGTTAAACAAATAGTACGTCAACCTATAACAAATTCATATGAATTAAAGCATTTATAACGTAAAACCGTAATAATATGGGAATTAATTTATATCATTTCCTATTTATCGGGATTTTCCTTTTATTTTCTCTATTTTATTTCATTTTTCACGTTATACTATTTACGCATGGTTACTAGCTTCTATCTATTGCCTTAAAAATGTGATATATGTTACATTTATGAGGCAGTACTTTCACATAGGTTATCTGTCAATTCAGTACACATAGTATTGATCGGAGATGGCAGTACATATACCCGTGAAGATTTGGCTGTATAGTTGTAGTTAGTTAATGGAGAAATGTGAAACAAATGGAAAACGAAGTAAGAAAAGTTGAAATGAGCGAAAATGTAGCTGATCCTACTGGTCTTGGACTACTTGGTCTCGCTATAGTATGTTTTGTAGTATCCACGTCCCGAGTAGGCTGGTCTGGTCCTACAACATCTGTTATTATCCCTTGGGCTGTTTTATTAGGTTCTTTGGCCCAATTAATGGCAAGTTATTTTGATTTCAAGAAAAACAATCCATTCGGCTCTGTTGTATTCGGTGCTTACGGTTTGTTCTGGTCCGCTATGGCTAGCGTTTGGTTGATCCAAATGGGCTCCTTCGGTCCTGAAATTCAAAAAGGTTTTGATGTAACACAATTGGCATTCGCTTTTGTAGGCTTCTTAATCTTCTCTATCTTTGGTACAATTGCATCTTTAAAAACAAACAAAGTTGTATTCGCTATTATGGTACTTATCTGCTTCCTATTCTTCGGTCTAGCAACAGACCTATTCTTAGGCGGCAAAACAGGCTTCTTCGCTCTTGCAGCATGGTCTGAATTATTTATTTCCCTATTGGGCTTCTACGGTTCTGGTGCTGTACTTGTAAACAAAGTATTCGGCAAAACTGTATTCCCTATGGGTAAAAGCATTCTGTAATAGTTTAACAACTATACAAATTACTTGCCCGATAAAAGAGGTTCCTATTGGTCACCTAGGTGACTATTAGGGACCTCTAAATTATTTACTTTTACGTTTGACATCGCTATATTAAAATTGAGGCCTATAAATGAATCATTAGTATGATATAATATTAGATTATTAAGTTATGTATTTGGAAGGAGAAATATATAATGCAACAATCATGGAAAATTGCATTTGCCTACATAGGTGTTATTGTAGGTGCAGGACTCTCGAGTGGACAAGATCTTCTACAATATTTTATAAGTTTTGGCCAAATAGGTCTTATTGGTGTTCTATTACTAGGTCTATTAAATGCCGCATTTGGTAAAATCATGCTTTCTTTGGGGAGTTACTATCGTGCAGACAATCATGAAGAAGTTTTTACACAGATTTCCCATCCGATCATTACAAAAATCCTTGATTTTGTACTAATCGCTGGTAGTTTTATTATGGGCTTCGTTATGATAGCCGGTGCAGGATCAAACTTAGAACAACAATTTGGACTTCCTTTTTGGGTTGGCGGATTAATTTGCTCACTTTTAATCATAACCGTATCATTTATGGACTTTGATAAAATTACCAGTGTTCTAGGTGTTTTTACACCTATTATGATTGTAATGATATTCATCATTACAGGTTACTCTTTTATTGGTAAAAGTCATGATTGGGCTGCGTTAGATACTATAGCCCACACAATCAAACCAGCCACAAGCAATGTATGGTTTTCTGTCATTAATTATTATTCTCTATGTGCTATGACAGCTGTTTCTATGGCCTTTATTTTAGGTGGTTCTGTTGTTCGTATTGGTATAGCTGAAAAAGGTGGCACTCGTGGCGGCCTATTAGTCGGATTAGTTGTTTTTATAGCAGCTATCTCTATTTATGCAAATCTAGATACAGTAAAAGATGCAGATTTGCCGATTCTTGCTATTGCCAATCAAATTCATCCTTGGCTAGCATATATATATGCAATCACAGTCTTTTCACTTATTTTTAATACAGCATTCTCTCTTTTTTATTCTATTGCTAGACGTTTTGCCAACGGCAGTACAAAAAGAATGAGAATTGTTATTATTTCTGTAGTAATCATAGGATATATATGTAGTTTCTTTGGTTTTAAAGATTTGATTAGTATCCTCTACCCAATTCTCGGTTATATGGGACTATTACTCCTAATTATTCTTATTTATGGCTGGCTCCGCGATCGTAAAGATATCATTATGGAAAAACTCTTCCGAAGAAAGATGATTCATTTATCACTAAAAAAACATAGTCCTCACAAAACACTATCAGAAGAAGAACGTGAACTATTCCACACATTAGGTGATATTAGTCAAGCAGATACAAAAGCTCTAAAAGAAGATATTCATGATGTAGCAAAAGAGATACTTTCAAATACGGAAACAGTTCAAGACTTAAAAGACTATGTGGAAGAGCATCTCTCAGTAGACGAAGAAGTTATACATCAAAATATCAATATTCTACAAGAACAACAGGAAGAATCAAAATCAACTGAATCTTCTAAAGGTAGACCTATTAAAAAGTCTAATATAAATAACAATGAAGTAAAATGAATAACGAGGAAATAATGACCAGTGTAGAATTAGAAATTATATTAAAAGCTGGAAAAATACTTCTTAGTAGTGGTGCTGAAATCAGTCGTACAGAGGATACTATGAACTACATAGCACGAGCTATGAATTTTAAAGATTTAGAAGCCTACGTATCCAATAGAGGTATTTTTGCAACTGCTAAGAAAGCTGATGGAACTGAAATTACTCGTATTTGTAACGTTCCTGAAGTCGATATTAACCTCAGTAAAATTGAATCTGTTAATGCTCTCTCCCGACGTGTCACACAAAAAAATATTACTATTGAGGAGATTGAAAGTGAACTTAATCAAATTGATACCATGTCAGACTATTCTTTTTTTTGGAGATTAGTAGCTTATACGTTAGGAGCTTCGGGCTTTAGCTATGCAATTGGTAGTTCTATAACAGACTCTATAATTGCCGGTATTATAGGCTTAATATTAGGCGTCTATATGTGCACGATTAAAAGAATACTTAACTCAGATGTATTAATCACCATTTTAGGTAGTATTCTAATAGCCTTATTGGGTAATCTCTTTATCCACTTTGAATTAGGCTCCAACCTATCAGTTATATTACTAGGAGCCATGATTGATATTGTTCCCGGAGTTCCTTTCGTCAATGCGATTAGAGAGTATAGCCAGAATAACTATAATACAGGAATAACCCTTATGATGGGTGCGTTACTTACCTGTATTTCCATGGCTGTAGGGGTCGCAGTAGTACAATCACTACTCTTCAACATACAAATGATTCCTCTTTATACCTCTAATTTAGATACTAATTCCTTAACCTCTATGTTTATGCGTAGTATAATGGCTGGTATTGGTACTACAGCATTTGCAATCTTATTCCGTGTAGCTAAACAACATTTTATCGATTGTACAATATTAGGATTCATCTCATGGTTCTTGTTTTTAACATTATCTTCACTACAGTCTAATGTTATGCTCTCCATATTCATCAGTGGTTTTATCATTGCCATTTCTTCAAGAGTACTGGCAGTTAAACGAAAATGCCCTGCTATAGTCTTCCTAATGACTAGCTTATTCCCTTTACTACCAGGACTCAGCTTTTATCGATCCATTTATTATATGCTAATGGGACAAGAAACTATTGCCATTAGCTTCGCAAAAGAATCCTTTTTGATAGCTTTTACAATTGCTATATCTATCGCAATTGTAAAACATATAAAACCACTACGAATCCCCAAAAAACACTTATAAATAATATAACCTTATAACAAATTCATATAAATTACTTGCACGATAAAAGAGGTTCCTATAAGTCACTACTGTAACCATTAGGAACCTCTTTTATTTATAACTATATTGTGCTAATTCGATATCACTTATTTATAACTGAACTGCGCATCCATAATCATTTGGCGTAACTGCTCCATACGAATACCTTCAGCTAACTTATGTCGATAAAACTGCAAATTATAGTAGTATCGAGTATCCTCATAATCAGTCACCAATACCATATCCGTGCGATACTCCAACGGCCACCCATACATAAATTCAGCGAGTAAACTACGCACACCATCATTGTTGACCTCTATTACATCATGCTTAACAGGCAATACCATCTTAACTGTAGGCTCTGGAATCGTTCTATCTTTAATAATCTGCTTAACCTCTTTATCTAAGGATGCACTACTTTTATCAATAGATCTAGCCTTTACATGCATAAATACCCCATCAGAGGTTCTAAATACCCTACCATCAATGTCCTTTGTTTCCCCCTGCGTTTCGATAGCATTCTTTAATACTCGGAATTGATACGGTCCATAAAACTTTATATCTGTAATAGCATCTAATGCCTCATCATATTGACCATTATGTACATTCGTAACATGCATAAAAGGCTTTATATCGCTAGCTTGTGAAAGCATTGGTACGGCTAAACACAAACCCAGACTAAGTAGTGTAATATAACGTTTCATACACACATCCCCCATTGAACACTAATATTAACTGTATTGTAACAT
>OBRJ01000690.1_pt1 | contig 11600 bp, 7 predicted proteins | sample 1494831 | NCBI WGS metagenome assembly OBRJ01 (sample SAMEA3360658, study PRJEB22359) | human gut metagenome | biome: ENVO:urban biome; feature: ENVO:human-associated habitat; material: ENVO:feces | place: Bangladesh | collected 2011
TGAAAGAAATCCTATTTTTTGTATACAAAATCTGCTTTTTGATGTATAATGATAAAAATTGTTTTTAAGGGATACGCTCACATTTGTTGAGGTATGATTTATTTATTTTTTTATTTTAGGAGAGATAGTATGAAACCTTCAGATTCTTTACAGGATTTCGCTTATGAAGAAATTAAAAAACGAATTCAAAACGGGGAATACGCCCCCGGAACAAAATTAAATACGCAGGAAATATCCGATTCGCTGGGCATCAGCCGCTCCCCTGTCCTCGCTGCAATCAACCGTTTGATTGCGCTTGGTCTGGTAGAAGCAACGCCGAGAAAGGGCACAACCGTTGCACAGCTTTCCGATACCCAGATTAGAAATATCATTGAAGCTCGTCAGATGATGGAGCTTTTCTGTGTAAAACTCTGTATCCGCAATATTGAGTATCACCCCAGCATCATCAAGGAGATGGAAACCGTTGTGCAGGAATTTGAAACCGCACTGGAAGCCGGATATCCCGCTGCAGCAGAGCTGGAAACGAAATTCCATACACTTTATATCTCCCTCTGCGGCAATCCGCAGATTATGAAGCTCTATGAATCCAACTGGAGCATCGGCACCATGTTTTATATGTATAGCGCAACCAACCTCCCTCTGGATCAGCTCAAAACCTCCTTCCATCAGCATAAAGAAATTCTCAATACGCTGAAGGCAAAGGACGAAACCGCCTTACGGAAAATTATTGAAGAACACATGAGCATTGTTTATGAAACACTGGAATGGTATTCTCAGGCAGCCAAGCACTGATTCCTACAAGGATTGATTGCCCTTGCGCCAACGCAGCAGTAGAGCCTGTCAGCACAATGCAGCCGCCCATATTGGTTGCCATGGCGGTTTATATCGGCAAAACCAGATTGATTGATAACTTCATTTACGAAGGCTGAGGATATAAAAACGGTCTGAACCGCAGGGTTCAGACCGTTTTAAGGTGTCGACAAAGTCGACCTCTAAGTCGAAATCAGGATTTCGACTTGTTGAAACAGAAGAATAAACAGATGCGTTCCGGCGGTGGCAAGCACCTTGAAACGCCCTGTTTTCCTCGAGGGGGCAAAGCTCCCTCTGCGGATTCCATTCCGGAGAATACTTACCGCCCAAGAAGGGGCGGCAGGCAAAGCCTGCTTTGCGGAGCAAAGTAATGAGCTATTCGTTTCCCGAACCCTTCCGCTCAATACCACCCAAACAGAGTTTTTCCGCCATCCAATTTCTCAATTTTTTTCATATCCTCCTGCGAAATTTCAAAATCAAAGACAGCGAGGTTTTGTTTCATGCGCTCCTGATGGACGGATTTCGGAATTACCGCAATTTTATTCTGCACCAAATACCGCAGTGCAATCTGTGCAGATGTTTTTCCGTATTTGTTCCCAAGCTCCTGCAATAACGGCTCCGCAAAAATATTTTTTCTGCCCTCCGTAAAGGATGCCCAAGACTGCATTTGCGTTCCGACTCCTTCCCAATTCTATGATTCTGTCTATCCACTTTCCGAAAGCCTGCCGAAAATATGCTTCTGTCACAAGCTTTCTCTTAAAATTTGAATAATCTCCTCTCGATTTAATACCTTATATCCCTAATGAAAGATAAGTGAACTGCACCCCATTTGTTAGACAGTATGATATACTATTTAGCAAGTGGGGTGATTTTTATGCCAAAAGGAGTACCAAACAAACGATATACTCCAGAATTTAAGAAACTGGTGGTAGAAACAATGCTGGAAGAAAAACTGAGCTACAGCGAAGCGGCAAGACAATTTGAAATAAATAATCACTGAATCATTCAACGTTGGGAACAAATTTATCTCGAAGGAGGTTCAGAGGGGCTGGCTATCGAGCGTCGTGGACGCAAAAGCACCGGACGGCCAATGAAACTACAAAAAGAGGTAGAGGAGGATTTGATCGCAGAGGTGCAGCGATTGCGTGCCGAAAACGCATACCTAAAAAACTTGCAAGCCTTGGTTTTGGAAAACGAGCGACAGCGTCACAGAAAACACAGGTGATTCAGAAACTAAGGCAAGAATTTTCACTGGCAATCCTGCTGGATGTCGCTCAACTGCCTCGTGCAACCTTTTACTATCATCTAAAACAACTGAAGAAAGCAGATAAATATCATTCTGTGAAAGAAGAAATCACTGCTATTTTCCATGAGAATAAAGGAAGATACGGTTATCGACGTATTACTGCAGAACTTCGAAATAGGAATATTTGTTTAAATCATAAAACTGTTCAGCGTCTTATGCAGAAGTTGGGCTTGGTTTGTCGTGTCAGAATGAAGAAATATCGCTCTTATAAAGGAGAAGTCGGCAAAATTGCTCCAAACCTGCTGAACAGGGATTTCCATACCGAAAAACCAAACAAGAAGTGGGTAACCGATGTGACAGAGTTCAGCCTGTTTGGTGAGAAACTGTATCTGTCCCCAATTCTCGATTTGCACAGTAGCAATCTGGTCAGCTATACCATATCGGATCGTCCTGTGCTACGCATGGTGACAACCATGCTGAACGAAGCATTTGCAAAAATTCCGGACGGAACAAACCTCATTCTCCATTCTGATCAGGGCTGGCAGTATCAGCACAGGCAGTATCAACGGATGCTTCGGGAGAAAGGCATCCGGCAGAGCATGAGCCGAAAAGGGAATTGTCTGGACAATGCTGTGATAGAAAATCTCTTTGGGCTGCTCAAGAGCGAACTGCTGTATTTGCAGGAATTTCAGTCCATGGAGCACTTCAAACAGGAACTCGTTGAATATCTGGATTACTACAACAACCGCAGGATCAAGGCAAACCTGAAGGGCTTGCCGCCTGCAATTCACAGACAACAAGCCCTATCGGTTGCTTGAACAATTTTTACTTCAAAATATTTGTCTAACTTTTTGGGGTCAGTTCAATGCCCTATTTTACTGTATTTTACTCAAATCGAGTCTATTTTAACTCATAGAGTCAATCTTGACTCAACCTTTTCATAAAAAATAGTCTGAACCACAAGGATTCAGACCATTTTTATTTTCCGCTTTAGCCTTCCCTTACGAGCGTAACTGTTTTTTCCGCTTCATTCCAAGAAGTCTGTGCGCCAAGCGCATCCGCTACAAAGCGAACAGGCACATAGGTACGGCTATCCATGATGACAGGTGCAACGCCATATTTTTCAAGCGTTTTCCCAATCGTCATCTTAATTTCCTTTCCATCCAAAAGCAAGGTAACCTCTTTGCTTTCGCCGTTCCATGCAACCGCACCGCCCAAAGATTCTGTAATGAATCTGATGGGAACCAAGGTTCTGCTATTCTGAATCACGGGAGCCGCATCCTTTTGGGCGGGATTCCCGTTAACAGAAATGCTCTTTCTGCCAATCTGCATTTCGACGATTGTTTTCTCCTTTGCTTTTGTTTCGTTGTTTTCCTTCGTTTCCTCTACTTTTGTTTCGTTTTTCTGTGTTTTGGATTTTCTGCCGCCAGAGGAAGAACCACCGCCGCTCTCCGGCTTGGCAGTCAGTGCTTTATAGGCATCCTGCAAGGCTTTTGTGGCATTGTTATATTCCTCTGCCGTCGCTTCAACCTTGGAAACCTCCTTTGCATCCGCCAAAACCTTTGCAAATGCCGCCCATTTCTCTGCGGAGTAATCTGCTTCCTGCAAAGCCTCTGCCTCTTTCACTGCATTTTTCAGTGCAAGCCAAGCCTGCATTACTTCATGCTCCTCTTCGATTGCACCAATCAGCTCTTTAAAGCTCCACTGCTTATTGGTTTCTGTCACTGTTGCCTTATGGTCAATCACCACATCTGCCGCACGCATTTTTGCAAGAAACTGGTCAAGCTGTGTTTCGCTCAAGCCGCTCATCAGCATAAATTCCGCTGTGTAGCCACTGCCTGTAAATGCCTCTTCATCCCCTGCAAAGCCTTTGTACCCTGCAAGATATCCAACGGACTGGTTAATCTGGCTTTTTTCAACCGTAACTGCCGCAATTCCCATTTCCTCCAGAATTGCTCTGATTTTGCTGCCCTTTACGGTATCCGCACCGAGGTTGAACAGCAGTACCTTTGCTGCGGGGATTTCTTCCTCCGCACCAATAATGGGAACGGAATAGGAAAGATAATCCGCTTCCTCTCCTGCCCATTCGGGATGAGGCAGTCTAAGCTTTACAATCAATCGTTTTCCTGCCTCAAGCATATTCGCCTTAACGGGAATATTGATGGTTGTGAAATGCTCCTTGCTTGCTTTATTCGCATCACACTGACCGATACGCTGTGTAATCTGGCTTTCATGCAGCTCCTTCTTCTCAAAGTCATCATCTGTATAGTCGGAGGGGAACTGATATGCTGTTACGTTGCAATAATAGTCGCTCATTTCCGTATAGCCTGCATCGTATGTCACTGTTACAGGAATGGTAGTATCTGTCACTCTGACTGCGGCAACATCAATAGAAACGGTAGGTGTTGCCCAATCGGGTGCCGCCTCAACGGTTTTCGCATTGGAATATACCACTTTGCTTACGCCGTTTTTCACAAGCGTCAGCTTAATCATCAGCTTGGAGCCTGCTTTCAGCGGCCTTACGCTTTCTCTAAAGCCCATGTTTGTTACGCCGGGGCTGTAAATTCTGCTTTCTGCCGCAATTTTTGCTTTGCTTTCATCCAATTCCTCGCCTGTGTAGTTATACAGTACATAGCTTACGGAATCATAATAATTTCTTTCAAAGTTCAGATAGGTTTCCATCTTTGTATCGCCTTCGGATACATGCTCCTCTCTGATATAAGCAGAGGGTTCTGTAATCTGAGGGGGTGCCTGAATGGTTTTTGCATCGGAGATTTTTACCGCTTCGCTTTCGCCGCCTGTCAGCGTAAGCACCGCAACGATTTTATCTCCTGCCGTCAAATCATTGGTAAATGTAATTTTACTGCCGTATGCGGAAGGCGTTACCGCACCGGAATACAGCAAAACATTTCCTGCATTTGCACTGTCAAATGCACCACCATAGCGGTAGGTATACAGCTTCAAATTGCCTGTAAGCTCCTTGTCGAAATCCGCCTTTACATAAAGATTCTTATCCGTAGAAAGAATTTTGGAGGAGGTAATTTCAACAGAAGGCTCTTTTACCACCTTGCCGCCAATCAGAATATAAACCTTATCATCACTGTAATAGGTTCTGTCAGCGACAGAATCGTATTTGTAAAGATATACCAATACATATTTTTCAGGCGTAAGCTTTCCCTTTACATCAAAGGTATAGCTGCCGCTTCCCGTAAAGCTCTGACTCTTGAGGGATGCCGCAGCATCCGGATGTGTATTGTTGCTGTCTACAAGCCTTACAAACACATAGCCGCCCTTATAGCTGTCATATCCGTTTACGGAAACCGTAATGCTTTCCGTATCTGCTGTGAGTGCTTCGGGGGAAACGCTGATGCTGTCCCCTTCCGCTTTCGCTTTTACCGTAAAGGCTGTGCCGGGGTAATAATACTGTCTGTCTGCATCTCCATCATAGTAATAGATATAAGGAACAAGGATATCCCCTGCTGTTAAAGTCTTTGTAAGGGTGATTTCTACAGCATCCCCACTGACAACAGGACTTTTGCTGCCAACAGATTCCAATTCCCCCCATACCTCAACCTTTCCTTCTGCATCCGCTTTATACAAGTTTATTGTTCCCTTGCCGGAAGGAATCAAATCTGTTTTGCTCACCGCAAGGCTTACCTTGGTATCCCCTTCATATACATTCCCGTTCACCGTCAGTACGGGCTTTTCTATCTCTGTCTCCGAAACAACGGGAACCGCATTGGAATATGCAACAACCGTTCCGCCCTTCATCAGCACTGCCGCAACATATTTGTCTCCTGCCAATTCCTTCCCGTAGGAATTTTTCTCTACCGAAACCATTCCTGCTTTGGAAACACTCTTGCTGCCGAAAAATTCCCAATCGGCCCCCTGTACCGCATCCGCAGACGCATATTGTCTGATGATAAGGTTAGAGCCTTCTTCCACATCACCGGCAACCGCAACGCTTACTGCGCTCGCACCTGCCTTAATTTTATCTGCGTTGATTTTCACTGTCGGCGCAACAGGCACAGCAGGAATCAAAACAGAATCATCAGGGATGCCTGCCGCCTCGTAGTCATTGCCTTTGGGGATATACAGCGCCGTATTCTGGTTCCAATATACAACGGCACGCACACGATAGCCTGCCAGAAGCGGTTCCTCCAGATTGATTTCATAGTTTGTCAGATTTTCCGTAAACTGCAGCGGAATCTTCAATCTGCGCATATAGTTGCCTTCAAAGTCGAATGTTTTATCCTGCGGATATTGCTGGATGGAAACTGTCATATTGAAATCTACATTTTCATCCTTTGCATATGCAAGCAATCTCTCATCTGCGGAAAAATTGATGTGCAGCTTGGTATCGCCTGCTTTTAAATCCTTATCCGCAATGCTTACCTCAGGCCATGTGTAATCCCGAAAGCCCTCGCCGTTTTTATCCACAACCGTAAGCTCACGGGATTGCTTTTGCTTGTAAAAAACATCATTCTTCGTTTCTGCAACAGGCACATTCAGATAAGCGCATACCTTCTGCCCCACCTTCAAAGGGAGAAGGGACCCTGCGAAATTACAGGTATAGCTTTTTCCGTTTTCCACCCGTGCCGAATAAAGCTGCTTTGTGGCGGTGCTGTCGGGATCAAAGACTGTATTTGCAGGATATACCGCAACAATCATGTAGCAGCTTTCCACACTGCTGTGCAGCTTTACATTTGCCGTAAGGGATGTTGCATCCTCTGTAATTTTTCCGTCTGCCAAACCATCTATTGTTACCTCGCAGCCTGCCAAAATTTCCGCCTGTGTCGGTTTGGTTGTTTCTCCGCCGGAAGAAGTGCCGGAGGCAGTGACCGTAATCGGTGCAGAAGCATATTCCTGCATTTTACCGCTTGATGTATCACGCAGTACCGCTATTACCTCTTTGCCTTCCGTTGGTGCTGTTGTAAGCGTAATCGTATTGCTTCCTTTGTTCAAAGCTGCAAATCCAATCACACCGCTCAAGTCCGTATAGCTGAAAAGTTTAGTCGTGTCATACTCTTCTCCGCTGTCAAGCTGTATGACCTTTGCAAAGCCGGCTGTAATGCCTTGTGCAAGTGTAACCTCAACCGATTTTGTATTCGGTGTAATGGTGCTTGTTGTGATGGAAATTCCCTGTTCCTGCGCAAATGCCGAAGCTGCCGCAAAAGGAACTGTCGAAATTGCCATAATAAGTGCAACAAGCAGACTGAATACTCTTTTACTGATGCTGCTGTAAATTGTTTTCATTTTCCTCCACCCTTCTCTAGTGATTTTTATATTGTTAGCTGCGACTAACTGAATTCCATTATAATTTGCCTCTTTTTCATTTGCAACCGCTTTTTTCCTTCTTGATAAGTGTTCTCATTTTGGCACTGCAATAAAAAAATACCCTCCCTGCCATTTGGCAAAGAGGGTATCCTCCATTTAACAAATCAATTTTATTTTACGAATGTTTCACAAAAGCGCATCAGCATAGATGCCACCCTGAGATACATCTACTTCTTCCTTGGGTGCTTCCTGCGGCTCTGTTTTTCCTTCTTCCTTGCCCTCTGCGGCACCCTCATTTACCTCCGCCGCTGCGTTTGTTTCCTCAGCAAGCGCCGACACAGACGTAAGAGAAAGCGCTATTGTCACGCACACCAACTGACTGATTAGCTTTTTCTTCATAAAATCCCTTCCTTCTCTTGTGTCCTTCCATCAAGCAATATCCTGCGAACACTGTATTTTTCGACAAACCCGCGAAAATACTGCATTTGTCAAAATTATAACAGATTCTTTTCGCAATGAACATCCTACCAAAGTATGAGACGGCAACCTTATTTTTTCGCCGTTTTTGTAATAAAAAAATCGGCTTCCGCCGAAACCGATTTTTCTTCTTACATATTCTGCTTCAAGCAGGTTTTGATATCATCCTCAGGGTTGCTGACAGCACGCAAATCAAAGGTATCCACCAGATACTGCAGCACATTCGGGCTTAAAAATGCAGGCAGTGTCGGCCCCAGATAAATGCCCTTCACGCCAAGGCTCAAGAGTGCCAGCAAAACCGCCACCGCCTTCTGCTCATACCACGAAAGAATCATGGACAGCGGCAAGCCGTTCACATCCGTCCCAAAGGCATCTGCCAAAGCCGTTGCAATGCGGATGGCAGAATAGGCATCGTTGCACTGCCCCACATCAAGCAATCTCGGCAGACCTGCCACCTCGCCGAACTCCAGCTTATTAAATCTGTATTTGCCGCACGCCAAGGTTAAAATGATACAATCCTGCGGCACCTTTTTCGCAAATTCCGTATAATAATTTCGCCCCGGCCTTGCGCCGTCACAGCCGCCAATCAAAAAGAAATGTCTGAGCTTTCCGCTCTTGACCGCCTCCACGATTTTATCGGCATAGCCTAATGTGGCATGATGCCCGAAGCCGACCAAAATTTCATGTGCCTCCTCATCCTCGGGATAGCCGCCCAATTCCAACGCCTGCGCAATGATTTCGCTGAAATCCTTCTCGCCGTTTTCCTTCTTGCCGATATATTTCACGCCCTCCCAGCCGACCACATTCGTGCTGTAAATACGGTCCTTGTAGCTTTCTCTCGGGCGCATCAGGCAGTTGGTTGTCATCAAAATACACCCCGGCAGATTGTCGAACTGCTTTTGCTGATCCTGCCACGCACCGCCGAAATTCCCGACCAAGTGCGGATATTTTTTCAAGCCCTCGTAGCCATGGCAGGGCAGCATTTCCCCATGCGTATAAATATTGATGCCCTTGCCCTTCGTCTGCTCCAAAAGCATTTCCAAGTCCTTCAAATCATGCCCGGAAACCACGATAAACGGACCTTTTTTCATGTGAACATCAACGGTATGCGGAGAAGGATTGCCGTAAACCTCGGTGTTTGCCTCGTCCAGCTTCTGCATAACGGCAATCGCCATCTCGCCTGTGCGCATCGTCAAGCGAATCAGCTCCTCTACCGTCAGGTTATCATCCGTAATTGCCTCCAATGCCTCGATATAGAAATTGTCCACCTCGTCACTGTAATACCCCAGCTCCCTCGCCTGATGCCCGTAGGCACTGATGCCCTTCAAGCCATACAGCACCGTCTGCCGCAAGGAGCGGATATCGGGATCTAAATCCTCATACATAATGCCTGCCATGGGTGCATCCTTGAGCATTTCGGTTTTGGTTTCGGGGAGGGTATAGGTAACGTGTGCCGTATGATTGTCAATCTCCCCTGTCATGCCTTTCAGCGTATCCTTGATTTCCTGCGATTCCTTCAGCAGCTCCACATGAACCGCCGCATCAAAGTTTACATTCGTCAGCGTGGTAAACAGCACATTTTCGATAAAGCGAATCACGCTTTTGTCAATCTCCTTCCCCTGCGCAAGCAACGCCTTGCCGTAACAGCTGATACCCTTAATTTGAAAAATCAGCAAATCCTGCAAATTGGCAACCTCCGCCGTTTTTCCGCAAACGCCCAGCTTCGTACAGCCCTTGCCGTTTGCCGTCTGCTCGCATTGATAGCAAAACATCTCATAGCCTAAATCCATATTGTTGCTCATAAATCAACCGTCCCTTCTTTTCCTTTTGCAAGCTAGTGTTTCCCAACAAATGGAGATTATACGCAAACCGAAGCAGGAATCCGCCTGTTAAAATAATATACAAATTTTTTCCAATCCTACTTTAGTAGGATATACAAAAAGAATTTTTCCTGCTATAACGAATGTGAAATCACAATTAGAATTTTATGATTTTCACGGAAAAGGAGGAACGAGATGGGAAGACACACTTTTACCTAAAAATTCCTGCCGAGCATGGTAACGCTGTTGGCGGATAACAAGGAAATCAAGGGTGTTACGGCGAAAATCGGCGATTGGAAAATCAAAAATGGTGCCTTCGATGGAAATACCGCGGGCAGCTATACCTTTGTCGGATTACTCTACCCACTGGGTATGTATTCTCACAATCAAGCACAATTACCGCTCATGTTTATGTAAAGAATAGGGATAATAGAAAGCTGCAGACAGCACTTAATGCGGCATGGGTGCAGTTGGATAGAACCATAAATTCGGAAGCCGAGGCACTGGCGAATCCGGACAAAATCTATCTGCTGCCGACAAACGACGACGAAAGGAATGTTTCTCAAGGGGTAAAATATGTGCAGGAAAGCGTACAGCTGACCGTTACGGCACTAAATTATACGGATTCCAACGGTAGCACAGTGAACTTGGGCCAAGGGGTTGCGACTTACACCTGCACAGTCGGGGCACCGGTCAACAAAGCAGACGAATTACCCACACTGCTTACCTCCGGCAAAGATAAAGCTAATGTCTATATTCGCCTGAAAGGCACGGGAACCACTTCTGTGATTACAGTGTCCGATGAAGCAGACATAAGCGCGGAAGAGACCGTCAATTCTAGCAATTCCGGATTGTTTCAAGATTCTATCTCCGTGGGATCAGCCACTACGGAAACAGATACCACTCCACCAAATTTTGTTGTATTTTTAGGCATGACAGTCACATCGGAGCAGCTTCCTGCGGTTGCGGTGAATAGCTTCGATAGAGAGGAAAAGAACCCCCACAAAACAACCTCAGTGACATTTACCATCTCGTCCGACAAAGTTTCCCTCACGAATGAGGGGAAAACAGCCGGCTGGTATATCCCGCAGGGTGGCTTGAAGCTGACAGCGGAGGATGTGCGGGTGTACCAACCCAAGGTTCTTGCCGAAAAAGCTAGCGTTGCGGATACAACAGTGACAGTGCCGCTCCAAGTTCTGTTTCTGAATGAGGGTAAGACTCTGAATGTGGCTCTTGTACCGACGAGCACAACATCCTACGACGGCAAAGGCAATAATGCAATTTCCGGCACAGATATGCGCAATACGGAAAGTAAAGAGCAGTATTACTACTTCGCCCTATCCGGCAGCCAAAAGTACGAGTACCGTATACCCATCAGGTGCTATACGGCAACATTCGACAATGTCACAGCAGGTACCTATGCTGTTTGGGTTCAGGTTGATGACACGGATACGTGGGTCAAGGTAGGGGATAGCATAACTGTCGGCAATACGGCAGGCGGGGATTCCGATAACACCGGGAATCCTACCACCGAATAATCGCAAAATTCAAAAAGGCAAGGGAATCCTTTGATTCCCCTGCCTTTTTCTTTGCCCTTGCGCCAACGCAGCAGAGCAAAAAGCGCGCAGCACCTACGAATATCTCATCGACCTGACGGATGACCCCGATGTGCTCGCGCCACTGCGCTTCCTGCGAGAACGAGAAATCGTGCATTTCCAGCGTTTCGGGGAAGCTCTGGACTACGCCAGAGATTATCTGAAGCAGCAGCATTATTTCTTCATGCAGAAAAACGGCTGCAACAGCTGACAAATCATAGACACCGATAAATCGGTGATATGCACTGCATTCCTATTTCAGACAGCCGTTAAAGGTGTGTCTTATTCTGCCGGCATAAAAAAAGGCCATCGATTTCTCGATGGTCTTTTCCGCAATTACTGCGGATGACAGGACTTGAACCTGCACGGGCGCAA
>OBRJ01000698.1_pt1 | contig 11363 bp, 8 predicted proteins | sample 1494831 | NCBI WGS metagenome assembly OBRJ01 (sample SAMEA3360658, study PRJEB22359) | human gut metagenome | biome: ENVO:urban biome; feature: ENVO:human-associated habitat; material: ENVO:feces | place: Bangladesh | collected 2011
TTCAAGGCTTAAAATCTCCGCCGTATCCGCAGCTGTTGACGCGCCACCCTTTATTTCGGCAAACTTTGTAAATTTATCTTGATTTGCAGAAACAAAGTCGCTGTCCGCGCCTGTAAGATTGAGTACTCCGAATGCGTCTTTATCGACGCTTGCTTTATATGTGCCATAGCTTGAGAGTTCCGGATTTCCCGTTATATTAAGAGTAAGTGTTCCGGTTATGTTTCCTCCTGAAACTTCACCCAAAAATCCGCCAATATAAACAGCCTTATTTCCTCCGTCAACGTTAAATGTAACATTTCCGTCAGTAGTAGTTGAAACTCCCGTTCCGTTAAGATTAACTTTTGTCTGCTCGTCACTTCCGCTTACATTAACCGTTACATTTCCCGTAAAATTGCCCGAAAGATTTCCGGTATATATTTTAAAATCGCCTTTTTCAACAGTTATAACGCTGTTTTGTGCCATGCAGTCCTCTTTAGCTAATCCTGCATAGATATATCTTCCTAAAAACGAGTATCCACTTTTTACGGAAGACTTAACGGCAACGCTGTGTCCGCCCGCATATATGCGTGAAATATCATATGTAATGCCGTCAAACGTAATGTCAGCCTGTGCGTTTAAAATATTAGCCTTAACTTTATAAGCGTTACCGTCTGCCGATTTAATTGTGCATGGTTTTGTCGGCATTACCGACTCATTGCTAAGTTCAACATCGTCATTAAGCACTATTGTTCCGCCGTTTTCAATACCGTTTATGGCGTTTACGGCATCATCCCACTTGCTGTAGTTTGTTCCGTTTACAACAAAGGCATTTTCTTTAACGCCCTTTAAGAAAGTTAAATCCTTTCTTGATGTTGAAGACCATTTTCCGTCTTTTTTTGCGGCGGCAACTATATAAAGTTTTCCTCCGGCTATGTTTTCAATATTAACCTCAAATTCGCCTTTATATATTTGTCCCGTTTTTGTAGGGTCGGAAACCGTATTTCCGGTTAAAGTGTTGCTGTTGTCAACCGTATAGTAAATTTCCGCTCCGTTTGTAGGTGTCTGAAGAGTAATTTTCACCTTATCGCCGTTTTCATATGAAGCCTTTTCTTCGCCGAGGGTTATTGTGGGCTGTGACGGTATATATGCCTCGTCAAGAGCCTTTTTAACTGCCGAAAGTATTTCGTCACATTCCGTTTCGTGCCCCGAAATTTTTTCCACTCCCTCTGTATCCTGTTTAAGATATATTCTGCTTAAAAATTCATCTGCAAAAGCTGAATATTTCTTTTTGCTTTCATCATCAAGCTGGATATTTGTTATAAGGCATTTACCTGAATAAGAAGGGTCTTCTACAGTAACATTAACGCTTGTACTGCCGCTTTTTCCTGTATAACTGCCAACTTCATAGGAATGTGTTGAATTAGTGTTTGCAAAAACAAAATATTTTGTTACTGTGTCGCTCTTTTCACCTTCGGAATTAAACGCCGCAACTTTAAGGCATATTATTCTTCCGTCAGGATATTTTTCAGGCTCCGCTTCAAACGCAACGCCATCCTTATCTCCAAAATATCCTATTTTGCCTATTTCCGCACTTGTTTCGTCAGGCTCTGTTCCGTCAACTGTGTAACGGATTGTTACATCGTCATCACCTGTTATAACAGCATTCATTTTCTTGTTTAAAGCATTTAAAACAACAAAACCACTTTCATACGCCGAAACTGTCGGAGCCGAAACAGTATTTTCGCTTTCGCTTACAGGTGCGGAAGTGAGGGCATTAATAACCGCATATTTTACGGAATTGCTTGAAACCGTAGCACCGGAAACAGCGTCGGCGGCATAGCTTTCATCCTCTGCATAAGGTGTTGTTTTGGCATTTATAATCTGACGAAGATTTTTGCCTTTAAGTTTTGAAGGCATACCGTCGCTTTCCATAACGCCATGACCATACCAAAAAGCATAGTCACTTTCGCTTGTTATGGTGTCCTCTGTTCCGTTATCCTCAATCTTTGAAATAACACCGTTTATTGTTGTTACCTTTACCTTTACGGTATATGGTGAACCGTCTGCCCCATCGCAGGCGGCACTGCCTTCATAAACTTTAGTGCCGCTTAAATCTGCGTCAGAGGGAATTTCAATAAACTTAATTTTCTTCGATGTTATCGTTGATTTTTTTTTCGCCCTCAACGGATACTGCGTTGAGAATTACTTCTGTAATGCTTGGTGTTTTATTTTCATTTGTTATATCTTTAATATTGATATTAAGTGCGTCTTTTAAAGGGCCTGCAACAACTACAGACTTGCTCTCACCAACTTTTACCCAATCGGTAATGTCGGAAGCGTCTGCATTTTCGCCTTTCTTTGTATATGTTGTTGAGCCTTCTTCGCCTGTAACTGTAAATGCTGCATCTTCATCTGCCGCAAATACAGGTTCTGTACGAAGGTCTGCCGCTGATATTGTAGGGGCTTCAAGAGTTGTTGCCGTTGTGCCGAGAGCTGATTTAACGGCTGATTTAACGGCATTTAACGAAACGGTTGCACCTGATGTTGCGTCTATACCATCAATTTCGCTTGCTGTTTTTCCTGTAAATCTGCTGAAATAACCTTTAGCTGTATTCCAGAAACTTGCATTGCTTGTTCCCGGTTCTGTTCCGTTATCCGCTACGGAAACTATTTTTCCTTCTTCATCAACTGTTACCTTTACTTTTGCCTGATATGTACCGAAAACAAAGTTGCTGTCTGTCGTTTCAACAGTTGCCTCACCTGTTTTTTCCATTGTTTGCGGTTTAACGGCAGCTATAAGAGCAGGAAGTTCTCCCAAAAGTTCTTCCGCCTCGGCGCTTGTTGCATCGGATTTTTTCAATAAAGCAACTGCCTCTTTATAGTGGTCTTCCAATGCTTTCCATGCTGTTTCACTTTCTGACACTTCTCCGTGATTATCAAGAAGTGCTTTGGCCTCATCTTTAAGTGCTGTAAGCTGTGTTTTCTGTTCTTCGCTCATAGGCTCTGAAACACCTGCAATATTTGCAGCTGTAAGTTCAAATGTTGTTGAATAATCTTCATAGCCAAGTGCATAAACAGTTATCTTCCAATAGCCTATTCCGTTATATCCACTTGGAAGCTGGAAACGAGCCGAATCCGTTAAGCCAAGCTGAATACCCATCATTTTGTGCATCCAGTTATCAGCGGCAAATTTTGTACCATAGCTTATAACAGGATCTGAATATGTGCTGTCATTTCCGTAATATGTCCATTTAACAGTCTGCATCTGGCTGCCAAGTGCACCGTAATCGTCACCTGTAAGGTCAACTCTTATTTTTTCACCATAAGAGCCTACATTTTCCTTTGGTGTTGTTGTTATGGTGCTTGCTGTGTGAAGTTCTTCGTCAAGTATACCTGAACTCGAACCTGTCTGTCTTGCACCGAATGACCATGTGCTGCCGTTTAATGTTGCTTCTTTAAGTCCGTTTGTTGCTGCATCTACATAAGCTGTTTCGCTGTATGCTGCAAGCTTAACTTCTGTATATCCGCCTGTAATAACACTTCCGTTTCCATATACACTTCTGTTTTCGCAAAGGCTGTGGAAATCAGCCGCATCTACTGCAACGGGAACATACTTAATACCCTTTAATTCTGTTTTTACATATTTTGTTGTTTCATCACCTATACTAAGTGTTGTTTCTTTAGTGTCTCTGTTAGTATTTTTTGTTAATGTTCTTCCATCAGCAAGAACAGCGTTGTTTGCGTCTGTCCATTTTGCAACCTTATATTCTTTTCCGTTTTCACCAAGTATATAAGCGTCCTGAACAAAGCTGCCTCTGTGCATACCGTGGTTTGCTGTTGCTCTTGTAACTGCGTCAAAAGCACCCTTATCATATTCTCCTCTTGAATCTGCTTCTGTAGATGCTTCTTCCATGTTGTCTGGCTGATAAACATCTTCGCCTGCCCAGTATTCCGCATAAGAAAGCGTTGCATAAGCATAAATCTTTTCAGGTATTGTTACATTAAAGCTAAAGCTGTCGCCTTCTGTTGTTGTAACAGTAACTTTATAGGAATCCTTTGCTTTCATGCCTTTAAAAGCGATATTTGAAAAATCAACAAAGCCGTTGTCATTGATTATTCCGTTGTCTTTAACTGCATCAGGTCCCTTTTCTCCTTTGTCTACATTTTTCTGTGCAGAAATTGAAGCTACGTTTACACTTGCATAGTTTGATACGGATTTTGTTGTATCGTCATAAGCAACATCGCTTTCAAGAGTGAAGCTTACCTTTGTATCGGCATAACCTGTTGCTGATTCGGCAGGGTCATGGAATACAACTGTATATTCTCCTGCGCCTGTTCCGCCGTTTCCGTTTATTTTAAGCTCACCTGTTGAAGCGTCATATAAATATTTGTCAGATGAAAGAACTTTTTTTCTTCCCATTTTAACCGATACTTCGGCAGTATCCTTAAACAGAAGTTTGCTTGTATCAAGAGTTACTGTTGCACCCTGTCCAAGCACATACTTTGTCTGGCTCTTAACTGTTACCTTGTTTTCTGCCGGAACCTGAGCCGCACAACGAAGGTTGACCTTTAATTCCATGTTCTTTTTATTTGAAAGAAGGTATGTAATCTTTGTTATTGTTTTTCCGGAAAGGCTCTTAAATCTCTTTCCGTAAAGCACATTTCCATGAGGCTCTGTAAAGCTGTCATCAACAACAAAAGCTATCTCCTGCTTCTTACTATATATATTTTCGTTGTGTCTGAGGGCAACCTTCTGTCCTTCGCTTGTTTCGAGAACAACACCGAGAACATTTGTTTTTGTATCAATATCGTCAGGCATATTTTTAAAATCAATCTGATAGTTGCCCCAAGGTGATGTACTTGTTATTGCCGCAGTTACTCCATTTGCGTCAACAGAAGCAACATTTTCATCTTTCGCCGTAAGAGCCGAAAGTGTACCGTCCGCGTTTACCGTCTTATATGTTTCATACCCTGAAGGAAGGGTTGAAGATACAGTTTTAATGCTGTCTGCGATTTCGGCAAGCTTATTTGCTGTTGTCACCTTTGAAGCGGCAACTGCTTTAGCTGCGGCATAAAGTTTTGAGTTAATCTTTACGGCTGTTTTAACGCCGTTAATATATACTGTTGTTCCTTCGCCGTCTGTTGTATATGTTGTGCCGTATTTCTTTGATTTATTATTTGTAGCAGATGTAACGGCATCATATACGTGTTCTTCTCTGAGAGAAGAAGCCTTATCTTTTGACTTGCTTACTTTTGCAATATCGTTTGTTTCTGTAACTTCATTGCCAAGCTCTGCATAATAGAAGTCTGCATAAGGAACATTTGCAACGCCGTATACGTCTTTATCTTTTTCTGTTGTATAAAGATATACGCCTGTGTCGCCAATCTGCTCGCCCGTAACCGTTTTTCCGCCTACTGTCATTGCCGCTTTTGTCGAATAATAGTATTTTGCACCGTCAACATCAATTTCTGTTCCTTTGGCTGTTGTAGAAGATGAGCTTCCGCCGCCATGATGACTTCTCTGTGTATTTTTCTTTGTATCGGCAGGTGTTTCTGTTTTTCCGTGAACATTTTTGCCATTTCCGCTTACGTTTTCAAGTTCTTTTTCCGAAGAATAGTCCTTATCGGCCTTTACGCCGCCAAGCTTCGTATTATCGTCCGTTTTGATTTCGGGTGTTTTGCCCGAGCCTGTTATAACAAGGTTTCCGTCTACCTGTGCGTTGTTAAATTCAACGTCTTTTCCTCTTGAAATTACATCACCTGTTACTTTAACATCTTTAAGAACGGTTTTGTCTACACCGTCGCCTAAAATTACGTTACCCTTTACAGTTCCGCTTAATGTAACGTCATTTGAACCGATAAATACGTTGCCGTCAAAATCTCCGCTTACCTCGCCGCTTTCAAAAACATATTTGCAGCCGATATTGCTTAAAACCTGTGCAAATTCCGCACGAGTAATGTTATCGTTTGGGTTAAGCTTTCCGTCATTGCCGCTTACATATCCGGCTTCAACCATTGCCGCAAGAGCACCCTTCGCCCATGAAGCAACCTCGTCTTTATCTGCAAAGCCTTCAAGAGCACTTTCACCGCCGTTTGTAATGCCGAAAATTCTTGCCAAAAGGCTGAATGCCTCCTGTCTTGTAATTTCCTTATTAGGCATAAGCTGATTTCCGCTGCCGCTTAAAATTCCCGTTTTAACGATTTTTGCCATTGCGTCATAAAACCAATCTGATGAATTTACATCGGAAAAAGATGAAATATCGGCTTTGTTGCTTGAGGCAAGAATTTTGTTAATAATAACAGAAACTTCAGCTCTTGTGATGTCATCAGCAGGTCTTACATAACCTTCATAACCTGTCATAAGGTCGTTTTCAACTGCACTTTCAACTGCCTGCTTTGCCCAGTTATCAGGAATATCCTTAATCTGGGATTTGTCTGCCGCATACGCCGCAGGGGCCCCCCTACTGTCATAGCCGCTGCAAGAGCCATAGCCACAGCTTTTTTGGCACCTGCACCTTTGTACAAATTGTACTTCATTTCATAACCACCCCTTAAATATAAAATGTAATTTGTGTTTGTTTAAGTTGATGATAACTAGTATTGTTAATTTATCATTAGCTGTCACTAACTCAATTTAGTTAGCTGTCACTAACTCAATTTATTAAACAATATAACATTAGATTTTTTTCATGTCAAGTGTAACTTTTGCGTTACAACAGCTCTTGACAAACAGCTTTTAATTATCTATATTAAATATAAAGTTAGTAAAAACTAACATTTTTCAAGTAAAACTAACATTTACATTTTTTAGAAAGGCTAACAAAAATATGAACAAAAAAATTAAAAAAATTTTTTTAAAAACAGCCGTTCTTTTCAGTGCTGTTTCTCTTTTGGGCTGTTCTGCCCCCTCCTCAAACGCATCTTCTTCTGTTTCTTCTCAGGCAGAAAGTTCTTCTTCCGTTGAAATAACAAAAGACGGCGACAAAACAACATCACAGCTTTTTGCCATGGATACGGTTATGAACATAACAATTTACGGCGAAAACGGCGAAAAAGCTATGAAAGACGTTATAAACGAAATAGAAAAACTTGACAACACATTTGCCACAACAAACGAAAACAGTGACATATCAAAAATAAATTCCGAAAAAAAATCTTCTGTTTCAGATGATACATATACTCTCGTTAAAAGAGGATTGGAGTTTTTCCAAAAAACAAACGGTGTTTTAGATATTTCAATATATCCCGTTGTTCGTGAATGGGGCTTTACAACAGGCGAATACAAAATTCCCGACGAGCAGACACTTTCCAGGTTAAAAGAACACATAGACTCAAACAAGGTTAAAACCGATGATTCCACAAAAACAATATCTCTTGAAGATGACCAAATGCTTATAGATTTAGGCTCAATAGCCAAAGGCTATACATCGGATAAAATATCAAAAATAATGAAAAATGACGGCATAGAAAGTGCTGTTGTTTCATTGGGGGGAAATGTGCAGGCAGTAGGCAAAAAGCCTGACGGCTCACAATGGAAAGTAGCAATACAAAATCCATTTGACGAAAACGATTATGCGGCAGTTGTAACCGTAGACGACTGTGCCGTAATAACATCGGGAGCATATCAAAGATATTTTGAACAGGACGGCAAAACTTATCATCATATTATGGACCCTTCAACCTGTGCCCCTGCCGACACAGACCTTGCTTCCGTAACAATAGTAAGCAAAGATGCAACACTTGCCGACGCATATTCCACAACACTTTTTATTCTAGGCAAAGAAAAAGCCGTTGATTTCTGGTGTAAAAACAAAAATGATTTTGACATAATACTTATAAGCAAAGACAATTCCGTTGTCGTTTCCCAAAACATAGCCGACAGCTTCACTGTTTTAAACGAAAACTTCGACAATGTTGAAATTGCAAAATAAAAATAACGGCGGTTTTAAAAATGAACAAGAAAATAAAATATGTATTTGTCGCGGTATTTATAATTGCCGCAGGGCTTTCCTTCATTCTGCTTAACATGAAAGCCAAAGGAAATACGGCAGTTATATACAAAGACGGAAAAATAACAAAAAAAATAAATTTAAGCACAGTTTCCTCCCCCTACGAATTTGATATAGACGGGGAAAAGTACACAAATACGGTTCGTGTGGAAAAAGGCAGGATATGTATAATAAAAGCCGACTGCCCGGACAACACCTGTGTACATCAGGGGTATATTTCAGACGGAGTTTCGCCTATAGTCTGCCTTCCAAACAAAATAACGATAAAAATAGAAGCCGATGAAAACGATATAGACATATTGTCACAATAAACGAGGTAAAACATGAAAACAAAGCAGTTATCTTTTGATGCCCTTCTTTTGGCAGTTTCTCTTATAGTTTTTATTATAGAAAGCTATATACCGCCTCTTGCCCCAATACCCGGAATAAAACTTGGTCTTGCAAACACGGTAACGCTTTTTGCCATATACACTCTTTCGGCAAAAGACACATTTTTAATATTGCTTTTAAGAATAATAATTTCCTGTATGTTTGGCGGAGGATTAAGCGCATTTATATACAGTTTCAGCGGAGGAATATTCTGCTTTTTATGCATATATTTCGCCAAAAAATTTATAGACTCTACCCATATGCACTACACCGGAATAATAGGTGCCGTTGCCCATAACATAGGGCAGATATGTGCAGCCGTTTTTGTAACCAAAATGACAGGAATAATATTTTATGTGCCTGTGCTTATAGTTTCGGGCATGATAACAGGTTTTTTTACAGGAACGGTATGCAAATACGTTTCATCTGTGCTTAAAAAAACAAATATTATATAAAACAAAAAAAGAAATGTGTTTTTTCAAAAAATCAACACATTTCTTTTTATTTTTATTACATGGACACCTGAAAACGAAACTCGTTTCCGTCGGCAAAAAAACCATACACTCCGCCGTACTTTTCCACAACGGAAGCCATGCTTTTTACTCCTATTCCGTGACCCGCATTTTTCGCAACGGGCATATGGTTTTCAAAAACAATGTTTTCGCAAAGGCTGTTTGCAATATTTATGCACAGCTTTTTATTTTTTTCGTATATTTTAACCTTAATATATCCGTTTTCCGTTTTTTCACAGCCATAAACGGCATTTTCCAAAGCGTTTGAAATAAGGCTGCATAGGTCTGTTGGCTGAAACCTTGAAAAATCCTCTGCCGTTACGTTTACGGAAATATTTATGTTTTTTTCCCTTGCTTTTTCCGCATAGTAAGACAATATAATATTAACGGCTTCGTTTTTACAGTATCTTAAAACGGAACAGCTTTCTATACGGCTGCAAATTTCATTTATATAAGACTTTGCCTCTTCATTTCTGTTTTCCTCTATACAGCTGCGTATAAAATTCATATGATGCCTTAAATCATGGCGATATATGGCAGTCTGCTTTTCGGCGGTATAGATTCTTGCCAGTTCCTTTTGCGCTTGCGCCGCCGCAACGGAAAGCATAAGGTTTTCCCTTTCGGCTTTACCCTTCTGCCGCAAAATTTCCACCGTAAGCAGCGAAAACACAACATATAAAAGCACAATAAAGCTGTCCACAAATTCCAATATAACAGCGCCGCCCGTATACAGCAAATCGGGATATACCGTAAAAGCGTATTCCAAAACATAATATGCCAAAGGCAGAATTAAAAATACGGCAAGCACAGCCCTGCTCTCATATTTAAGCCTTACCATATAAGGCGAAATGTATTTTACAACAATAATAAGAAAAGGAATTGTAACGGCTATGGCGGCAACATATGCAGCCACAGGGCTGCAATTAAAAAAATATGATGCCGCCGTTCCAAAGCATTTTCTCGGCGTACACAATAAGTATGCCGAAATTACAGATATAACCGAAACATATATGTTTTGTTTAAAAATAAAATACAAAATTATTATAAGGGGTATATGAATAAGCAGAGGATAAGCCCTGTAAAGAACCGCTTCCCCAAAAAACAGAGCCTGTGAAAAAAACTCTGTAAAAACATAAATAACAAGGCCTTCTATGATAGAATAAAAATATCATGAGGAGGCCTTAAATTATGGCAAGAAGAAAAAAAATGTCCGAGGGTAAGAAAAACATTATTGCAGCACTTCTGCAGGAATACGATATCCAGTCAGCAGAGGATATCCAGGACGCTCTCAAAGATCTGCTGGGCGATACCATCAAAGAAATGATGGAAGCTGAAATGGATGAACACCTGGGTTATGAGTCCTATGAACGCTCTGAAAATCCCAATTCCAGAAATGGATATAAACAAAAACAGATTCGCAGTAAATATGGCAAAACCACACTGAGTGTTCCGCAGGACCGCGACAGTACATTTGAACCTAAAATCGTCAAGAAATGTCAGAAAGACATCTCTGCAATCGATGATAAGATCATTTCTATGTATGCCAAAGGCATGACAACACGCCAGATTTCTGAGATGATTGAAGATATTTATGGTTTTGAAGTCAGCGAAGGCATGGTTTCTGATATCACAGATCGTCTTTTGCCGGAAATAGAAGAATGGCAGAACAGACCTCTGGCAGAAGTGTATTCGATTCTTTTTATCGATGCCGTCCACTTTTCGGTGAAAGATAATAACGTTATCCGTAAGCTTGCCGCATATGTGATCCTAGGCATCAATCACGAAGGCAAAAAAGAAGTGTTGACCATTCAGGTTGGCGAAAATGAGAGCAGCAAATATTGGCTGACAGTACTGAATGAGCTGAAAAACAGAGGTGTGAAAGATATCCTGATTCTTTGTGCTGATGGTCTTACAGGAATCAAAGAAGCTATCAATGCCGCCTTCCCTAAGACCGAATATCAGCGCTGCATCGTACATCAGGTAAGAAATACACTGAAATATGTACCAGACAAGGATAGAAAAGCCTTTGCCACAGATCTAAAAAGCATTTATCAGGCGCCTACTGAAGAACAGGGAAGGGCAAATATGGAAACCGTTACAGAAAAATGGCAGGGTAAATATCCGAATGCCATGAAAAGCTGGTCTTCTAACTGGGATGCCATCTGCCCGATTTTCAAGTTTTCTGCCGAGGTTCGCAAAGTCATTTACACGACCAATGCTATCGAAAGCCTGAACAGCACCTATAGCCGTTTGAATTCCCAGAGGAGCGTATTTCCCAGCCCTACCGCTCTGATGAAGGCACTGTATCTGGCAACTTTTGAGGCATCAAAAAAATGGACTTCGACTCTTCGAAATTGGGGTCGTGTCTATGGAGAATTGAGCATCATGTACGACGGCAGACTGCCCGAATAACAGAAAACAGGCATGTCAGAAGTCCTGAAAAATCAGGATTTTCTTGACATGCCTGCATTTAGTTACTATAGTGTCTGTAAGG
>OBRJ01000716.1_pt1 | contig 10698 bp, 5 predicted proteins | sample 1494831 | NCBI WGS metagenome assembly OBRJ01 (sample SAMEA3360658, study PRJEB22359) | human gut metagenome | biome: ENVO:urban biome; feature: ENVO:human-associated habitat; material: ENVO:feces | place: Bangladesh | collected 2011
TTGTGCCTTTATAGGAAATTCCGATTTTCTTATAAAATTTTCCGAAAAAAACCGTTTGATGCACAGAAGGGGGATTCTGTCAGTCAGCAGAGGAAAGCATAACCGAGGCATAGAATATTCCTTCCTTCCATTCAAAACGAGCATCCCCATTATAGCGTTCCGCGGTCATTCGTACAGATTCCGTCCCAATCCCAAAGCCATCATGCTTGGAGGAAATGAGACGTTTTTCATCGGAGAGCGGCGGTTGGTCGCTGGTGTTATCCATCGTCAGATAAAGGCTTCCTTGCTGGCGAATGTGCAGACGGATGAAGCGTGGTGTTTTGGAGGCGGCGCAGGCATCAAGGGCATTTTCCAGAAGGTTTCCCAAAAGCGAACAGAACTCCGGCTCCGGAATAATCGTCTGCTCCTCCATTTGAACCACAGCCTCCAAATCGGTTTTTTGGAGAAGGGCCTGCTCTGCATAGTGGTGCAGAATGGCATCCACAGCATAATTTTTGCAAAATGGATGAATTGTATCGGGTGGCAGACTTTCTCCGTATGCTTTCACATAGGCCGCCACTTTGGAGATATCGCCGCTTTCCACACAGCCCTGCAATGCCTTGAAATGCTGATGCAAATCATGTCTGGCACGGCGGGTGTCGGCAATACTCTTTTGCAGAGTGCGATACTGGGCAATTTGCATTTGCAGCAGTTTGTTTTCCTGCGAAAGACGGATATTTTTGGAAATCCCTCTTGCCATCCAGTAAAACAGGGCATAATAAAGCAGCATCAGCCCCAGAAGTGCAAGAATTAAAATCGGATAGAAGTGCATCACACGGTTGGTATAAAGCGTGGAATATTTCCTGGGGCGCAGGGTGGTATTCAGACACCAGAACACCAACGGCAATATCCAGAATATATACCAGGTTTCCGGTGTTTCTACCTCATCCAACAGCCAACGGGCAGCGTGTGTGGCAGGGTAGCATAAAATTCCCAGCAGCAGCCAGCACAGCAGAACATAAAGAATGGTACTGTTTAGGGAAAGCACAACTGCACCACTTCGCCGAAACAGAAGGGCATCTATCAGAATTGCCAGATTATACATGCCGGAAAAAACACCGCAAACTGCCAGAAATACGTTGACGGTTTTCCACCGAGATAGCGGAACTGCTTTGCAATAGAACAGCAGAAGCAATACCTGCGTCAAAAGCATACAGAGCTTTGTGCTATAACGAAGCCGCCAGCAGAGCCAGCCCGCCCCTACACACCACAAAATCAGAGTAGGAATGCCCCACAGCAAGAGGAGCTTTCCCTTGCCGTTCAGATGGTTTTTCATCGGTAGAAAGCACAGAATGATAGCGGGGATAGAGATGGAAAGCTCCAGCATCGGGTGGAGCATATCATAGAGTTCCATTTGTGAAGCCTCCTCTCATGCGGGCATAGGCAAAGGAAAGATACTTTTCCCGTACCTCCTTATATTTTAATCGGCTGACAGGAACAGATGTCCCATCTGACAGAAGAAAATGACTTGCCGTTAAGCTTTCCACCTGCTCCAGATTGACCAGAACGCCACGCATACAGTCGCAGAAATAAGGATATGCCAACAGCAGAGCCGAAAAATCAGCCTGCCGCATGGAGATGAGGCGTGTTTTTCCGCCAAGCAGATGAACCTCTACATTGCGACTTTGGTATTCGGTATAGGTAATTTGATGGAGCAGAAGTGGTGGCTGTTCTGCAGCACCCGGAATGATTACGCACTGGCTTTGCTCCAAAAGCTCCGCACTGCAGCGTGAAAGTGCCTGTGTTAGATTTTCATAGGAAAAGGGCTTTACCAGATAATATGCAGCTCCAACTTCATAGCTGTCCACAGCGAACTCTCCGGTGGTGGTTGTAAAGATTAGCTGACAATGCGTATCCTGCTCCCGAATTTTTCGGGCAACCTCCATACCGGTTATGCCGGTCATATAAATATCCAGAAAGATTATATCAAAGGCATTCGGAGCGAAATGGGCAAGCAGAGCCTCGCCACTTTCCAATATAACAGGGGAAGGAACCAAAGGAATCCCCTGTTCCGATGCCCAACGGCAGAGAAACTTCCGCAAAGCTTCGGCATCGGTGGAAAGGTCATCTACAATGGCAATCCGCATAATTTTCGCCCCCTAACTTAAGAATTTTGCTTTTCAAAAACTATTGTAACATATTTTTTTCGGTTTGACCTACATTTCGTGCAGATTTTTGACATCTCATGCAAGACCTATTGACAGAGTGGTGAAAAATGGTATCCTAAATTTAGTCGGTTCTGTAAAAGAATCGATTTTTTTTATGCCTTTTTAATCTGCTGTGGAAGGGAGGAGGCGTGTTGAAGATTGCACTTTACAATGAAAACCTTGGAGAACTGGAAATTTTGTTAGGACAGCTTGACCAATGTGCCAGAGAATATCTGCGTTTTGTGGAGATTACCCCCTATGTGAGACAGGAGGATTTTTGCAGCTTGGTGCGGGATGGGCCTGAGGTTGATTTATTTGTGGTGGCGCAGGATGGCACCTTTAGTCTGGAGATTATGGAGCTGCTGTGGGAGAAAAGACCGCATGCGCATATTTTTTGGTTTTCGGATTTGGATTTTGCCCTGCGTGCCTATCGGTACAATGCGGACTGGTTTGGGAAAAAGCCTGTGGATATTCATAGCCTGCGGAAAGCCTTTGGACAGATTTTGTATCGGAGAGAATGTTTATGACAGTGTTATTGAAAAAATGCACCGAACAGGGCGCAGAATCAAATACAGGAAAAAAGAGGAGGTATTGAGTATATCCGACAGAAAATGAGGAAAAAGAAGGGAGAGAGTATAAATGGGAAATCGAAAGAGATTGACCGCATTTTTATTGACGGCGGTAATGATTTTGACCATGCCGCAAATGCAGATAGCGGCGGCAGAGGTTGAAACCCCTGCTGATGTAGGCTTATGTATACACCACACGCAGCATACAGAGGATTGTGGGTATACGGAAGGAGCGAAGGAAACACCCTGCGGGCATGTGCATACAGAGGATTGCTATGCACCGATGAAGCAGTGTGTGCATGCGCATGGGGAGAGTTGTTATCCTGTTGCGGAGGACAGTGCATCAGAGAATACGGCGGAAAGAGAGCCGCATACCTGTACCCATGAATGTAGTGAGGAAAGCGGCTGTATCACAGAAAAATTAGACTGCCGACATGAGCATAATGCGGACTGCGGCTATTCCCCTGCTACCGAGGGAACGCCCTGCACCTATGAATGTGAGGCCTGCTCAGTACAGGAGCAAATCAATGCACTGCCGAACGTAGAGGATAGCCACAGAGAAAATGCTGAAGAAATTGCAGCTCTGCAGGCTGTTGCGGCAGAAACAACAAGCAAAATGCCGGCAGGAAAAGGCACAGAACAATCCCCCTACCAGATTACCAACGCAGAGGAGTTGAAATGGTTTCGGGATACGGTGAATAGCGGAACAGCCGATATTCACGCCAGACTGCTGCATGACATTGACCTGAAGAACGTCAGTTGGGAGCCCATTGGAACCCAGGAACATCCCTACACCGGCACCTTTGACGGAAACGCCTATACCATAAGGAATTTTCGGCTGGGGGATCACACTAAGCCAGACCCAATTTCTGAAAAGGGCCTCTTCGGCCGGATTGGAACAGGCGGTACAATACAGGATGTGGTTGTGAAGGTTGAAAGCATCGGTTCTGCGACGAACCCCAACAATTTCAATATTACCAAATGCGGACTGATTGCGGCGTATAACGAAGGCACTATCCGGCGCTGCAGTGTTATGGTCAATTATACGCTCTATGTTGCGGGGGAGATCGGTGTCATCGCCTACCAAAATAGTGGCATAATCGAAAACTGCCTGAGTGCGGTGGGGACGGGAACGGGAGCTCCAAAATTTCAGGGTCGTATTCCGGATGAAGCCTCTGCTGCAGGCATTGCCTATGAGAATTCAGGCACAATTAAAAACTGCCTGTTTGATGGTAAACTCCGAACAGATGGGGTCACAGGCAATTCCTATACAGCGAAAGACTACGCCATTGCACAAAATAGCTCCAACGGTACAATCACAAACTGTTACTATTACCACTCCAAACCAAGAGTCAGCGATGAAATATACGAGGGTGAACTATACAAGGATGGAGACAACTCTACCGTAATATCCAAGACGCAGAAGGAGATGGGCACCGGCGAAGTGACCTGGCTGTTAAATCAAAATGGGAAGAATGACATCTGGCGGCAAAGAAAAATCGGCTCTGCGGACATTTCTCTGGATAAAAGCTACGGGAGGGTCAAGAAAGATGAAAATGGGAAGTATTCCATTGTAACCCCTCATATACACCGACTGGATAACGGCACGCAGACAGAATTCAAGGAGGTTAACTCTTTGGATGAAATCACAGAAGATACTTCAAACACAAAATACTACTGTCTGAGCAAAGATGTTACCCTAAGCGCAGCATGGGAAACTCCGAATCGGGATATTATGCTCTGCCTGAACGGAAAGAGTATCACAGCCCAGAGCGATGTTTCTGCAATTACCGTAGGCACCGACAGCACCTTCACTCTGATGGACTGTGGGAAAGGCAAAATCAGCGGTAGCTCCTCCGGCGTTGCGGTGACAGGCGGCACGTTCAACCTGCACAGCGGCGAAATCAGTGGCAATACCACCGGTGTACTGCTTGATAGCGGGACATGTACGATGAAAGGCGGTTCCATTACCAAAAACACCATAGGCGTGGACTATCGGGATGGCACGCTTACCCTCAGCGGCGGAGCAAAGGTAATTGAGAATCAGGGCGGCGAGGAGAGTAAGACGAAAAATATTCTGCTTCACACAGGGAAAACGCTCTCCTTCGGGAAGCTGAATGCCGATGCACGCTTTGGTATTTCTGTAGAGAACTTGGATTCCTCCGAGGCATCCATCCCTGTTACTGACGCAACCGGCGGAGAATATTTCAACAACCTCTTCCCGGATGATGCGCTCACAAACGAGCTGTATCAGGAGGGTAATGTGGTGTTGCTTCGCGCACAGGGGCATACAGCGCACTGTGTCTGTGGTGGTACACACACCGACATTGGCAATCATGCGCAAGAAAAGAAGTTAAATTTTCAGCCGTGGAATCCCTATGCGAAAGATCCCGCAAAGCCTCAGATGCCGACCTCTATGCCTAAAGATGTGGACGGCTACTACCTGACACAGGATGTCACGCTGAAAAGCAGTTGGGAACCGTCGGATGTGGTGCTTTGTTTGAACGGACATAAGATGACCTTCTCCGGCTATGGTGCCGTGAAGATTTCTGGAAACGGAAAGTTGACGCTGACAGACTGCGGGACAACCGGCAAGCTTTGCCGAGAGGGCAATGAAGTATACAAGAAAGGTGGCATTTCCCTCTCAACAGGAAGCACCTTTGACATGTACGGCGGCACGATTACCGGTTTTCAGAACGGTGTATCCACCGACCAAGTGGGTGGAACAATCCATCTGTACGGAGGGACGATTACCGGAAATGAGACTGTCCACGGTGCCGGCGTGTTTTGCTGGGGCAGTAGTAGCAATCCCTCAACATTCATCATGTACGGCGGAAAAATCACAAATAACCGTGCAACCTATTCAGGTTCAGATACCAACGTAAAACCGTCAGGCGGAGGCGTATTTCTGAGAGAGTACAGTAAATTTGAAATGCACGGCGGCGAGATTACCGGCAACACCGCTACTTATGGCGGCGGTGTGTACTGCGGTGCAATTGTCGTCCCCAACACCGCAGAGATGATCCTGCACGGCGGCAAAATTACCGGCAACACCGCTACTTATGGCGGCGGCGTGTACTTCAAGGACAAAGCCTTCCGGGTCACCGGCAAAGGCGAGGTAACAATTACCGACAACACAGGAAATGCCGGAAAAAATGTGGTTTTGTTTGATGGGAAAACCATTCAGGTGACCGGTAAACTGCATGAAGGGACTCGCATCGGTGTGAGATCCTTTCATGATCCTACAGATGGAAACCCGATCACCATCGCCAAGGCAACTGATGGAGGCTGGATTCAGAAAGGAAACTTCACCTCTGACATTCCCGACTATGGTATCGCCCTATTAGATGACGGCAAAACCGTGCAGCTTCAGACACACCAGCATAGCTGGCAGTACATCGTCAGTCAGGACGGTACAACTATTACGGAACATTGTACGGCAGAAAACTGCGGACTGCCCGAAGGCAACGGTGGCAGTGTGATTATCAAGGCTCCTGCGGGTAATTTGATCTATGACGGACAAGAAAAGGTCGCAGTTCTGGAAAACACCCTTATCTCCGGTGTGGATGTATCGGACATTACCTATACCAAGGATACCAAGGATGGCACTGCTATTACCGGAACGCCCACCGATGCGGGCACCTATACCGCCGCTGTTACCGTGGACGGAAAGACGGCAACAGTGCAGTACACCATTGCGCAGTCCGGGACTGAGTTTAGCGGCGGAGTGAAAGCGAGTGCCTATGTCTACGGCGATCCTATCTACGTCACTGTGACACCTAAGGCAACCGGCAAGGCTCCTGTTAAAAAGGCGCGAACACTTAACACGCCTCAGGCGGGTCAGATGGCGATTTACGAAGGAGACAGACAGCTTACTGATGCACAAACGGTTACCTCCGGCAAAGAGCTGACCTTTACCATCGACACCGCAAAAGCGAATCTCGAAAAGGGATGGCACACGCTCACCGCAAAATTTGTAGGATCGCAAAATATGGCAGCGCAGGCAGAAAAGGTGCGAGTATATATTCGGCAGGCCGCGATTGCAAGAGCGGATGTTGCGGTAGCGGGCGAATCGTTTACCTATACAGGCTCTCCGATTACCCCTGCTGTAAGCGTAACATTAAAGAACACACAGCTTGTTGAGGGCCGCGATTATACGCTTGCCTATACGGATCACACCAATGCGGGCACAGCAACCGTGACCGTTACCGGCATAGGCAACTATATCGGTACAGCAAAAAAAACCTTTGCCATCAGCAAGGCAGCGGCCCCTGAAATCAGTTGGCCAACGGCAAGCGCAATTACCTGCGGGGAAAAGGTGTCGGACAGCCGCTTGAGCGGAGGCAGTACCCAATACGGTACATTCGCTTGGTCGGATGATGTAAAGGATACGATTCCAGCAGTGGGAACTTCCTCGTACAAAGTGGTGTTTACTCCCAGTGCAGATACAAAAAACAACTATGAAACGATTACCACAACGGAGCAGGATGTCTCCCTAACCGTTAATGCAAAAAGCTTGACCGGTGCCCAAGTGGTGGTATCCGGCAGCTATACATATACCGGTCAGGCTCAAATTCCGGCCGCTGATGCGGTAACGGTTCAGGTAGACGGTAAAATCATTCCTAATGACCGGTACACAATTTCTGCCAGTGATAATACGAATGCCGGACAGGCCACAGTGACCGTCACCGGCAAAGGCGACTATATCGGCACAGCAAGCGGAACTTTTACTATAAACAAGGCAACGCCTAACCCGACCACGCCGACCAAATTGAACGCCGTTTATGGCAGCACACTGAAGGATGTACCTCTGCCGAGCGGATGGGCTTGGGATACTCCCGATATCTCTGTTGGCAATGTGGGAGAGAAAACCTTTGCGGCTACTTACACCGAGGACAACAGCGGCAACTACAACACAGTACAGAAAAACCTTACAGTGAAGGTGGCGAAAAAAGCGGTTACCGTTACGGCACTGGACAAGAATGCCTACATCGGCAGCGATGTGCCGGATCTGAGCAATCCGGAAGCAGGTAAGGATTACAAGGTAGAGGGTTTGGTCGGTACAGATAGCTTGAAGGGCACTGTAACATTGACCTATGCGCAGACACCGGATATGAGCAAAGTCGGCAAAACCACAATCAACATTACAGGTACGCTGTCAAATGATAATTATGATATTATTTATGCCAATGGAGCACTGACCGTTTCCAATCGGCCTTCCGGCGGCGGAGGCGGCGGTGGTGGCAGTAAGCCTACGAAAAAACCCACAGAAAAACCCGCAGAAAAGCCTGCTGTATCTCCTACCGTGGATGGCAAGAATGATACCGTAAAAATAGCAGAAACCACAGCAGAAGCAAATGCGGCGGCGGCAAATGCAGCGAAGTCGGATGATAAGGTAACGCTGGTAACAGAGGGAACGAGTGTTTCCGGTAAGGATTTCACAGAACCTGCAGTTTTAAGGGTTCCTGTCGAAACCAAGGATGTGAAGAATGTAAATCAACTGACCTTGGCAAAGCTGAATGAGGAAACAGGTAAGCTGGAAATTGTTGGCGGCAGCTATGATGCAAAGGCGAATGCGGTTGTTGGCTATGTGGCAGAGGAAGGCAGCTATTTCGTTGTGGAAAAGGAAGGCTTAACAACAATTAGCATGCAGATTGGCAACAAACACGTTGCACTGAATAATGAAAACAAGATTCTGGATGCGGCACCCTTGATTTCTCAGAACAGAACGATGGTTCCGCTGAGATTTATTGCAGAGGCATTCGGTGCAAATGTAAGCTGGGCGCAGGATACAAAGACAGTTACCATCGTGATTGACGGCAAGGTCTTGACCATGAGAATCAATCAGGAATTGGAAGGCTTTGGCGCAGCACCCATCATCAGCAACGGACGCACGATGGTTCCCATTCGCTATATTTCCGAGGAATTGGGCGCAAATGTGATTTGGGTTCCTTCCACAAGGACAGTTGCGATTGCAAGATAACTATGCTTGGGAAAAAGAAAGCAAAATGAAGTATCCCAAAAAGTGAGAAAAATATATCTGATGTAAATTATTTTAGGGGCGAAAAGGGCTTGCTATCTGTGTATTGCAGAGGGCAAGCCCTTAAGCCTTTCCGGCAGCTTAAAAATGGATGATTTGGAGCCTTTATCTTAAACTTAGGTAAAAGTCTGTTTTTTATATTGTGAGATTGATGATTTCACAACTTTTCTATGTGGAATTGGCACCAGGAAAATGGAATCGGAACGGCGTAAACAAAAAGCTTCTCTGGGTAGAATACTACGAGGAGTGCCGCATGAGCAGCGAAGAGCCTCTGATGTATTCTCAGTTCTGCTACTACATCCAGAAAGATGAAGAAAAACGCAGGGCTACCATACATATCCCCAGAAAACCAGGTGAACAGATTGAAGTTGACCGGGCCGGTGATCCTGCCCACATCATTGATCCGGACACCGGAGAAATCACAGATGCATGGATATTTGTAGGTGTATTAACTTACAGTCAGTATGCTTTTGTAAAAGCATATATGAATGAGAAAACCGACAACTGGATCAAAGCTCATGTCCAGATGTTTGATTTCTTTGGCGGTGTTACACCTATGCTCGTTTCTGATAACTGTACAACCGCAGTGAATCATAAAAAGAGTGACTGGGACAACACTGCCTTAAATAGTATGCTGATTAAATTTCTCGAAAACGTGTAAAACTACGGATATAAAAACTTTGAAAATGTGTATAATTATGGTGTTAAAATTTTGGATTTCGTGATAAAATAAAGGCGTAGTTTTATTATATAATTGAAAGGAGCTTTTAAATGAAGAGAAAAATATATGATGTGCTCCTGGAATGGAAGAAGGACGGAGCAGGAAAAACAGCATTACTGATTGATGGAGCAAGGCGTGTTGGAAAAAGCTATATTGTTGAGGAATTTGCCAAGGCTGAATATAAAACCTACCTTATGATTGATTTCAATAGGGTAAATGATGAAGTGAAAGACTTATTTAATAATTATCTGAATGATTTGGATTCGCTATTTATGTATTTATCGGTTTATTATAATGTAAAGCTATATCCGCATGAATCGCTAATCATTTTTGATGAGGTGCAGATGTATCCAAGGGCGAGAGCTGCGATTAAATATCTTGTGGCAGATGGGCGGTATGATTATATTGAAACAGGTTCACTCATGTCTATTAAAAAGAATGTGCAGGATATTCTGATTCCATCTGAAGAACGCCACATCAGAATGTACCCGATGGATTTTGAGGAGTTTCTCTTAGCATTGGGAAATGATACCCTTATGGGGATTATTAAAAAGTGCTTTACAGAGAATAAGTCAATGGGTCAGAGCATGCACCGTAAGGCTATGGATTACTTCCGGCAGTATTTAATTGTCGGAGGAATGCCGCAGGCAGTTCAGGAGTATGTTTTATCTAAGGATTTTGATAAAGTAGATAAAATCAAAAGAGACATACTTACCTTATATAGAGCAGATATTATGAAACACGCAAGTGGTTATGAAATTAAGGTAGCGAGTATTTTTGATGAAATACCGTCACAACTGCAAAAGCATGAAAAGAAGTTTAAGTTATCATCTATCAGTAAAGAGGCGCGCCTGCGGGACTATGAGGATGCGTTGTTTTGGCTTGAGGATGCAATGATCGTAAATATCTGTTACAATTCTACAGCTCCGAGCATTGGATTGAAACTTAATATGGATCGCATGACCTTAAAATGCTATATGGCAGATACAGGGTTGCTGATCAGTCATGCATTTGATGAGAATGGGATTGTAAGTGAGGAGCTTTATAAAAAATTGCTCTTTGATAAACTGGAAGTAAATAAAGGGATGATCGTGGAGAACATTGTTGCCCAAATGCTTGTTGCAAGTGGTCACAAATTATATTTTTACTCCTGTTCCTGCAGGGAAGATAAAGAAGAAAGAA
>OBRJ01000717.1_pt1 | contig 10689 bp, 7 predicted proteins | sample 1494831 | NCBI WGS metagenome assembly OBRJ01 (sample SAMEA3360658, study PRJEB22359) | human gut metagenome | biome: ENVO:urban biome; feature: ENVO:human-associated habitat; material: ENVO:feces | place: Bangladesh | collected 2011
TGACCATCTGATTTTAAACTAATAGTCAGATGATTCACTGATCCATTTACTGGAGCTGCAACACGACCGCCCTGATACCATGTGCTGTTACCTGGAGTTTTGTATTCCCAGAACCAGCCACCTTGGTCATATCCAACAAAAACATTGTTCTTGGTATCTTTAAATTTCAAGAAGACACCAAAGCGTGATTTGCCCTTTTCAGAATCATCTTTGAAGGTTAAATCAACTGTCGCATTTCCATTAGCGTCAACTGTCAATCCTTGTTTTTCAAACAAGGCTGGTTTATCACCATTGTCGTTCTGTGCAGTTGAAGACAATTGATTGTAGCGAACACCCTTTTCTTCACGAATAGTGACGGTTCCTTGTTGCTCTTTATTCGCTACTGTTTGCCATTCAGGAGTTACTGTCTTAGGTGTTTCAGGTTTCGCAGCTGCAGGTTTATTCTCTTTTGGTTTTTCTTCAGCCGGTTTTTCTTTCTCTTCCAAGTCTGCTGGTTTCACACTTGAAATTCCCTTCATGTGGTCTTGGATCCATTTTAGTTGAGCTGGTGAGAAGAGAATGCCTCCGCTCCGTTTTCCAACTACACCATTTTGGTGAACACCGACTAGTTTGCCTTCTGTATCAAAGATACCGCCACCACTAGCGCCCGGTTTTCCTCCTTGGTAACCAATCCCTTGGACACCTTCTCCGTATGGTTCCGCAAAATCAACTGTAGTATTGACAATCGGATTCAATTTCCCTTCTGGATAACCAAAGACATGGAGTTTATCTCCAATTTTCTTAACAACTGGCTTTTTAGTTACTTCAACAGGCGTATTTTCTAGAACTGTACGCAATCTCACAAGGGCCAAATCATTTTTGAAGCCCTTCAGGTAGCCTTCACGATCCCAATGAATGATATCTTTCTTACTAAACTTGACATCTGGCAATCCTGGATAAGAGATGCTATAGATATCTCCATCCCCTTGGTCATTATCCACAACCTTACGGATATTGCCGTCTTGGCTGTCCTTGATAAAGTTATGAGAAACCGTCAAGACAAGGTCTTTAGCAACGACAATACCGCTACCTTCTCCTGATGGCGTCTTAATCTTAACAGTCGCGCCATAGTTTAATTCCCCATTGGTAGTCTTAGCCACATCTTCTGGGACGAGCTTCCCTGTATCTTGGGCCAATTGATCCTTGTCAACTTCGCGCCCATTGTCTTCGGCTTTCTCCAACTTATCTTCTAATTCTTTTGGCAGATTGCTTGACTTTTCAGACTTTTCTTTTTCTTGAGCCAACAACTCTTCTTCTGTTTGTGGACCTTCTGTAGTCTCAGCTGAACCAGGATTTTGAGCGGCAGCTTCCTTGTCAAAATCGTGCCCCTCATCACTAGCCTTCTTATCCAAATCAGCTAATTCACTTGGCAAATTAGTTGTAGAACCAACTGTTGCTTGATCAGCCAATACTGGGCTAGCTGCGAAGAAAGTCGCTCCAATCATCACCGAAGCTACTCCAAGCGTAAACTTACGAATACTGAACTTACAGCGTTTTTCAAAAAATCGTTTATCCATGAACTCCTAAATCCTTTCATTTTCCAGTAAGCGTTTACATTTCTTTTTTAAAAAATACTCCTTTCTCTGAAAGTGCTAAGCTTAACTGTTCTAAATAAAAAATAATTGTACTTTTAATATAACAAATAAAAGATCAGAAAGCAATAGGAAATAGGTAAAATTCACTAAAATTTTCTCTTTTCTGAAAAATCCTATCTCTAATCATTCAGGGACTTATACCAAGATAAAAAAGGACTTAACCATCATGTCGATGGCTAAATCCTTTACTTTTTTAAAGTTATTTCACATGGTTTGCGAGATCTTCTTGGGCCTTTTTATTTGACTCTTCTTTTTCTTTCAACCATTTTTCTTGAGCTTTTTGGTATTCTTCTGTTGTCACTGCCTTATCTTGTACTTCTAGATATTTGTACAAAAGGGCTTCACTCATACCCTTGTTACCAGAGTATGCAAATGGAAGTGTAAATGGAACCATCTTAGACAACATTGGACGACCAGTTTGAGAAGTTGTTGGGATGAGCAAGGCACTGTCTGTCAACCAAGCTTGGGCAGCAGCATATTTTTCATAACGTTTTGAAACGTCAGTAGTTTCTTCCCCAGCTTCCACAACCATTTTTTCGTAATCTTCTAAACCAACTTGCTTAGCCGCAGCGTTGTTTGTTCCTGAGTCAAATCCTAGGTAAGTCTTTGTATTTTCCCCTACAGATGGTTTGATAATATCAAGATAAGTAGATGGATCGATATAGTCTGGAGACCAACCCACGTTATCTGAGATATCCCAGTCTTCTCCAGCCGCAGTTTCAGCGAAGTAGGTAATGTTTTGAACATCGTCTTTTTGGAGCTGTTGGATATCGATAACCACATTATCTGATCCTAGATTTTCTTCAACTGACTGTTTAAAAGATTGAACACGTTGAACTTTTGTTGTATTGGTTTGATCTACAGGCATATCCAAGTGGATTGGGAATTTCACACCTTCCGCTTGAAGGGCTGTCTTAGCTTTAGCGAATTCTGCTTTGGCTTTGTCAGGATTGTAGAGTCCATCTTGGGCATCATCCAAGTTTACGTTACTCCACTCATCTCCATAGGTCACCAATTTTTCCTTAACTAATTCCCCAAAGTTTTTCCCATCTGCCTGTACAAATGTAGGGGGAACAAATAAGTTACGAAGCAGTTTAGTAGCCCCGCTTGCACCATTTACTTGAGAAGCGTAGGCTGTTCTATCAAAACCAAATGCAATAGCTTGACGGAAGTCCTTATTCAAAAGGGCCTTCTTGGTTGATGTTTTTTCCTCATCTGTTGTCTTAGAAGTGTACTTATAAGACTGACGATCGATATTTGTGCCTACTAAATAAGTAGTAGAATCTTGTTGGGTATAAACGATATTGTCTTTGAATGTTTTTTCAGTCTCTGAGTAACTAGCACTTGTTGGGAAGAGACGAGCCATTGTAAAGCTACCGTCTTTGAAAGCTTCAGTTGGCTTATTAGTATCTTGGCCATCCCAGAAGGATAATTTCACTTTATCAAGATGGACATTGTCTTTATCCCAATAGTTTGGATTCTTTTCGAACTCGACTGATGATTTGGCTACGATTGATTTGAGTAAGAATGGTCCATTGTAGAGAATACTGCTTGGGTCTGTACCTTTAGCAAAGTCATCCCCTTTAGAGTTCAAAAATTCTTCATTAACAGGAGCCAGAACACCCATTGTTGTCTTAGAATTCCAGAAACTTTCTGGCTTGTTCAATGTGTATTGAACGGTATAATCATCAAGAGCTTTGATTCCTACTTGAGAAAAATCTGTAATTTCTCCTTTGACATAGGCATCCAATCCCTTGATAGATTCCTGAACCAGGTAAAGACCATCTGATTTCTTATCAGCAGCATACTTAAGACCAGTTACAAAGTCTTGAGCTTTAACTTCTGCATATTCCTCACCTTCAGATGTATACCAATTTGCATCCTTTCGGAGTGTATACGTGTAAGTCAATCCATCCTTAGATACAGACCAATCCTCAGCCATAGATGGTACAAAGTTACCGTAGCGGTCATTTTCAAGTAAGCCATCAATAACGTTGCTCGTAATATTTGCTGTAGCTGCCTTACCAGTTGTCAAATAGTTTAGGTTATCAGGATCCGTTTCGTAAATGTATGAGAATGTTTTCTCACCTTTAGCATTTGAACTTGATCCAGAGCAGGCCGCAAGAGTCGCAGCTGCCAATAACGTCACACCCGCAAGGGCAAGTAGTTTTGAACTTTTCATTGTTTTCTCCTTTAAAACTTTCACCCCATTATAGTCCCTTTTCAGAAACATGTCAATAAAATTTTCAGAATTTTTGAATTACTTTGGTAAATTCTGAAAAATATGTTTTCTATTATAAAATTATTATTCTCTAATACTATATTTTTATATCTTAAACCAGCAAAACAAGGGCCGAAAATCAGATTTTTTATCATTTTTTTGCTATGATTAGATAGAAGAAAAGTTAAGGAGAAGACAATGATATTAATTACAGGTGCAAATGGTCAACTCGGTACCGAACTACGTTATTTACTAGATGAACGAAATGTGGACTATGTTGCAGTAGATGTGGCCGAAATGGATATCACTAATGCTGAAATGGTTGAGAGAGTCTTTGCCGAGGTTAATCCAACTCTGGTCTATCATTGTGCAGCTTATACTGCTGTTGATGCGGCAGAAGATGAGGGAAAAGAACTGGATTTTGCCATCAACGTAACTGGAACTGAAAATGTAGTCAAGGCCTCTGAGAAATACGGAGCTACTCTGGTCTATATCTCAACAGACTACGTCTTTGATGGGAAGAAACCCGTCGGACAAGAATGGGAAGTTGATGACCTACCTGATCCGCAAACAGAGTACGGACGGACCAAGCGAATGGGTGAGGAACTTGTTGAAAACCTTACCTCACAGTATTATATCATCCGCACTGCTTGGGTCTTTGGAAATTATGGCAAGAACTTTGTCTTTACAATGCAAAATCTTGCCAAAACCCATAAAACTCTCACTGTTGTCAACGACCAACACGGCCGCCCAACTTGGACACGTACCTTGGCTGAGTTCATGACCTACCTGACTGATAATCAAAAAGAGTATGGCTACTACCACTTATCAAATGACTCCACTGAAGATACCACTTGGTATGACTTCGCTGTCGAGATTCTTAAGGACAGTGATGTTGAAGTAGTTCCAGTAGACTCCAGCAAGTTTCCTGCCAAGGCTAAACGTCCCCTCAATTCAACCATGAGTTTGGCCAAAGCGAAGGCGACAGGTTTCGTCATTCCAACCTGGCAAGATGCCCTTAAAGAGTTTTATAAACAAGAAGTAAGAAAATAACAGATTACGACATACATAAAAAGCAAGAGAACTCAAAGTCTCTTGCTTTTTAGTATCTGGTTACTTAATTACTTGTTGCGTCTTGGCATAGTTAGCCTCGACTGCTTCTTTTTCAGATTTCCACCAGTCTTGGTTGTCTGTGTACCACTTAATGGTCTCTTTGAGACCTGCTTCAAAGTTGGTAAACTCTGGCTTCCACCCTAATTCATCACGGAGCTTGCTAGCATCGATAGCATAGCGGAGGTCGTGACCAGCTCGATCTGTCACGTGATCATAAGCGTCAGCAGGTTGTCCCATTTCCTTGAGGATCAGCTCCAGCACTTCTTTATTGTTCTTCTCACCATCCGCACCAATCAAGTAAGTTTCGCCGATTTGACCCTTTGTCAGAATCGTCCAAACCCCTGATGAATGGTCATTGGTGTGAATCCAGTCACGGACATTCTTACCTTCACCGTAGAGTTTTGGCTTGATACCGCTCAAGATATTGGTGATTTGGCGCGGGATGAACTTCTCGATGTGCTGGTAAGGACCATAGTTATTTGAACAGTTGGAAATAGTCGCTTTGACACCAAATGAGCGCACCCAAGCTTTGACAATCAAGTCTGAAGCCGCCTTGGTTGATGAGTAAGGAGAGCTGGGATTGTACTTGGTTTCAGCCGTAAATTTCTCACCTGGACCTTCTCCATGACCTGGCAAATCTTCACGCAGAGGCAGGTCCCCATATACTTCGTCAGTCGACACATGGTGGAAACGAAGGTCGTATTTACGAGCTGCTTCCAAAAGAGTGTAAGTCCCGATGAAGTTGGTGTGGATAAAGGGACTCGGGTCATTGAGCGAGTTATCATTGTGGCTTTCTGCCGCATAGTGAACGATAGCATCAGCTTCAGCTGCCAGCTTGTCTACCAAGACTGCATCAGCAATATCTCCAACAGCCAGCTCAACGCGGTCACCTAAAATTTCTTCAATATTGGCACGATTACCTGCATAAGTCAGCTTGTCCAGCACTGTCACATGGACGTCTGGAAAGTTATTATAAACATAATGAACAAAGTTAGAACCGATAAAACCAGCCCCACCTGTCACGATGATATTTTTGTATTCAGTCATTTTTATTCCCTAATTTTTTACAAATCTTCTTTTCTTAGTGGTTTGACATCCTTTAGCAGTGGATGATGTTTATCTGCTTCCGAAACTTCTGCTTCTGCTAGGTTTTCCCACTGGATCCCCAAAGCTGGGTCTGCATAGTTGACAAAAGCATATTTAGGCTTGAGTTCAAGTGCCCAGTAGTCATTGACCAGATAGCTATAAGAAACTGTATCCGAGAGGACTTGGAAACCATTGGCTACGCCGCGAGGGACAAAGATTCCCTTACTTGCATCAATCTCGGTCTGATAAACATTTCCAAAAGTCTCACCTTCACGTAGGTCAACCCAAGAACCTAGAACTTTCCCATCGTCTGCTACTGAGATATACTTGTCCCAAGGTTCGGCATGGAGACCTCTGAGAACATTTTTACGAGAAAAGCTGACGTTGTTTTGCAGTTTCCCTTCAGCAAAGAAGCTTTCAGGAAAACCAAGCGGTAGCATCTTTTCTTTCTGAAAATTTTCCTTAAACCAGCCACGATTGTCACCATGAACCGGAATGTCGAACTCTAACAAACCTGGAATGGCATCAATCTTGTGCACTGCAAGTGTTTTGCCGAAAAAATTATCTGTCATCTAGATTTCTCCAATCAAACGGAGCAAGTATTGCCCGTATTCATTCTTCTTGAGAGGTTGCGCCAACTTCAGCACGTCTTCACGGCTGATATAACCCATTCGGTAGGCAATTTCTTCCAGATTAGCAACCTGAACATTTTGCATCCGTTGAACCGTTTCGATATATTGGGAAGCCTCTAATAGACTCTCATGCGTCCCTGTATCCAACCAGGCAAAACCACGACCCATAACCTCAACAGACAAATCCCCACGTTTCAAATAAGCATTGTTAACATCTGTGATTTCCAACTCTCCACGAGCGCTTGGTTTGATCTGTTTGGCAATCTCCACAACATCATTGTCATAGAAATAAAGACCCGTCACAGCATAGTTGGAGCGAGGATTCTCCGGTTTTTCTTCTATGGAAATAGCATTCATGTCTGTATCAAACTCGACCACACCAAAACGCTCTGGATCCTTCACTTGGTAGCCAAACACAGTCGCACCTTTCTCTTTCTGGGCTGCCTTTTGAAGCATTCTGCTCAAACCAGGTCCATGATAGATATTATCCCCCAAGATCAAAGCAACACTATCGTCGCCGATAAATTCTTCACCGATAAGAAAAGCCTGAGCAAGTCCGTCGGGACTAGGCTGTTCCGCATAGGAAAGCTTGATCCCAAATTCGGAACCATCCAAGAGCAGGTCCTTAAAACGGGGCAAATCCTGTGGTGTTGAGATGATCAAAATTTCCTTAATCCCTGCCAACATCAAGGTTGACAAAGGATAGTAAATCATGGGTTTATCATAAACCGGCATCAGCTGTTTTGACGCAGCTCGAGTAAGTGGGTACAAGCGCGTTCCCGAACCACCCGCAAGAATAATACCTTTCATAATAGGCTTCCTTTCTGGCTAATTACCTATCCTATATTATATTTCATTTTGTCCCAAATTCCCTAAGGAATTTACTTCAATTTGGATAAGGCAGCTTTTAAATAGGCTCCGTCTCGAAGAGCAGCTCCAACTTTCCTAGCTTGTTCTGAAAGTTCCTTGTAGTCTTGAAGTGTCAAATCATCTAGTACTATTTGGAGGTCGTGTAGAGAATCAACTGCTAGACCACACTGTTTATCCAGAACAAAATGCGCAAGGGCAGACTCTTTCCAAACCACTAGAGGAAAGCCCGAAGCCAAATAAAGAGAGGCCTTGTGCGAGTTGTTAAAGCGTAGATAGTTTCCGTAAGAACCTTGGCAGGTTTCTGAGCTGTCTCCGTCCCAGACCAAACCAAAACTACCTTCAAGAGCAGCTGGGAGGTCATCTGGCATAAAGGAACCAAAGTAGCTAGTGTTTTTCAATGCACGACTTTCATCATAGCCCACTCCATACAAGTTATAGGCTGGCTGGTCTGGCAAGTTATAAAGATAACCTGACTTTGCAGGGTTCAAATTTCCAGCTACGATAATAGGTTGGTCTTTTTGGAGATTTGGTTTTTCAGCAAAGTTTGGAATCAGATAGTCAAAAATCTCCAAGCTAACCATTTTATCTGCTGGCACTCCTTGACCTACCAGGACTTTCTTCATGATATCGTTATGAACGATAATGCCATCCACTGACATCAAAGCTTTCTTTTCCTGGAAGTAATTGCGCACTTTATGACGAAATTTCACTTCTGAACCTGCTGCATGACGCAAGGTTTCAATATCATGGATCAACAGATAGAATTTTGCTCCTCTTTTTTGCGCCTGCTTAATGAGTTGTGAGATGAAAAATGTATGGTGGATAATAGGGAACTGGATCATCAATTCATCTCCGGCTCCCAACTGATCAAACACAGACTTGGTCGCACGATATTTGTGTTGTTGAGCTTTAAAGAAATTCATCTTATACCAATTCTCAACCTTGAGCTCCAACCCCTCATAACCCTCTGAGATTAGAATAGTTTCCACGTCATTTCGTGCCTTACTCCCTGCATTCTTTTCGTGTGCATTATGCAGAAATGAATCCTTCAGATAATATTTCACCTTTTCTCCCCTTTATCTGTGATGTTCTTAGATGCTACCTAGTTCTTCTTCTACCACATCCAATGCACGTTCAACAGTCACATGCATATCATAGTATTTATAATCTGCCAAGCGACCACAGAAGATAACGTGGCCATTTTTCTCAGCTTCTGCTAGATACTGCTCATAAATAGCATTGTTTTTGGCATCATTGATTGGATAGTAAGGTTCATCTCCTCTTTTCCAATCTGCTGGATATTCACGAGTAATAACGGTCTTGGCTTGAGTCCCAAACTCAAAATGTTTGTGTTCGATGATTCGCGTATAGGGAATATCACGTTCAGTATAGTTGACTACGGCATTTCCTTGATGATTTTCTTGGTCCAAAATCTCATGCTCAAAACGGAGACTACGATACTCTAGTTCACCAAACTTATAGTCAAAGAACTGATCAATCATTCCTGTGAAGACAATCTTAGTTGCTGAAGCCTCCAAGTTCTCCCGATCAGCAAAGAAATCTGTATTAAGCTCTACTTCGATTCCTTCCAACAACTTTTCGATGATGACATTGTAACCACCAATTGGAATCCCTTGGTAACGGTCATTGAAATAATTGTTATCATAGGTCAATCGAACAGGTAAACGCTTGATGATAAAGGGTGGTAGTTCAGTAGCAGAACGCCCCCATTGCTTTTCGGTGTAGCCCTTGATTAGCTTTTCATAGACATCCATACCAATCAACTTAATGGCTTGTTCCTCTAAGTTTTTTGGCTCAACATCTTGCATGTGCGTCGTCTGCTCAGCAATTTTGTCCTTGACTTCTTGGGGTGTCTTTGTCCCCCACAAAGCATAGAAAGTGTTCATATTGAAAGGCAGATTGTAAAGATGTCCTTGGTAGTTGGCAATAGGAGAATTGATGTAATTGTTAAACTCCGCAAACTGATTGACATATTCCCATACCTTTTTATTAGATGTATGGAAGATATGAGCCCCATACTTGTGGACATTGATTCCTTCAACAGATTGGCAATAGATATTTCCACCGATGTGGTCACGTTTGTCAATCACCTTCACCTTCTTGCCACGTTTGTTAGCTTCGTAGGCAAAGATTGCACCTGACAAGCCAGCACCGACAATCAAATAATCGTACATAAAATCTCCTTATTTCTTTAAAACACTTTTTAGTTCTTGAAAATCCAAGACACGTAAGAGCAAAATCAAGCCACCATAGACTAGGAAGCCAAGGGCAGCATAAATCAAGACATTCACAACAGACGAGAAGTGCATGAAAGCTTGTGCAGAATACAGGGCGCCGTACATCAGTAGTGCTGCTAGAAGTATTTTTAGCATGGATGGTAGAATCTTGACCTCTTTTAGATACGAACGTGTAAAGTAGAGTTGAATCAGCCAGACCAAACCTTCAGTCGCAACAGATACAATTGAAGCTCCAATATAGCCCAGAGGCGGGATTAAGAGGAGATTCAAGCCCACACTAAAAACAGCTGGAATAGTTGTTGATAGCATAAATTCACGATTCTTATTGTGAGGAATCAAGATTTGAATTCCCATGATATTGGTCCAGCCAATAAAGAACATTCTAAAGGCCATGATGGCAATCGCATAGCGAGCATCTTGGAAGTCTTGCCCCAGGAAAAAATTAACAAAATCTTTGTTAACAATCAAAATCCCCGCAATCATCGGGAAGATAACTAAGTTATACACTAAGAAAGACATTTCATGTAACTTGTTAACCGCCTTTTGATTGCCTGATGAGAGGAGATTGGAGACCCGAGTCAACATAACACTACCAAGCGACGTTACCAAAGTCAACAAAATATTCAATAATTTCAAGGCTTGATCATAGATCCCGACATCCTTGGTCGAAGACAAGGCACCCAACATGGTGCTATCTAGCGTGATGTAGAGTGAAATGGCAATCTGTGGCAGAAACAAGAGAATGACTGGTTTAATATGCTCTTTGGCATAGGCTATATCCAAATGCGGCTTGCGAATGTGCTCCCGAGCAGGAAGCCACATACTCAACTGCCCTAGTAGATCATAGGCAACCAAGAGGATGATATACAAGTACA
>OBRJ01000725.1_pt1 | contig 10518 bp, 10 predicted proteins | sample 1494831 | NCBI WGS metagenome assembly OBRJ01 (sample SAMEA3360658, study PRJEB22359) | human gut metagenome | biome: ENVO:urban biome; feature: ENVO:human-associated habitat; material: ENVO:feces | place: Bangladesh | collected 2011
GAGGCCTCCCTTTCTGGCAAGCGGAAAACGGGGTCTGGCTGACATCAACGGTTGCGGTCGAATTTCTTGAGTGGTAAGGGAAACACTCCTCATGAAGTGACCACTTGCAGCTTAAATAATTGTACTGTGCTGATAAGCGCAGCAATAAACAACGCCGCCGCGCCGCAGAGAGTGGCGCCGGCAAGCGCCGATGTTCCATTGCCGAGCATACTGGTCAGCGCCGGGCCGAGGATTTGTCCAATGCCGTAAATGAGCGTCACAAAGCCTAAAAGATTGAGATTTCCCGGAACGCTCAGTTGGCGGGCGATAGTCATCACCAGAGATGTCGTGCCCATAAAGGTACCGCCAAAACCGATACTACTAATGATAAGCAAGAGAGGAGAGTCGCTGGCGAGAGTAAGCAGCACACTGATAGCCTGCACCAGCAAATTCGCCGTCAGGCAAGGCAAAGCCCCCCAACGTTTTGCTGCCCATAGCCAGCCAAAGCAGCCTGGCACAATTGATAAGCCGACTAACGTCCAGAGATGGGCGGTTAACAATGGTGAGCCTGCATCTTTCGCCATGAGCGGCAGGTAAGTCGCGACGATGATATAACCAAATCCCGCAAGGCCGTACAGAATAGCCAGTAACCACCAGCTCATTATCTGTTGCTCCGTTTTTGCCAATGGCATTGGTGCGATGGCGTGTTTTTTCGAGGGCATTAAAAGCGTAAGTGCAATCAGCATCATGCCAGAAAGCGCCCCGGCGCCTTGCCATAACGTTTGCGAGGAGAAGGCAAAATGCAGGCCTGCCAGAACATATTCGTTGCCTAGTGCAATGCCAATGCCAACGCCAGAAAACAAAGCTGCCAGCACAAAAGGATGGCGCGTGTGCTGCATAATCAGCGTCGAACCAAAAATCAGCATACCGGCGCTGGCGACACCCGCCAGGAAGCGAATCAATAACACCAGAATAAATGGCGGCAACCATGCCATTGCGAGGATCAACAACCCGCTCGCCAGGGCAGAAACCAACAGAAATGGGCGCAGGCGCGACGGCTGGTGAAATGCGCCAAACGAAAATAGCAGACTGCCAGCCAGATACCCCGCATAGTTGCCGCTGGCAATCCACGAGAGCTGGCTAAATGAAAACGCCCCTTCCGCCATCATGACGGGCAACATAGGCGTATAAAGGAAGCGACCTAATCCCATACCTAAGGTCAGAACCAGCATCCCGAAAAGCGCGGTGCTGAAAGAAAAGCGTTCTACGGGATGCGAGGACGAAGGCATGTTTAACCTTGTATGTCATTTTTGTTGTTAACAAGTTAATAACAAAAAGGTGAAATATGCCAGCCTGTTAATGCGATGATTTAGGGGTAAAGCGATAAAAACGATTTGGTTCGCTAACGATATAAATATTACCAGAGGCATCCATCGCAATCCCTTCGGCCTGTTTGATGTTATGCGACAAACCTCGACTACCTTTGGTTAGTGATATTTCACCGATAACCTCGCCAACCAGGGTTACTTCCTGGAGTGCGCGAGATTCATGAGACAGCACCAGAAGCGTATTTTTTTGCTGGTTAAATTCTGCGCCGGACACATCATCTAAAGTAAATTGCCGTTGTAGTGCCTCGTCTTTGCTGATGTGTAATTCATTGCTACTTAACAGCCCGTTAACTTTGTAGACCTCAATCGGATTTTTCTCTTTAAAAAACCAGAAAGTGTGATCCTGGCGAGAATAAGCCAACCCTTCAAAACCGCAATTGGTTGGGGAGTCTTGCAGCGGGATTTTTATTTTTTTGAGGATTTTTACTTCCGAGTTTGGGGTCAGTGAAATCACATAAATGGCGTAATCGCGCTCATCGCTAATGACAAACTGATTATCGCCAATGTATTCGATCGTCTCGAGATCCTTAACAAAATCCAGAGGAATTGTGCGGATAAAATCACCATTGGTGGTCATTTCAACAATGGCGGCAGGTTTGTTGATAGTGCTAAAAAGAGTATTGCTTTGTGCCGACCAGGTCAGCGAAGAGATATTATTCGTTATGCCTGCAATTTCTTTGCCGTCAATGGTGGCGTGGTAATTCTGAAATGATGCTGCATGATTGCTTTTACGGGCGCAAGATTGCACGAAGAAAGTACACACTGCCACAATGGCAAAAAGAATCACAATAACGGAGATGCGTTTACTTAACGAAATACTTTTTGTCACGGTAATCCCTTTAAGGCAAATCAATAAGATATCGAGAAGTATACGTAGCGACCTTAATGAATCCTTAACGCGGAGAAACCCCGTAATGTGCAATGCAGCGCCAGACACCATCCTGCTGGCAATAAATTGACTCAGTCAGCCCAGGGATCACCCATTGTATTTCCTCGCCGGGGGGACAGGTCAGCCAAATGCATAACCCGCAGCCGCCGCGTAAATCACGGGGAATATCGCTGACGCGAAAAGTCATGCCCGCTGCCTGCAACGCCTTGCGGGTTTGTATGACGCCGACCGTGGAGTGAAATAAAAATAAAAACTCTTTCATCGGCGTGTCCTCACTCGTTGACCAATTACCGCCGCGCCAATTGCGCCAGCAAATTGCGCATCAGGATGGGTATTTACCGACATTCGCAGGTGAGATTCCAGCATCCGGGCAAACGTCTGGCAATGACTAACGCCACCAGTAAACAGAATCGGCGCTTCACAGGAGAGACGAGCAATGAAATTGGCACTCCTCCGCGCCATCGCGTTAATCACTCCGGCGAGAATCGCTTCTGGCGCGACGCCCGCTGAGCGCAGGCTGATCACTTCTGATTCAGCAAACACTGTGCACATACTCGTGATGGCGTGCGGCGTGACATTTTCGGTAATGCTGTCGAGTTGCTCGACGCTGGTGCCAAGCGTGCGCGAGATCACCTCCAGGAAACGCCCGGTGCCTGCCGCGCATTTGTCATTCATCAGGAAATCGCACAGGTTACCGTCATCATCAAGCTGAATCACTTTGCTGTCCTGACCACCGATGTCGATTACCGCGCGCGTTGCAGGCGCAAGAAACCGTGCGCCCAGCCCGTGACAGGAGATTTCCGTTACCTGTTTATCGGCAAAATCCACCAGTTGCCGCCCGTAGCCGGTGAGCGTCAGAAACGGCGTTGTCTCTAACCCTTCGCGCAGAGTTTCCCAGGCTTCAGTAATTGCTGTTGCCGGGCGAAAGGGGGTTGGAACGAGGAAACGGCGCGTAATCACGCCGTCTGCCAGTAAGATCCCTTTGGTGGCGGTAGAACCAGAATCAATGCCAATCGAATATGTCACTGCCACTCCTTACAGCATCTCAATAAAGGCCGCGACACGGGTACTGAGCTGCCCGACATCTGAGGTGGAGTAGTCTGTTTCAATAGCGATATAAGGAATGTTGTGCTGCTGACGCACATGACGTTTAATCGCCAGCGATTCTACCGCGTAGGTATGGCACGCCTGCAAAATCACATCAACTACGCCATCGACCTGATATTCTTCCACCATCTGGCTGAGCATTTTCAGGCGCTGATCGTTCGGCGAAACACAGGAGCAGCCAATCGCCAGATATTTATCCGCCAGCGCGTCGTAGACATCGCCCGTTTCTGCCACGCATTGCTCGGTCGCTTTCGCCCCGGTGCAGTTTTCATAACCGACAACCCAGCCGCCATTCTCTTCAATCGCGCGCACCACTTTTTCTGCTGCGCCGCCAATCGGGCAGCCGGTGATTAAAATGCGTGGACGCGGGTCCAGTCGCTGGCCTTCTTCCCACTGCTGACGAACGCGGGCGGTCATTGCATCCAGTTCATTGATCAACGCTTCTTTGTCAAAACGGAAGGTTGCGCCGTAGACCACTTTCAGAATGTCGCTGCCGCTAAGCGCCGGAGGATTTAACTGCCCAAAATGATAAAAATTAGCCAGTGCGCGACGTTCGCGGTTTTTCAGCGCAATGGCATCGCGCAGAGCATCTTCGCTAATTTCGTGCCCAAAACGTTCTTCCACCGCTTTTTGTAAGCGCAGCATCTCGGCTTTCCATAACGCACGCGAGGCATCGTCTTTAACGCTGTTTGGCAGCTGCATCACATGAACAGGCTTAAACTCCGCCATGTATTCATACATTTTCTTTTTGCCGTCGCAGGTGGTTTCACCGACCACCAGATCCGAAAAGTAGAAGTAGGGGCATTTATCGGTTTTGCCGAAGCCGTAGCTACTTTTAATCAGCGGGCAGAGGTTGCGCGGCAGAGCTTTCTCCGCTTCTTCAATGGTTTCATCAGAGGTGGAACAGAGCGAAACCACAACCGCACCGGCTGCCATCGGGATCTCTTGCGGCATAAAGGTGCAGTAAGTGCCAACCAGCGGAATGCCGCGCTCCTTGAGATCCATGACGGTGAGAAAGCCTTTCTGGCGAGCTTCAGAGAACTGATCGAAAATGGCGGGTAGATCGGTGACAAGTGACATGATTTTCCTTCCCCGTACCACGGGAGATAATGAAAAGAGGCCACATTATTACCATTCTTTTAGTGTGGTTTATTTGATCTCTCTCGCGGTTAGCCACTTAGTTTTTCATGGATTTCTAAAAATTGCTGAGGGGGAATAAGGCCGGGAGCTGCGACAGCAAATACAAAATTAGCCCAATACAACCGCCGACCAGCGTACCGTTGACACGGATAAACTGCAGATCTTTGCCGATATTTAACTCTATTTGCCGCGACATATCCCGCGCATCCCAGCTTTTTACCGTATCGCTGATGTGGCGCGTCAGGAATGCGGAAAACTCAGGCGCGACGCGGTGCGCGGCTTGTTCCAGGTGACCATTTAACGACGCCCGCAAGGCATCATCGGCAATTAACGTTTCGCCAAACCATTGACCCGCCCGCGCGATACGTTCTTTCACACGAGAATCTTCACTGTCGATATCCGCTTTCAGCCATTCCCGTAAATCCCCCCACAATTCACTGAGATAGCGGTTAAAAGCTTCATCTTCTTTCAGATAACTTTTTACGGCATCGGCTCGCGCTGCCATTTCCGGATCGTTTTTCAACTTGTCGATCAGGGCAAAAGTGGCGCGATCAAACGCATGGCGGATCTGATGTGCACGATCGCGGCTGATATCATCAAGCAAAGAATTCACCGCGTCAGAAACCAACTCCGCGCTATGTTCGCTCAGCCATTCAGTAGGCAAAATTTTGGCTTTCAGCGGATGCTCGCTCTCCAGCCAGCGAACAATTTGCTGGGCAATAAACTTGCGCGATTTATCGCGCTGGAGAAGAGCAATCAACTGCGCGATCAGCGTATCCAGCAGCACCTGATGACGATCGTTTTTGGTCATACTCTCCAGCATCAACGCACTGGTGCCGGAAAGATCGATCTTATCAATCGCCCGATGGACTGCGCGCTTAAGCAGGCGCTGAATACGCGCATCATCGGTCAGTTCAAGAAAACCACTCATGATCTGCAACAGATGCTGACCAACGCGGCGGGCGTTTTCTGGCTGACTAAACCAGTTGCCAATCAACAACACCGGTTCGTGACGTCGAATCAATGCCACCAGCGATTGGGTATCGAGAAATTTTTCCTGCACGAACTGACCGAGATTTTCGCCAATCCGGTCTTTATTACGCGGGATAATCGCCGTATGACGAGAAATGATCGGAATCGGCACGCGGCGAAACAGCGCCACCACCGCAAACCAGTCTGCCAGCGCGCCGACCATCGCCGCTTCAGCAATCGCCTTCACACCGCTCACCCAAAAATTGGGTGGCAAAAACAGCGTAACGACAAAGGTAGCAGCGGCGATAAGCAATAAAGAGAGCGCCAACATTTTGGCGCGTCTGAGTTCAATGAGTTTATTCATAACGTTAAGAATAGAGCCTGACGGCAGGATCGCGCAAAAATCACTGCTCCTCCGCCAGCTCGGCAGCCTGATGTTGGCGCACGCGATTGAGCAATCCCGCCAGGGTGAAAACGACGATAACGCCTGCCACAACGGCTAACAGATGAAACGGCAAGCGACCGCCGTTAAACCACAGCCAGCGGCCGATTTCGACCGAGACAGACATCACCATCAGGATCACCATATTCAGCGATGCGGAGACGGTCCCTTTCGGTAAGTTATTGGAAAACAGCGTAAAGCGGAATAAGGTCGGGAAAATCAAACCAATCCCGAAAGCATACAGACTGGTGCCCAGCACCGACCACAGCCAGACGTGCGGTGACAGCAGATTGCCGATAATCAACAGTGCGAGGCCAACCAGTTGAAGGGGTACGGCACGCCAGATAAAGCGCGGTTCGGTCGGATCTTTAACGAAACGCGCCACGATGGCATTCGCGACAATCACCGCGCCGAACACCGGAACCTGTGTCCAGGCGAACTGCGAGGTCGTTAAGCCGCCTGCGTCGATCAGGATCACCGGCGAGACAGCCACCCAACTCATCATTGGGATATAGCTTAAAGAGATGGTTGCTGCGCCAAAGAGGAACAGCCGATTGCAAAAGACATTACGAAAATCGCGCAAGACGCTTTTGGCGCTAAATGGAACCGCGCCGCGCTTCACCGTCTCTGGCATCGCCAGCAGTAAGCCAACAAATGAGATAAAACCCATAACCGCAATGATGGCAAAAAGGACTTTCCAGTGCACAAAGTGCATCAGAGCTGCGCCGGAAAGCGGGCCAATAATCGGCGCAATCAGTACGATGGAGGTGATAATCGCCATCAACTTGATCCCTTTTGTCTGTCCGAACGCCTCCTGCACCGTGACATAACCAACGGTGGCAATAAAACAGATACTTGTGCCCTGAATTGCACGCGCGATAAGAAATTGTGTCATTGACGTGGTGAACATTGTCGCGGCGCAGGCAAGGGTAAAAATTAACGCCCCGGTAATCAGCACCGGCCTGCGGCCAATTCTGTCGGAAAGCGGCCCCAGCAGCCACTGTAACGCCATACCGCCAGCAAGATAGAGACTGACGGCAGCAGGGGCCAGACTGACATCGGCATTAAAATCACGGACCACATTAATGATCCCTGGCTGGATCAGGTCCGTCGACAGATACGCAGCAAAGTCATACAAAATCAACGCCATCGGGAAAAACAGCGTGGCGGCATGGCGGGCAAAAAAACGTGGCATAACAAACAACTCCTTGTCCGGAGAACCCCAATGGGGAAAACGAAATTCAATACCGTCGGTAATGACTAAAGGCAGGCGAGAAGGACAAATGTACTGAATTTCATGTAATCAACCACACTGCCTGTGAACACACAGACAGAGAAATACCTTCTGACTCCAGGTCAGAATGTATAACGATTACAAATAGTCATCAGCACATTACCCCTCTTGAATTGATGGGTTGCATAGAAAATATACACCTTAAGTGTAATTAAAATTTGCGGTTAATCAAAAGAGTGCGGTGGAAAGGGGAATATCTGCCGGGTACAGGAAATGTAAAACGCGAGCCTGTTTCCGGAAAAATGTATCGTTTGCAGAGGAACAAAAATAGCCTGGAAAGCGCCTCGGGGAACGAGAAATTGCCGGGTGAGAATGGTTTTGTTAGTCGCTACAGTCGGGCCATCTTATCTACAGGTGACGGATCGCCATGACAAACTTCACAACCAGCACGCCGCATGACGCATTATTTAAATCCTTTCTCACGCACCCTGACACCGCGCGGGATTTTATGGAGATCCACTTACCCAAAGATTTACGTGAACTGTGCGATCTCGACAGCTTAAAACTGGAATCCGCCAGCTTCGTCGATGAAAAATTGCGGGCGCTACACTCCGATATTCTGTGGTCGGTAAAGACCCGTGAAGGTGATGGTTATATTTACGTAGTGATTGAACATCAGAGCCGCGAGGATATCCATATGGCCTTTCGCCTGATGCGATATTCCATGGCGGTGATGCAGCGCCATATCGAGCATGATAAACGCCGGCCGCTACCGCTGGTCATCCCGATGCTGTTTTATCACGGTAGCCGTAGTCCTTATCCCTGGTCCCTGTGCTGGCTGGACGAATTTGCTGACCCGACCACCGCACGGAAGCTTTATACCGCAGCGTTCCCGCTGGTGGATGTCACTGTCGTGCCAGACGACGAGATTGTGCAGCACCGCAGAGTCGCCCTGTTGGAGTTGATCCAAAAGCATATTCGCCAGCGCGATCTGATGGGGCTTATCGATCAACTGGTAATATTACTGGTTACAGAGTGTGCTAATGACAGCCAGATAACTGCGCTGTTAAATTACATTTTACTGACTGGCGATGAAGCGCGTTTTAATGAGTTTATCAGCGAACTTACCCGTCGAATGCCACAACAAAGGGAGCGAATAATGACGATTGCAGAGCGAATTCATAATGATGGATGGCTGTTAGGGATGGAAAAGGGGAAAGAAGAAGGGGAACAACGCCTCCTTAGATTGCTTTTGCAGAACGGTGCGGATCCTGAATGGATACAACGATATACTGGACTTTCGGCAGAGCAAATGCAGGCATTAGAGCAACCCTTGCCTGAAAGCAAGCGCGATCCATGGATCGAGTACTAATCAGAGACTGATGACAAACGCAAAGCTGCCTGATGTGCTACGCTTATCAGACCTACATTACCTCTGCAATCTATTGAATTTGCGCGATTTGTAAGCCGGATAAGGCGTTCACGCCGCATCCGGTATGAACAAAGCACACTTTGCCTAAGCCATGCTGGAGCGTGGCGATGCCCCTGCAAAGATAAAACGAGTCACAGGCGATTCGTGAGAGGAAATCAGGGGCCTCGCCACTAATTCGAATTCATTCCATTGCCTGATACACGGCCTCGCCAATTTGCTTCAGTGCTTCGCGATAGGTTTCGCTGAGCGGCAAAGCGCAGTTGATGCGCAGACAATTACGGTATTTGCCGGAAGCTGAGAAAATCGAGCCTGCCGCCACCTGGATTTTCATGCGGCACAGCTGCCGCGCAACGCAAACCATATCGACCTGTTCAGGCAATTCTATCCACAGTAAAAATCCGCCTTTCGGGCGCGTAATACAGATTTCGCAGGGAAAATATTCCCGTATCCAGCAGGTATAAAGCGCCAAATTGCGCTGATAGATCTGCCGCATCCGCCGGATATGGCGATGATAGTGACCTTCCAGAACAAACGTTGCCGCCGCCATTTGCGTGGACGGTACATTAAAGCTGCTGATGGCATATTTCATATGCAGCAGTTTATCGTGATAGCGCCCCGGTGCGACCCAGCCCACGCGCAGGCCAGGGGCAATGCTTTTACTGAACGAGCTGCACAACAGCACTCGCCCGTCGATATCCCAGGAATGAATGGTCCGCGGGCGCGGATACTCCGTTGCCAGTTCGCCGTAGACATCATCTTCAAAAATCACAATATCATGACGCTGAGCGAGAGAGAGAACGGCCCGTTTGCGCGCGTCAGGCATAATAAATCCCAGCGGATTATTACAGTTTGGCACCAGAATGATGCCTTTAATCGGCCACTGTTCCAGCGCCAGTTCCAGCGCTTCAACGCTGATGCCAGTTTCTGGATCGGTTGGGATTTCAATCACTTTCACGCCCATACCGCGCAGCATCTGCATTGAACCGTAATAACAGGGGGATTCGACTGCGACAATATCGCCCGGTTTACATACCGCCATTAACGCCAGCGACATCGAGTTATGGCAGCCGCTGGTGATAATGATGTCATCGGCGGTGACCACTGAGCCGCTGTCGAGCATCAGGCGGGCAACCTGCTCTCGCAACACTCGCTGACCGGCTAACAAGTCATAACCGAGAACGGTTTGCAGATTATGCTGCACTACCCGGCTAAGCTCCCGCCACAGCGGTTTCAGGCTGGGCGTTTCGACATCCGGCGTGCTTTTGCTTAACGGAACAATGGAACTGTCGCTGTGCGCTACCAGCATATCCAGTACCTGGTCCCACTGGGTAATCTCTACCGGGCGCTGCACCGGACGCGTCATCGGCGGTACTGGCGGCTGGGCTTTACGTTGTGCGACAAAATAACCCGAACGCGGCTGCGGAGTGATGAGCTTCATCGTCTCCAGCGTCTGGTACGCCTGCTGCACGGTGCTAATACTGACGCCGTGCTCCTGACTTAAGCTGCGCACCGACGGCAATTTCTCCCCGTGACGATACAGCCCTTGCTCAATCCGCTCGGCAAGCAGAGTCGCCAGATGTTGATAACGCGTCATGCTGTATTCCTTATTTGGACCATACAGAGAGAAAAACCGGTACAGATGAGGCTAAAAAACCGGATGCAGATGTTGTTTTAACCTGTCTGTATGTTAAATAAAACTAATATTTGCATCTGTATTGTGAACTGCCAGAAGACGGATGATGAAGCCTCTGAAAGATGAGGAGGCAGCAGATGGAATTTCACGAAAACAAAGCCAAAACGCCGTTTATCAGACTTGTGCAACACTGGCAGGCGGTGAGGCGTTGGCGGCGGCAAATGCAGGCCCGACGGGTGTTACAGCAGATGAGTGATGAGCGATTGAGGGATATTGGGTTACGCAGGGAGGATGTGGAGTGA